>Ga0055584_100007465_pt1 | contig 10723 bp, 7 predicted proteins | sample OSDHelmetaG_FD_58716 | JGI IMG/M metagenome (GOLD analysis project Ga0055584, IMG submission 58716) | Pelagic marine sediment microbial communities from the LTER site Helgoland, North Sea, for post-phytoplankton bloom and carbon turnover... | ecosystem: Environmental > Aquatic > Marine >...
AAAAAAGTTAAAAAAAGACTCAGAGCAGATTGACAGATCAGGCCACTGAGTCAGGATAAACATGTATTGTTCACTATTGTTTGAAAGTTATAAGGAGAATTAGTTCAATTTTTCTTTATAATTCTAAAAATAAAAATTAGTTATTAACGAATGATGTTACTTGACCTTAAGGTAATAACTACGCTATTTTAAACGATTGTTTGAATTTTAATGTCATTAGTTTTTAATAATCAATGTAGCTAGTGTTGTGGTAAAAAATAAATATGAGTACAAAAAATAAGATTTTGGATAAGGCGGAAGTTCTTTTTGCCGATAAAGGCTTTAATGGCACCTCGTTAAGAGAGATTACTAGTCAAGCAGAAGTGAATTTAGCTGCGGTTAATTATCATTTTGGCTCCAAAAAAGAGTTGATTAAAGCCGTCATGTCGAGATATATGAATGAACTCAGCCCTCGTTTAGAGTCAGCGTTAGGAGCGTTATGTATTGATGAGGCTAACCCAAGTTTAATTGATGTTTTTTCTGCTTTTATAGAGCCGTTACTTCATTTAAATGTTTTTAAAGAAAATGGAACAAGTACTTTTTTACAACTACTCGGTCGAGGCTATACTGATAGTCAAGGCTTTTTAAGATGGTTTTTAACTACACAGTACCCTATGGTTTTCACTAATTTTACTAATGCTATTCACAAAGCTTATCCAGAACTGAGTGCGGAAGAAATATTTTGGCGATTACATTTTACTATGGGAACAATTGTTTTTACTATGTCTTCAAGTGATGCGTTAATTGATATCGCGTTAAATGATTTTGATCGTAAAGTAGATATTGCGGGTGTTATTAAGCAAGTTATTCCTTATGTTGCTGCTGGTGTTGCTGCGCCTATCATTAGATAAGCGCTTACAATTTATTGAGGTAATTTGTTAGTGAGAATATTAAAGCTTTCTTGCGTGTATCAAGCGACTTAACAAAATAATAGCAAAAGCTAAAGTGTAGACACCGTAAACAACAATCATCCATTGTGGCATGCTGTAGTTTAAAAATCGCCAGCTGATATCACCACAACTACCGGTTGCTTCAAACAAAAATGGTATCCATTCATGTAATGGTGCCCATGTTGGAAAATTAGGCATAAATTCACAGCTAAAAAATAACGAGCCTGAATTATCTTGCATTTCTACATGTTCTAAAGCAATGAACAACCCCCAAATAGCACCTACCGCCCAAAAAGCATAAGCAATCATCCTAGCAAATACAGAGCGGCAACCAACAGCTCCAATTATACCTGCAATTATGATACTTAATATTGCAACACGTTGATAGACACACATAATACAGGGCGCCAAGTCCATAATATATTGAAAAAACAAAGCACATAACTCTAGCGCTATAGCTGATAAGGCCAACAATTGCCAGGATCGTGAGTTAGTTGTAACATTACTTAAATATTTCATTTCTGCCCTAAAAGTTATTCATAAAATCGATAGTTGTGGATATAAAAAAGCTTCTAAATTACGTTGAAGTAATTTAGAAGCTTTTAATAGTAGCAACTAATGAGTTAAGTTGTTACTTCAATTAATTATATTGTTACTTAAAGTTGTTACAGTTTTTTAACCATTTAATAAGAGGTGAGCATAAATACTAGCACCGTAACCTAATGAAATAACGGGGGTCCATTTTAAATGACTAAAGAAAGTGTAATAACCTCTCGCTTGTCCCATTAATGCAACACCAGCAGCTGAGCCTATAGATAATAAACTACCACCAACACCAGCTGTTAATGTTACTAATAACCACTGCATATGTGACATTTCAGGATTCATTGTTAAAACAGCAAACATGACGGGTATATTATCAACAATGGCAGAAAGTAAACCAACCAAAATATTAGCATTTGTTGGTCCTAGCTGACCGTACATAAACTCAGATGTTATACCCAAGTATCCGATAAATCCTAAACCACCAACTGCCAGTATTACACCATAGAAAAAGAATAATGTATCCCATTCTGCTTTAGCTATTTTATCAAAAATATCAAAGTTATCTTTAATTTGATGAGAGGTAGGCAAATCTGACTTATCTATTTCTCCATGACCTGATTTACGAATGTAATAACCAAAGAACTTTAAGTAAGCTAAACCTAACATCATACCGTAAACTGGTGGTAAGTTTATGAATGTATGAAAAGAAACGGCGGTAATGATAGTTAATAAAAACAGACCAACAATCACTAAACCGCCTTGTTTTATTTCAGTAATATGCTTTGAATTTGTTGTTGGGTTACCCTTAGGTAAAAAGAATTGCATAATAAAAGCAGGTATAACAAAGTTAACAACAGAAGGAATGAATAATGCAAAGAATTCGGCGAATTCAACCATTCCTTTTTGCCAAACCATTAGCGTAGTAATATCACCAAACGGACTAAATGCACCGCCAGCGTTTGCGCTAACTACAATATTAACACAGCTCATAGCAATAAATTTAGGTTGCTCTTTACCTACAGCTATTACAACAGCACACATAATTAGGGCTGTAGTTAAGTTATCAGCGATAGGAGAAATACAGAAAGCGAGAATACCCGTTAACCAAAAGAGTTGTTTATAGCTAAATCCTTTTACAACTAACCAATCACGTAAAGAATCAAATACATTACGTTCTAACATGGCATTGATATAAGTCATTGCAACAAGTAAGAAGAAAAATAGCTCTGCGTATTCTAAAAAGTTATGGCGGATAGCTACTTCTGCAGCATGTGGCATGCCTTGAGAATTATAAAAATAGGCAATTAAAATCCAAATCAAACCAGCAGCAAGCAATACGGGTTTAGATTTTCTTAAGTGTAGTTGCTCTTCTAAAATAACCAAAACATACGCTAATACAAAAATAGCAATTGCAGTGTAGCCAATCCAATGAGAAGTTAAGTTTATGGATTGATGTATAGCATCAGAAGCAATAGCAATATTTGGTATAAACATTGCTGACAAAATAAGCAGGATTAGTTTCATGTTGATTCTCAAAGTTATGTTGGGAGCTAGGATTAAATTTTTGCCGATTTTAACAAAACGAAGAAAAAATGATATAAAAAACACGTAAAAGGTTATTCATTGAATTAATATTCATGATACAAATAATATGTTTCAATTGATAATAATTGTCTATTAGATAATGATAAATGACTTGATATTAAACAGAACAGGCATAGTTTTATTTAACGGTATTAACAAGTACGCTAAACAATAAAATAAATTTTTATAATAATAATTATTCATTACTTTTATCTCGTTAAGTTAATAGTGCAGGTAATCACTAATGTGAACTTTGAATACTAAAGCTGTCTGTGAAGCCAATTAAATGGCTGAATATAAAATAATGAAAAATATAATCAAATGTGTTTTTTAGTTTTTTAGACTAAAGACGCATTTGGTTAAGACTAAAGGCGTATATGAAAACTTACATAAACTACTTAGCATTAACTCAAGTTTATAAATTTACATTAAGTAAAAATTAAAATTAAAATTAAAATTATTATATTGGGTGTTAACTCCCAAGAAGGAATATCTTATGAATGAATTAAAACCTTGTTACCCTGTATCAGAAAAAGCGAAGGCCAATACTCATATAGACAGTGCAACTTATGATGCTATGTATAAAAAATCTATTGAACAGCCAGATGAGTTTTGGGGTGAACAAGCAAAAGAGTTTATTGATTGGTACCAACCTTGGGATGCCGTGAGTAAAGTTGATCTTAAAAACTCTGAAATTAACTGGTTTTCTGGTGCTAAATTAAACGTTAGTTACAACTGTATTGATCGTCATTTAGCAACTAAAGCGAATGATACCGCTATTATTTTTGAAGGCGACGATCCTAATGAAGACTTAAAAGTAACTTACCAAGAGCTTCATGATAATGTTTGTCGTTTTGCTAATTTATTAAAAGAACGTGGGGTTAAAAAGGGTGATCGAGTATGTATTTATATGCCTATGATCCCTGAAGTGGGTTACGCTATGTTAGCGTGTGCTCGTATTGGCGCTATTCACTCTGTTATTTTTGGTGGTTTCTCTACAGAAGCGATTAAAGCACGTGTAATGGACGCTGATTGCCAAGTGGTTATTACTGCCGATGAAAGTTTGCGTGGTGGTAAGCGCATTCCTCTTAAAGCTAATGTTGATGCTGCTGTTGCCGAATGTCCTCAAGTGCACTCAGTTATTGTTGTTGCTCGTACCGGTGGTGATGTCGCTTGGAATGAAAAAACAGATATTAATTATGAAGAAGCCGTAGCAAGACAAGAAGCGGTATGTGAACCAGAAGTAATGGATGCCGAAGATCCATTATTTGTGCTTTACACTTCTGGTTCAACGGGTACACCAAAAGGTGTGGTACATACTTGTGGCGGTTATATTTTATACGCAGCAATGACGCATAAATATGTATTTGATTACCAAGAAGGTGAAATTTACTGGTGTACAGCCGATGCTGGTTGGATCACTGGTCATTCTTATATTTTTTATGGACCATTAGCTAATGGTGCAACTACGCTAGTATTTGAAGGTGTACCGACTTATCCAGATGCTGGTCGTTTTTGGCAAGTATGTGAAAAACATAAGGTTAACGTATTTTATACCGCACCTACCGCTATTCGTGCTTTAATGAGTGTTGGTGACGATTTAGTTAACCAATCTGATTTATCTTCTTTACGTTTATTAGGCTCAGTAGGCGAACCAATTAACCCAGAAGCATGGCATTGGTATTATGAAGTAGTCGGTAAAGGCAATTGCCCAATCGTTGATACATGGTGGCAAACAGAAACCGGCGGTATTTTAATTACTTCACTACCGGGCGCTGTTGATATGAAGCCAGGCTGTGCAGGAAAACCATTTTTTGGTGTTCAACCTGCATTATTTGATAAAGACGGTAATACCCTAGAAGGTGAAAACCAAGGTTTATTAGTGATGACGGCCAGTTGGCCAGGTCAACTCCGTACTGTTTATGGTGATCATGACCGCTTTTATCAGACGTACTTAGGCCAATATCCAGGTAACTATTTTACTGGTGATGGTGCTAAGCGTGATGCAGATGGTTTTTATTGGATCACTGGTCGTGTTGATGATGTATTAAACGTATCTGGACATCGTTTAGGTACTGCTGAAATTGAAAGTGCTTTAGTACTTCATCCAGCGGTTGCAGAAGCAGCTGTCGTTGGTTATCCTCATGAAATTAAAGGACAAGGGGTTTATTGCTACGTAACCTTGATGGCCAATGCTAAAGAGTCAGATCAACTGAATGCAGAACTAAAAGATTTTGTTGCTAAAGAGCTAGGTCGTTTTGCAAAACCTGATTATATTCAATGGGCACCAGGCTTACCTAAAACACGTTCAGGTAAAATTATGCGTCGTATCTTGCGTAAAATTGCTGAAAATGAAGTTGATACATTAGGTGATACGTCAACACTTGCTGATCCAGCTGTAGTTGATGACTTAATCACAAAACGTATTGTACATGGTGGTTAATGTTAGCTTTTAGTTTATTAAGAAGCTAACATTTAGTAAGAAAGGGCTGTTGATTATCTATAGTAATGATTTACAGCCCCAGTTTTTCTTTTTAGATACAGTTATTGTGTCATGGATGAAATAAAATCCAGTAATACCTTACCATTCAAGTGATAATTTGTTATTTTACTTAAACAATTGTTACTTCAAAATGCCTATTTGTATATTTTGAGGTAACATGGCGCTTTAGTAATACTAATCTTTTTTATCATGGTACTTTAATTGTCTACAGAACTAGTGAAAAATACTAACGAAACCGATCAAGAGTCTGATGGTGCTCAGTCGGATGAAACATCAACACAACTCAGTGGTGTACAGCGTTTATTAGAAACAGGGCTACTATTTTTTAGTGTCTTTGCCATGTTCTTAATGTTAGCACTATTTAGTTTTGATCAAGCCGATCCTGGTTGGGCGCAAACAGGTTATCAAACCCCAGTAAGAAATTTAGGTGGAGCTGTTGGGGCTTACCTTTCTGATTTATTGTTAAATCTATTTGGCTATATTGCTTATACCTTACCGTTTGTGGTTGCCATTGTTGGTTGGTTGTTATTCCAAAAATATTATCAATTAATGCAATTAGATTATTTAACCATTGGTCTAAAGCTTATTGGTTTTATTCTTTTCTATTTAGGCATTACTTCATTAGCTAGTATGAATTTTGATGATATTTATTATTTTTCTGCTGGTGGTATTTTAGGTAATGTTTTAAGTAAAACATTACTCCCTTATTTTTCTTTTGTCGGTAGCACATTGGTATTTTTAATGTTCACCTGTGCAGGATTTGTTTTATTAACAGGCTTTTCGTGGCTTAACTTTATTGATGATATAGGCCGTAATAGCATTGCTATGGTTATCTATTTAAAATATTTGCCAAAAACAATAAAGACTCATTTTGGTACGAATGATACCGAAATTAATGAACAAGAGAATGATAATGATTTTGTTGATAATAATGGTACTAGTGAAAAAAGTAATACGGCTCAATCAATCATTAAAGACTCTGCAAAGAAAAAAATAGTAATACCATTTTTCAATGATAATTCAGCACATGAGAATACGAAACCTAAAGAGCCTTTTGTTGATATTAATGACTTAATGGATGGTCCACTTGAAATCAATGTACAAGAGTATGTAAATGATTCAGAAATTACAGCGGCTTTTGCTGATGTTGAAAAAATTGATGTGGCTGATGACAAGCAACAACGGGGTGAATTAGCCACAAGTTCAGATTCAAGCCAGATTAATTTAGTTGCTAATACAGAAGAAAAATTTGAAGGTATGCCTTCGATCGATTTACTTGATAGAGCAGATAAAGCAAAAAACCCGATCAATCAAGAAGAGCTAGAACAAGTTAGTCGTTTGGTCGAAGCTAAATTACTCGATTTTAAAGTACATGCTAACGTTGTAGCTGTTTACCCAGGCCCGGTAATTACACGGTTTGAATTAGATTTAGCACCAGGTATGAAAGTAAGTAAGATTAGTGCTTTATCAAAAGATTTAGCTCGAGCATTATCAGCGATTAGTGTTCGTGTGGTTGAAGTTATCCCTGGAAAGTCAGTGATTGGCTTAGAACTCCCTAATAAACATAGAGAAATAGTACGTTTAAGTGAAGTTATTTCATGTAAAGCCTTTGAAGAATCAAGCTCCGCTTTAACTATGGTGTTAGGTAAAGATATTGCCGGCGAACCTGTCGTGGTTGATTTGGCAAAAATGCCACATTTGTTAGTGGCGGGCACCACTGGCTCAGGTAAGTCCGTTGGTGTTAACACCATGATTGTAAGTTTGTTATATAAATCAACGCCTGACGATGTTCGCTTGATTATGATTGACCCTAAAATGCTCGAGTTAAGTGTTTATGAAGGGATTCCACACTTATTAGCTGAAGTTGTAACAGATATGAAAGATGCCGCTAATGCACTACGTTGGTGTGTTGGTGAAATGGAACGACGTTACAAAGTCATGTCAGCATTAGGCGTTAGAAACTTAAAGGGATACAACAAAAAAGTGCTTGACGCGATCAAAGCAGGTGAGCCTATTATTGATCCTTTATGGCAACCTAGTGATGGTTTAGATCAAAAACCACCACACTTAGAGAAACTACCCAGTATTGTCGTTATTGTTGATGAGTTTGCTGATATGATGATGATTGTGGGTAAAAAAGTTGAAGAATTAATCGCGAGAATTGCCCAGAAAGCTCGTGCTGCTGGTATTCACTTAATATTGGCAACTCAACGTCCGTCAGTAGATGTTATCACTGGTTTAATCAAAGCTAATATTCCAACAAGGATGGCGTTTCAGGTATCGTCTGGCTTAAACTCTCGTACAATCTTAGATCAACAAGGGGCAGAGCAATTACTTGGCATGGGTGATATGCTTTATTTACCACCAGGTACCGGTGTTCCTACTCGTGTACATGGCGCTTTTATTGACGATCATGAAGTACATGCCGTTGTTAAAGATTGGAAATTACGAGGAGAGCCTAACTACATAGAAGAAATTTTAGCCGGTGGCAGCGATCCAGATATGTTATTACCTGGTGAGCAAGCAGAAGGGGGCGAAGATGAAGAGTTAGATACTATTTATGATGAAGCCGTCAACTTTGTCACTGAAAAACGCCGTGTATCAATTTCGAGTGTTCAACGACAATTTAGAATTGGATATAACCGCTCCGCAAGAATTGTTGAACAAATGGAAATTCAAGGGATAGTTTCTACTGCTGGTAATAATGGCGCACGTGAAGTGCTAGCACCACCACCCATTAGAGATTAATAATTTTATACGGAAAACAAATGAAAAATAATTATGTAAAAATCTTGGCTTTAACGTTAGGACTTAGCACTACACTTTCTAGTGTAGTAAAAGCTAATGAAGACTCAGTAACAGATGCGATGAAAACAATTCAAAATGATATATCGCTTACCGTTCACCAAGAGAACAAGCAAGCGATACTAATAGATAAAACGGCACAAACGTCGAATGTTAAAAGAGTTTTAATGAAAAAACTTGCTAAATTATCGTTTTTTAGCGCTAATTTTACCCAAAAAGTATTTGGTGAGTCAGGAGAAATGCTTGAGCAAAGCTCAGGTAAATTAGCGATTAGTAAACCAAATTTAGCTAACTGGCATACTTTGGAGCCTGATGAACTTGAAATTGTTTCTGATGGTCAAGATGTTTGGTTTTATGATCCATGGATTGAACAAGTCAGTATTTATTCGTTATCAGCAGCCATTGCCCAAACGCCTATTTTATTACTTACCAGTCAAGACGAAATCTTATGGCAAGAATACAATGTTACGAACAATGAAGATGGGAGTTTTGTTATTACAGCAAAGAATGTCAATAGCCAAATTAGAAGCTTAACATTACGCTTTGATTCAAATAAAGAAGACAGTAAATTGAATCAGTTTTCCTTTTTAGATGCTACAGGGCAATTAAGTCATATTAAGTTAACCGATTTTGATGATAAAAATATGCCTGAAGAGAACTTGTTTAAATTTGTTGTACCTGAAGGTATACAAATAGATGATCAACGCGATTATTCAGTCAAAAATTAATTATTTATTAAATTGATTAGACGATAGTAGGAATTTTGAGAACATTGTGGAAGACGAACAACAAACGAATTTATTTGGCTTAGCGCAAAATGTATTCGCTGGGCAATCAGTGCATGATCATGCTGCAACAGCGACATCAATATCCGCATCAGCACCACTTGCAGCAAAAATGCGACCTCAAAATTTGATAGATTATGTTGGTCAGCAACATATTCTTGGGGAAAGCTCACCTTTACGCCAAGCTATACTGCAAGGTCACTGTCATTCACTTATTTTTTGGGGACCACCGGGCAGTGGTAAAACAACACTTGCAGAAATTATAGCAGCACATGCAAATGCTAAAGTAGTTCGATTATCTGCAGTAACGTCAGGTATTAAAGATATTCGTCAAGCAATCGAGCAAGCTAAAATTAGAGCCAATAATAATTCAACAAAAGAAAGTAAAACCGTACTTTTTGTTGATGAAGTGCACCGTTTTAATAAATCTCAGCAAGATGCATTTTTACCTTTTATTGAGGATGGCACCATTATTTTCATTGGTGCAACAACTGAAAATCCAGCCTTTGAATTAAACCAAGCTATTTTATCCCGTGCTCGCGTATATACGCTAAAAAAACTTAACATTAATGAACTGTCACAAGTATTAAAAAGAGCACTCTCTTTAGTATCAAAAGAGCAGGGTATTAATATTGTTATTGATGATAATGCTAAAAAAAGTCTGTTAAACCGTAGTGATGGTGATGCGAGACGATTACTTAACTTATTGGAAAATTGTCTTGATAGCCAAGTGCCTTCAGTTGATGGGCAAATGAATAAAATCACACTTACGGTAGACTTGATAGCACAAGTCGCTGGTAGCAAAATTGCTTTATATGATAAAGGTGGCGATGCTTTTTATGATTTAATTAGCGCCTTTCATAAATCAGTCCGCGGATCTGATCCTAACGCTGCATTGTACTGGTATGCAAGAATATTAACGGGAGGTGGCGATGCGCTTTACGTTGCTAGACGTTTATTAGCCATTGCCAGTGAAGATATAGGAAATGCCGATCCACGAGCGATACAATTAGCCATAAATGCTTGGGATACTTTTCATCGCGTCGGACCAAGTGAAGGTGAGCGTGCGATAGCTCAAGCAGCTGTTTATATGGCGTTGGCACCTAAAAGTAATGCTATTTATATGGCATTTAATCAAGCAAAGGCTTTAGCTGAACAAACGTCGAGTTTAGATGTACCTGCTCACTTAAAAAACTCAACCAGTGAAATCACCAAAAATTTAGGTTATGGGGGTGATTATCGTTATGCACATAATGAAATAAATGCTTTCGCGGCAGGAGAAAACTATTTTCCTGAAGCATTAGCGACAGCAAATGGGTACAATACAGAGCTTTATCAGCCCAGTGAACGTGGTTTAGAAAAACAATTAAAAGAAAAACTAGACTATTTAAACCAGCTAAACCAAAACAGCAGTGAGCAACGTTATGACTAGCGCCATTAGCAATCTATCTTTATATGCATTTGTAGCATTAGGGGGAGCCTGTGGCGCTAGTTTACGTTTTTATATTTCGCAATTAGTGTTAAATTGGCTCGGAAAAGGGTTTCCTTTTGCTACATTGATGGTTAATATC
>Ga0055584_100007466_pt1 | contig 10722 bp, 3 predicted proteins | sample OSDHelmetaG_FD_58716 | JGI IMG/M metagenome (GOLD analysis project Ga0055584, IMG submission 58716) | Pelagic marine sediment microbial communities from the LTER site Helgoland, North Sea, for post-phytoplankton bloom and carbon turnover... | ecosystem: Environmental > Aquatic > Marine >...
ACATAAAGAAGAAAAAATAAAATATAAAAATGATAGTATTTCTCAAAAAGAAAATGAATTAAACAGATTAACAAATGAATTAATAGAAAAAAAGGAAAATACTTCAAAAATATGGAATGAAAAATTTAAACAATATGAAAATTTAAATATGAATAATGAAAAAAAACTAAAAACTAAATTAGAAGAATTAGAAATTTTAAATAAAAAGTTAAATAATGAATTCCAAAATAAATACCAGTCTCTAGAATTAAAAGAAAAAACATTTGAAAACGTAAAAGATAATTTACAGAAGGAAAAAGAACTAGAAATTAGTAATGAAAAAAATAGATTATTAAATGAACATAAAAATAAATTATACGAATTGGACCTTATACAGGTAGATTTAGATAACAAAGTAAAGATGAATAAAGATTTAAAAAAAAAATATGATTTACAACATGAATCATTTGAGAAAAATTATAATTTAAGATTTGATGAGCTTAATAATAAAATTAAAGAACAGGAAAATTTAAAACAGAGTTTTAATGATATGATTCAAAATGCTAATAAAAAATTTTATAGTCAAATGGGTGGTAAAAACAATGAAAATATATTTAATAGAATGAAAAAAGAAAAGAAAATAATTAATTATAATAAAAAAATTAGAAATTATTTATTAAAAAAAAATGAACTACATCATCTAGAAAAATATGTAGATACAAATGTTCCAGTAATTATTAGAAATAATATTAATAAAAAATACAGTGAAGTTAAGATATTAGTGCTACAATATTTAACAAAGATATAATTAAATTAAGATAAAAAAAAGGAAAAAAAATAAAATTTATAATATATTTCTTTTTATATATTATAAATAAATGAGTATGAAACAAGAAAGTGACTTTCCTTTAAGTTTTTGGCAATATATGCCTCATCAACAAGATGCAATAAAAAGATTTACACAAAAATGTAAAGGAAAAGATAAACATGGAATATTATTAATTCATTCTATGGGATCTGGTAAAACTTTAACTTCTTTAGGAATGGCATTAAATTTAAATAATCCTAAATTAGATAGAAGAAAATGGGTTATTATCACTCCACCTGGATTAGATAGTGCATTTAGAGGAGATATGAATGATATAGGTATTAGTGATGAACAAATTGAACAATGGCTAGAACCTTGGAAATATCCATTGGGTAATAAAATAAAAAAAAATGAAAAGAATTGGGAAGTTAAAGCTAGTTTATTGAAATTTTGGAATTTTGATCAAATAAAAAACTTTAATGAAGAACAATTAGAAACATTTTATGATTCTCTAAAAGATTCAACTGTAATTTGTGATGAAGCTCATAATTTATGTAACATTTTAAAAACTTTTGTAAAACAAGATAAAAAATTAAATTATACTAAAATTTTAGATAGTTTTGATGCAGCATTTAAAGTAATATTATTATCAGGAACACCTTTACAACAAGAATGGAGCGATTTAACTATGCTAACTAGTATATGTGCTGGATATATAAATAAACAAAAACATGCTAAATTCCCAACTTATGATAAAAAAATAAATATAATGTATCCTCCTCCAGTAACTCATGCTAATTGGATAAGAAAGCGATTACTAGATCCAAATATTAATGCATTTGGAACCGTAGCAGGACTTGGTGCATTAACCTATGCTGTTGGTGGTATAGCTTGTGCTATTACAATAGGACCAGGGTTATTTGCTGGAGGAATTTTAACTGGTGTTAGCTCAGTACTAGGTATAGGAACAGCATTTAGTGCAACTGCTGGTGTAGTTAAAGGTGTTCTTAGTGTAAAAGAAGCAATAACTTCTAGTCAGGTAGGTAATGTAAATGTATTTAATATGGAAAAATTAATCCAGGATTTACAAAATTATATTTCTTTTTTTGACTATACCCAATTAAAATATCATTTAACACCTTCATTTCCAATGCCTCCATATGATCCAGAAAATAAAGTTTATCAGAAGATAATGTACAGTAATTTTCAAACTGATTTATATTTAAAACAATCTAGAACTGAAGATATTATAGATAATTTAGATTTAGAATTTGTAGGTAGAAAATCATCAGGTTCAGATGCATTCAAATTAGAGGAATCTAGATTAATTAATTTATCAGATGAAGAACTTACTAGTAGATTAAGAGTAGTTGGAAATTTATCAGAAGATAACCATTTTTTTACTACCACAAGAGAATTTAGATGGAATAGTTCAATTGGTAAAGAAAAAGTAGCCTATATTAAAAATAATTTAAATAAAATTAATATTTTAGATTTTAATAAAGTATATTATGCTTTTCCAAGATACAATTTTACAAAAATGATGAATAATAATGGAAATAAAGTTAATATTACCAATTTTACTAATGATAAAAACAATGATTATTATTTAAATGATGTATCAGATCCATTATTTTCTGGTATTGATGGTTGGTTAAAAAATAAAGATTATTTGGATTATATGAAGAAATATAGAGACTTTTTAAATTCATTAAATGATAGTTATAAAAGTAAAAGTGAAATAAGTAACGATTCAATTGTTGTAAAAAAAGTAAAAAGAACAGAACTAAGAGACCACTTAGTAAGTAAAGAATGGGAAATTATTCAAAGAAAAGTTCCAATTAAAGAAAGTGAATATAGTGAAATGAAAAAAATATATAAAGAAAAAAATATTCCATCTGAAAAGCCAATTGGTGAATTTTATTATAAAAATAAAAAAACTGGAGAAACTGTAAATTCTATACCAGAATCATTAAACAATAATATTCATGATAAAATGGAAAAAAGTGTTAATGTAAAAGCAGGCAAAAGATTTAATCTTTTGTTACATGTAAAAAAAGGTAATAAAATAAAAATTACATTTGATTCTGAAAATTATATGGGTAAAACACAGGATATTGCATTTAATTTATTTGATATTCATTATAGTAAATATTTGGTATCTAATGATTCCTTAGATGAGTTAGTAGAAGAATATTATAATTCAAAATGGAAACATGTGCAAATGGGTAGCATACCATATATATATCAAAGTATTGATGGTTGTAATTTAGATGATGCAAAAAAAGATAATTATAGTTGTAACAATATTGAGAATGTAGATATGTCAACAGCAATAAAAGATTTTAGAAATAAACGAACAAAAGTATTAATGAAATATAAAGATAATAAATTTAAAAAATATCAAGATTATGTTGGACCATTATCACATATTGATAACGGTATTTATAACGATAATGGAACTATTAAATCAATATTAGGAGGTGTACCCGCATATTGTGATGTAGTTGAATATTTAAATCAACAAGATGCAACCTATGATGGAAAATGTTACCAGCCTAAAACTGATATGTATTGGGGAACCAATTTAAGATATAAAAAAGAAATCACCAAAGAATTTATTCCTATTAAAGATGGAACTATATTAATTTCATTTGACAATCGTTATTCTTATAACACTTCAAAAAATGTAAAATATGTTATTGAAGGGGATTATTCATTTGTGAAGGGAGATATGGTTTCATTGAAAAAAGATGATTGGGCTCAGTTTTATGAGGGAGAAATTGTTAAGGTGAATCGAGATTTAATAGGTGAAGATACATATGATATCAAGTTTAAAGGTCCTATACATAAGGTATTTAATAAATACAGGTCATATAATCCATTGAAAACTTTACAAAAATTCGAAGAAATAAAGAAAATAAATTCAATATCACCAAAAGTAGGTAAAATATTTTTATGTAATAAATTTATTTATGCATTTGCTGAAATTATGAAATTTAGAGAAGCAAATCACTATTTACCAGTATTTTATTCAAATTTTGAAGAATATGGATTTAACACGTTTTCAGCAATGCTTACTTCTATGGGTTATTATCATATAGTAATTCACCCAGATGATCCTCCTTTAGTAAGAAAAAAATTAATTGAATATGCTAATCTACCTTATAGAAAATTTATTCCTTGTGGAAAAGATAAAAATGAAAAAGAAAACAATATTAGATTAATGAAATACAGACCGCAAACTTACGATGAAGAAGAAGCTGAATCAAAGGGGATTGTAAAAAGATTAAATTTAAATAGATATAAAAATTTATCTTTGAAAAATAAACTGTTTAAAAAAGAATATAAAAATGTAAATATAGATTTGGATGATGATAGTTTAGTCCCTGTTTGTATAGTATTACATCCAAAAATAGTAGAGGGTTTATCTTTTAATCTATCACCGATGATATTAGTTAATGAACCTATTAAAGGTTATGGAAGATCTGAACAGTTATATGCTAGAATAATTAGAGCAATTAGAGGTGATAAAGTTTATGATTTTAATAATGAAACAGATTCCATAGTAAAATCAACAGTTAAAGATGTTATTGAAAATTTATCTGAGGTAATTAATAAAAAAAAAATTAAAAAAAAATCAGGAAACTTTTTCAAATCTTCTAAAATAGATAATAAATTCACTTTAAAATATTTAAAGATATATTTTAACTTAATAGAAAAACAAAAAGAATTAATCAATTCATTAGAACAATGTAAAAATGATAATACATGTGTTGATATTAAAAGCTTAAAAATAAATGGATTTTTTGATAATAAAAATAACGGTTTTATTACATTAAATCAAGCAGCTCAAGCAGCTGGAAATATAGTTGAAAATAGCATGGGAGTTAAAAAAATGTTAAAATATTTTAACATTGATATTGAATATGATTTATTTACGAAGAAACAACAACAGGAACAGGAAGTTAGTATGCTCGATGAAGAAGAAGTTACTGAAATTAAATATTATAATACCATTAGCAACGATTTAAATGAGGTTTCAAATAATTTTAATATTGATAATTTAAAAAAAGAAATATTAGAAATTGTTCAAAAAAAAATTCCATCCCTAGTAAATGATGAAGTTGATTTTAGCTGGTCAAAATTAGTTAAGGATTTACCAGTTGAATATAAAAATTTATTATTAGGTTTTAATAATATTAATGATGAAGATTTTATATTAGATTTAAAAGTGAAACAAAATAATAATTTCCAATATCATATTTATCTAATCAAACAACTTAAATTACTACAAATTGTAGCTTACATCTTAAAGATATTAATATTTAATCATAATTTTGTATATAATATTGAAAAATTAAATTTATCTAATGTAGTCTCTTTTATTGACAATGATAAAATGGACGATCAAATAAAAGTTGATAAATATGTTACATCCTATAAAATATTAAATAAAATTGTTAAAAGTGATGAATTTAAGAAAATTCCATTAATAACTTTATTATCAGAAATTAATAATATTAATAAAAAATTTATTAAGGTAGAAGAAAAAGCTCCTAAAACTATTACTGAATGTATATCTGAAGGAAAATTACCATGCATGTACAGTGAAAACTTTGCTAATTATAAGATAGACAGTATTGAAAAATCGAGATATTATATGAGTGCAGAAGAGGATAAACCTTGGTGGTATCCTGATCATACTATAGTTCCAAATGTATTATTTAAAATGAATGAGGATGTAAAAAAGTATATAGAAAATTATAAGAAAAATGGTAAAAATGAAGAAATTAAATTTAAATTTCAAAATGGTAAAACTGGTCATATTAATTCAAAAGATTTGTTAAATTGTGAAGATATAAAAATAGGTGACTTATGTAGGGCTTCAGCCTATCTAGTTGATAGAGATGATGAAGGTAATAGTATAAAAACTCATAGAAGATGTAGTAAACAGGTAATTATTTTACAAAATTCTTTTAATCAAATTACGTTAGCACCAGCATCTTTTATGAGAGGATTAGGTAAAGTATTAAATAATCCATCATTGATGAAAGCTGCTGCAATTGAACAACCAATGCCTATATGCATGGATTTGATTTCATATTATACTCCAAATTTTTTAAATGAAAAGAAAAAAAATACAATAGAGGAATCAATAATGAATGATTTAGATAAAGAAAAAGCATCTTATACTGGACAATATTTAGCAAGATTATTTAAGGATGATTCATATCCATCCTGGTGGGGAGGTGTTTCACCTACTGAAGCTACTAATAATTTATCATCTCAATTGTCTCCAGATGAAATAGTAGAAACTTCAAATAGATTAATCATGTTTAATTGGGAAAAATTAGTAGAAGAAATTCAAAAAAATGATGATTTACAACTTATGGCAAATGAATGTGCAGAAAATGAAAAAGAAAAATGTAAAATATGGCTACAACAAAAAATAGGAAAAACACCTTTTCTAGAAGAAACTGTAGGTGATTGTGTAAATAAAATTAACACAGCACCCACTACGGTTCCTATTAAATGCAACCAATATAAAATTTTATCATATTCGGAAAAGGTGAATGAATCATGGGCTAATCATTACAATAAATTATTAACATTAAAGAGTCAAGTATCACAAAGTCATAAAAATATAGATTACTTACATGGTCAAATGTTAGGTATAGTTGGTGTTAATTCACGTAAAGTTTTAAATTTTTTATCTAGAAAAGATAAAAATAATGGTTCATATCAAATTAGATTAGAAGATGATATTGATATTTTAAAAATATTTAAATCAAAAGAAATATACAAAACTACTAAAACAAAAAATTGTTCTATTGGAGATAAACAAAAACAAATTAAAAATAGACCTGGTGAAGAAGTAGAATATGTCTGTAGAGAGAAAGATAATAATACATTTTATAATGAATCATCATACCAACAAGAGTATGAATTTTATAAAAAAAAATATCCTTATTTAGAGTTTGTTGAAAAATCAGGTATAAAATTCAAAAAAGGAGACTTGTTACAAGTTATAAATTTTAATCCAGAAAGTGATTTTACATATAGTAAATTGGAATTAGGATCCGATTTTGGTGAAATTTTAGTAAATTCATTGTCTGGTTTAACAGCAGGATCTCGTAGAGAGTTTAAATTACCAAATAAAAAAACACCACCAAAAGGATATGGATCTCATTGGTTAGCAGTTCATTTAATATCCAGAAAAGATAAAAATATTAATGATATACCAGTTTGGCAACAATATTCGATAATTCCATCAAAAAAAGAAAATAGAAAATATTTTAGACCTGTAAATGGACCTTTAAAAAATGGAAAATATGAAATAGATGAACAATATGAACTTAGAAATGAATTATTAGATAGATTTAATAAAATGAATGACGAATATGAAAATAAATATGAAAATAATTTAGATGTTATTATAGTTCCTCCAGTTAGAAAATCATTAATGGGAAATCTAGACTCTATGATTAATACAGTTAAATCAATTGGAAGTTATATTAAACATTCGGCAATAGAAAAATTTTCGAATTCAAACAAGGATAAATCAGATGTAGTAGGTGAAGGTTCAATGGCTGATAGTATGGAAACTTTTTACAGGGAATTAGCAAAAGAAATTAAATTGGAGCAAGAAGAAAATAAAAATAATAAAATAGATTTACAAAAAGGTGGAGGTTATGATTATAAATATATTACACATCCTGTAACAGGAAATAGTTATCACGTAAATTCAGCACAGGGAATGTTAATATTAAATAAATATAAAAATATAATGAATCTAAAATGATAGAAATTTAGTTTTTTTTTAAATTAAAATTAAAAATTTTTTTTAAATTTAATTTTTATGGTGTTTTCATCTCTCATAATATTTTTTTAGAATAATTGTATTTTTATTTTCAAAAAAAAAGGGTTTAATTATAAATGTTTTGGATTTAGATTCATCTAACATTGGTATTTCTTTTTTCATTTTATCTTCTAATTCTTTATAAGTTTTCCACTCAGACTCAATAATTATTATTTTATCATTAACCATTATTATTTTATTATATTTTTTTTAATTTAATCAAATGCTACAATAATTTTAACATCTGATTTATTCAATTTTTTTGTTGCAGAAATAGATAATTCCTGTCTTTTTCTTCTAGAACTCTTTTTAGATTTATTTACATTATATATAGCTTTATAACAAGTATTCATATCTGATTCTATTTTTTTTAGATTACTAGTTATGTAATCAATTACTGAATTTTTAATTGCCCATCTAAAAAAATTTAATTGTCCAACTGTTGTAACAAAAAATGTATTTTGTTTATAGTAAAAGTTAATTCTAGACCTTCTACAAAATGGATCAAATTGTTTTTTCTGATAACCTTTTAATTGTAATTTATAATCAATATAAACTACAAATTCCTTATATCTTTTTAAGTTTTCAATATTATCTACCATTTTACCCTGTTCATTAATTAAATAAGAAATATTATTTTTTTTGGAATAATTAGTTACAAACCAATCAATTACTCTAAGTGAAATTTTAGAATCACCATTAATTATAGGTAATATGGTATTTAAATTATCTGGATTTAGATAATATTTTTGTAATGATGACATTAGTAATTCTTGTTTTACATTTGATTTACTCATTATAAATTATTTTACAACCAAAACTTTAAGTAGATTTTTTTTTATATTTTGTTTATTTTAATTTAATTAAATTTAAATAATCCTTTTTGGTTAATTTATTAAATTCTAATTTACCAGGAATACTAATATTTTTTTTCCCTTTTTTAATATACACACCATATTTACCCCTAATTACTTTAAATTCCTTAAATTCTTTAATTATATCCTTATTTTTTTCATCAATTAATAAAATCGCATCCTTTTCAGTAATATTTGGATTTTTTACAGAAATTTTTATATTTTTGTAATCAATATAATACCCGTATTTACCATTCTTAATATTAATTGCGCTACCATTATATTTCCCAATATTCTTAGGATATTTCATTAACTTTATTGCATCATTTAAGCTAATATTAGGGTCAGATATACCAATGTATTTCACATCTTTATCTTCATGTTCTCCTTCCTGAATGCAGTATCCATATTTTCCATTATAAATATAAATATTTTTGTTGTTAATTGGATTAACACCTAATTTATTAATTTTCTTTTTAATTTTTTTTAGTTCAACTACTTTTTTATGAAAATTATTATAAACTTTTTCAGTTATTTTTACCCAATTTATTTCACCTCTAGAAATTTTGTCTAAATCATTTTCAATTTCAGAAGTAAAGGTATATGAATTAATATCAGGGAAATTTTTATTCATAAATTCAGTTACTAATTTTCCTAAATCAGTTAATATTAATTTATTTTTTAAAGAAGGAGACTTTAATTTTATGTTTTCAATCTTTATTTTATTTTTATTTTTATTTTCTATAATAATTTTTTCAACTATTATTTCTTCTTTTTTTGATTTATTTTCCTTAAAAACATAACCACGTTCTAATAATTTAGAAGTTATAGATGAAAATGTAGAAGGTCTTCCTATTCCTTTATTTTCTAATTCTTTTATCAATGATGCTTCGGTAAATCTAGAGATAGGTTTCGTATTTTTTTCAGTAGATAATATTTTACTTGGTATAAATATACTACCTATTTTTAGAGAATTGATTTTTTTTTCATTGTCATTACTAACCTTTTTATAAATTATTTTATATCCAATTTCTATATTTTTCAATAGACTAAAGTTAAAAATATAATCTTCATTTTCTATAGCTTGTAACTTAAAAATATATTTTTTATCAATAGATTTTTTCATTTGTGAAGCAATTATTCTATTTTTTAATAAAGAATATAATTTTTTACTAGTATTGTTAAAACTATCATCTAAATCAGCATTTATATTAACTGGTCTAATACATTCATGTGCTTCCTGAGCATTAGCAACTTTTTTATTATATTTTCTAGAATTAAATAAACCAGGATAATTATTATTACAATATTTTTCTATTGATTTCATACATTTTTTACTTATAGACGTTGAATCTGTTCGCATGTAAGTGATTTTACCTTTTTCATACATTTTTTGTAATAATGACATTGTTATTTTCGGAGATAAACCTAATTTAACACTTGCTTCTTGTTGAATAGATGATGTTATGAATGGTGGAGAAGGTGAATTATTAATTAATTTATTATCAATAGACATTAATTTATATTTACACATTATTAAACTAGGTAAAATTTTCAATATTTCTTTTTTATTTTTAATTTCTCTAATAAATTCTGTATCACAATTTAATTTATCAAAAATTCCATTTATTATATAGGTTTTTTCAGATTTAAAATTTTTAATTTTTTCTTCGTTTTCATAAATTATTTTTAAAGCTGGTGATTGACATCTTCCAGCTGAAATATTAGGTCTTACATGTTTCCATAATATAGGAGAAATTTCAAAACCTATCAATATATCTAAAATTGATCTAGATTGTTGTGCATAAAATAAATCTAAATTAATTTTACCTGGATTATTATATGCATCTACTATTGCTTCTTTAGTTATTTCATTAAATGATATTCTTTTTGTTTTATCCAAATTTAGATTTAAAATTTTTGCTACATGAAATCCAATTGCTTCTCCTTCTCTATCTGGATCGGTAGCAATTATAATTTCATTAACATTTTTTGAAATATTGATTAAATTTTTAGCAACTTTATATTTATTTTTAACTATAGAATATTTTGGTTCAAAATTATTTTTAATATTAATAGATTTTAATCCATTAGAAAAATACCGAATATGTCCATATGAAGCCTCAACTATAAATTTTTTATTTTTAATATTATTATTAAGAAAGTCCTCTATTTTTTTTTTTTTGGCCGGAGATTCAACAATAATTAAAATTTTTTTC
>Ga0055584_100007467_pt1 | contig 10722 bp, 8 predicted proteins | sample OSDHelmetaG_FD_58716 | JGI IMG/M metagenome (GOLD analysis project Ga0055584, IMG submission 58716) | Pelagic marine sediment microbial communities from the LTER site Helgoland, North Sea, for post-phytoplankton bloom and carbon turnover... | ecosystem: Environmental > Aquatic > Marine >...
GATGCGCCGATTACGGTGCAGTCGATGACCAACACGCTGACCAGTGATGCGGCGGCCACCATTGCGCAAATAAAGGCGCTTGAAGATGCCGGCGCCGATATCGTGCGTGTGTCGTGTCCTGACGAGGCTTCAAGTGCGGCCTTGAAGGAAATTGTACCGGCTGTAAATGTACCGATCGTTGCTGACATTCATTTTCATTACAAACGCGCGATTGAGTCTGCGCAAAACGGTGCGGCGTGTTTGCGTATTAATCCCGGCAATATTGGTTCTGACGAGCGTGTGCGCGAGGTTATAAAAGCTGCGAAGGATTATAACTGCTCCATGCGTATTGGCGTGAATGCGGGTTCTCTTGAAAAAGACCTGCTGGAGAAATACGGGGAGCCTTGCCCGGAAGCGATGGTGGAATCAGCGCTGCGCCATATTCAAATCCTCGAGGATAATGATTTTTTCAATTTTAAGATTTCCTGTAAGGGCTCTGATGTGTTTCTCGCTTGTGCGGCGTATCAGGCTCTGGCAGAAGCCTGCGACTATCCGCTGCATCTGGGCATCACTGAAGCGGGTGGCTTGCGTACCGGCACGGTAAAATCAGCCATTGGCATGGGTTCGCTGCTGTGGGCGGGGATTGGTGATACGATCCGCGTGTCCTTGTCCGCTGATCCGGTGGAGGAAGTCAAAGCCGGGTTTGAAATCCTGAAAGGGCTGGGCTTGCGCCATCGCGGTGTGAATATCGTGTCTTGCCCGTCCTGCGCGCGGCAGCAATTCGAAGTGATTAAAACTGTCCAGACGCTGGAAGAACGTCTGGCTCACGTGACAACGCCTATGACGGTGTCCATTATTGGCTGTGTGGTGAATGGCCCCGGTGAAGCGCTGATGACCGATATCGGTCTGACCGGTGGCGGTAAGGGCACGCACCAGATTTTTATCGGCGGCAAGACTGCTCATCGTCTAAAGGAAGGTGATGAGGCCATTGTCGATCACATCGTCAAGCTTGTTGAAGAAAAAGCCGCTATTATAGATTCAGAATCTAAAAAGGCAGCCTAGCTCATGTCCCTGCAACGTAAATTAATGCCGATCAAGGCACGTTATAATGAGCTCTCCTCTCTGATGTCGGAAGGCAGCCTTGCCGGTGATAAATTTGTACAGCTTTCCCGTGAGTATGCCGAGCTGACGCCCATAGTCGAGGTGCTGGAGGCCTACGAATCCGCCCTGAAGGAGATGGAGGATCTGGAGGCGCTGAAATCAGATCCCGAAATGGCGAAGATGGCAGAGGAAGAATATTACGCGCTGAAAGAAAAAATTCCGGCGCTGGAAGAAAAAATTAAAATCGCACTAATCCCCAAGGATGCTGCTGATGCGCGCAGTGCTATTCTTGAAATCCGTGCCGGCACCGGTGGCCAAGAAGCCGCGTTATTCGCAGCCGATCTTTTCAACATGTATCGTGGTTATGCCTCTTTGCAGGGCTGGAAAATGGAAGTGGTGGAGATGAGCGAAAGTGATCTCGGCGGCTACAAGGAAATCATTGCAGAGCTGAACGGTGCGGGCGTGTTCGGCCAGTTAAAGTTTGAATCAGGCGTGCACCGTGTGCAGCGCGTACCGGTCACAGAAGCCGGCGGGCGCGTTCATACCTCGGCGGCGACGGTGGCTGTTCTGCCGGAAGCCGAAGATGTTGATGTTAATATTGATGACAAAGATCTGCGTATTGATGTGTTCCGGGCACAAGGTGCGGGCGGGCAGCACGTGAACAAAACGGAAAGTGCTGTGCGCATTACGCACCTTCCCACCAATATTGTTGTCTCGATGCAGGATGAAAAGTCACAGCACAAAAACAAAGACAAAGCGATGAAGATCCTGCGTACGCGGCTGTATGACGCGCAGCGGCAAAAACTTGATTCTGAACGCTCGGCTAACCGTAGATCACAAGTCGGGTCCGGCGACCGTTCGGAACGCATCCGGACCTATAACTATTCGCAAGGGCGCGTGTCCGACCACCGCATTAACCTGACGCTTTATAACCTGCCGGAAATCATGAAAGGTGAAGCCTTGGGCGAAGTCATCTCCGAACTCACCGCCCATGACCAAGCCGAACGCCTCGCGGAGCTGGATGCTTAGGTTTGGCTTGAAACACCATCCTCGACCTTAATTAATACTCACGCGCCTTCTTTTTCTTTTGGTTTGTTATCTTCATGCCTTAATAGAAGAGCTCCCATTTGTATACTGCTTGCCAAAATAATAGCCCATGGGGCTATAAGTAAAAAAAATAAAGTATTATATACGTCTTCTGTGGTGACAGTTGATACATGGGTCATTCCAAATTTAAAAACTTTTGAGTATGCAGGCCAAATCCAAAAAAGAGTCGGCCAAAACACTACGATCCCTAGAATTGAAACCAATTCTTTTTTCTTTCTATTATATAAACGTCCCTCTCTTGCTGACCAAGATTGCCTTAATCTCTTTGTTATTGGTAAAACAGACAAGGCAAGGAAAATCGTTGAAACCCAAAAGGAAAAAGAAAACCAGTATATAATCAACCGTGAACTTTCATCGCTGGAAAGCCCCTCTAAAACAGGAAGCCTCTGCGCATTAATCGGAAAGTGCCTTTTAGAGAAATCAATAAACTCTGCGTTATTAGCTAACAACAGCTTTATTTGTTCTACGACTTCGGGCGACTTTAAAATATATGAAGAAGCCATCGGCCCTATAGGTAGTATAAATAAAACAAAGAATTTTATAAAAAAACGAAAATCTACTTTTCTAAAGTGAAGCCAAAAGTTTGGAAAAGAACTATCTTCAACTTTGTTAATACTATTTTTGCAATGATTATATAAGTAAAAAGTCATCATAAGTGCATATAGCGGTATAACAACAAACGCCCCTCCGTAAAGACTGGTTAAAATAACAACCCACAAGCAAGGCAAAAACAAAACAAACTCATTTATAGGGGCTGGGTCACTTATTGTAAGTTGTTTCTGATTATAAGTTACTTCTCCTTATAAATGTCCCCTGACCACCCACCTCTCTTCCTGTATTTGCATTATGAAAAATAGTAAGACGGCGCAGTCAAAGGGCCGTGAAAAAATAATTTTTGTTTTCGACGAACGAACTGATAAGAACGCTATCATGAACTTGCAGGATATACAGAATAAGGCGAGAGAGTCTTTGCGGGCGGCGCAGGTTGAACAGCCTGCGCGGGAGGCGCGGTGGTTGATCAAGCATGCTTTGGCGGTGTCGGCAAAGTCAGATGCTGTGAGCGATGCTGATCTTATCTCCGGTGAGCGTGTGGTCACGGCGGACGAGGCGGCGGCTGTAGCGGCTCTGGTTGCGCGGCGGGCAGCGGGGGAGCCGGTGAGCCGGATCATCGGGGATAAGGACTTTGCCGGTTTGTCTTTCCGGGTGACGCCGGATGTGCTTGATCCGCGGCCTGATACGGAAACATTGGTGGCGGCGGCGCAGGCGCGCTTTGCCGGTCAGGAGGGGCCGCGCCGGATTTTGGATCTGGGGACGGGGTCGGGCTGTATTCTGATCGCTCTTTTGCATACCTTTCCCGAATCAACTGGTGTGGGTGTCGATATCTCACAAGAAGCGCTGGCGGTGGCGGCTGAGAATGCGCAGCAGTTGGGTGTGGCGGACCGGGCAACCTTCATGCAGGGGGACTGGGCCGAATCTGTAAACGAATCTTTTGATCTGATTGTCTCGAATCCGCCCTACATTCCGTCCGGCGATATACCGAATCTAGACAAGGAAGTGAAGAATCATGATCCGATTCTGGCGCTTGATGGCGGATTGGACGGGCTGGATTCCTATAAAAAGATCTTTTCTCAGATAAAAAACATCTTTTTGCCCGGTGGTGGCGGTCTGTTTGAAGTGGGCGTTTTACAGGCGCAGGATGTTGCGCGACTCGCGGGAAATGCTGGGTTTTTGGTAAAAGGCTACCATGCTGATTCGGCTGGTATTTTGCGGGTCGTGGAAATTGATTCTGGGGAAAAGTAAGGAAAATCTGGTTGTACCGCTTGATTGAGTACGAGTCGGAACGATACGGTTTATTCAATCACGACACGCAGACAACCGGAAAGCTGAAACGCTACAATGTTTTAGCAATGCGCGGGACTGGTCAGGCGTACGTGAATCAGATATAATGTACGTATCCGGCGCAAACGGAAAACAGTAGTGGGAACAAATATATGAGACATAATTCACAAGGGCGACGCCCTCGACACCGTGGCGGCAATGGCGGCCAAAGACATAGCGGTAGCAACAGAGGGGGCGGTAATAATCGTGCTCAGGTTTTTGATAGCAACGGCCCGGAAGTTCGTATCAGGGGTACCGCCTATCAGATTTTTGAAAAATACCAGACGCTGGCCAAAGATGCCGCATCTATGGGTGATCGTGTGCTGGAGGAAAGCTACCTTCAACATGCAGAGCATTATCAACGCATTATCGGGCAGTGGGCGGATGCAATGCCGGCTCGCAGCGATGCCGAACACAAGCCGGAAGAGCAAAAAGTCAAACCGGAAATAACAGCGGAAAAAGTAGCTGATGGTACGGATATGGGCTTGCCGGCGAGCATTACTGGCAAGAAGCAGGCTGAGAAGAGCAAGGCTACTCTTGAGGACGCTTGATCCACACGTACGTAATTTATTCTTTAAAAAGGTGGGTTTACCCGCCTTTTTTAGTGTGTATAATTAAGGTGTATTTATTGCCATAATCAATGTTTTGTGGTATATGTTACTCTTAGAAATGGTATATAAAGGGAATAGACAGTCATTAGATAAAGGGATAAGTCCTAGAGCAAAGGATAAGTATCAGGGAAATGAGCCCCAGAGAAGAGGGTGAGTCCCAGAGAAAAGAGCGAGCACCAGGGAACAGGGTGAGTTCAGGGAAAAGGGAGCCTATGAGCACTAAGAAAGAGCATATGGACGTTAAGGGAGCGCCGGCACAAAAGAAGGGCTGGCTTTCTGCTGCCTGGGCCAAAAGTGCTCCTTGGTGCAAAAAGGGCGCGCAGTATGTGTGTCTTGTTGCCGCGGGTTTGTGCGCGTTACCTTATGCTGTGGATCAGATGCTATCGGGAAGACCGCTGAACAATCACGAAGCCAAAATTTTGCGCCCTCTTTTTAAGGGTTCTCTGGATTATAGTAAAATCAAAATTCATAGCTCTGCCGTGACTGATCTGTACCTTTCAGCCCATGGCGCGGCGGCTCTTGCTTTTAATAACACCATTATTTGTAAGGATCAGGAACTTGATGATTATGAATTACTACATGAGGCTGTCCATATCTGGCAGCACAGGAACGCAGCAGATGTGTCTTTGCACGCGCCTTGGGAAGCGGCCGTTTCCTTTTTGACCACAGCAGGAAAGCATGGCCTTTATGATTATACGCTGGAGCCGGGAAAGAAACTGGCGGCTTATGGCGTAGAGCAGCAAGCCAGTATTATTGCGGACTTTTATTCTGTTAAACAGGGGCGCGGCACTCTGTTTTTACAAAACAATGTTTTTCCCGTAAAGCGCGATATCCTTTATCGTGACACTTTATCTAATTTCCTGAATAACCCTGCATATCTTCAACAAACAACGCCTTAGCAGCGCCTTGGCTCATAAAATGGCCTAATCGTAGGACGGCGGTCATCCAGAATGCCTGTTTCCACGTATATAGCTGTAGGGTTGATTATCCTCATGATTTAGCAATGAATCTTTGGTAAAATCGAAACTGTGAGGAAGAAGGGGAAATGTAATGGACTTTGAAAAGTTTACTGAAAAATCACGTGGTTTTATGCAGAAGGCGCAAACACTGGCCATGCGCTCCAGCCACCAGTCACTTGAACCGGAGCATCTGCTGCGGGTTATGATTGATGACGAGGATGCGCTGGTTAAAAAGCTTGTAGGCACAGCTGGCGGTGATCTGGCGCGGCTTGCTCGTGATGTGGACGAGGCGCTGGCCAAGGTACCGCAAGTTACGGGTAGCGGCGCAGGCGGCTTACGTATCTCAACCGATCTCGCAAAGATCCTCGATAGTGCCTTGATCTTAGCTGAGAAATCAGGTGACAAGTTTGTAACGGGTGAGCGCATTTTGCAGGCCATGATCATGGCCAAGGCGACCCACGTGCAGGAAGTTATACAAGGCGCAGGCGTTGAGCCGACGACGCTTAATCAGGCTATCAATGACATGCGGAAAGGCCGCACAGCGGACACAGCCAACGCCGAGGGCCAGTTTGACGCGCTGTCTAAGTATGCGCGCGATCTGACCGATATGGCACGCGAAGGCAAGCTTGACCCGGTTATTGGCCGGGATGAGGAAATCCGCCGCACGGTGCAGGTGCTTTCCCGCCGGACGAAGAATAACCCTGTACTGATCGGGGAGCCGGGCGTTGGTAAAACTGCGATTATTGAAGGGCTGGCACTGCGGATCATCAATGGCGATGTCCCGGAGAGCTTGAAGAACAAGCGCTTGATGGCGCTGGATCTGGGCGCGTTGCTGGCCGGGGCAAAGTTCCGTGGTGAGTTTGAGGAGCGTTTAAAGGCTGTTGTAGACGAAATCAAAGCCCATACGGGGGAGATTGTCCTGTTCCTTGATGAGCTGCACACAATTGTCGGGGCCGGTAAGGCTGAAGGCTCGATGGATGCCGGGAATATGCTCAAACCCGCTCTGGCGCGTGGTGAGTTGCATATGGTGGGCGCGACAACGCTGGATGAATACCGCAAGCATATTGAAAAAGATGCGGCACTGGCGCGTCGTTTCCAGACCGTTTTTGTGTCTGAACCAACGGTTGAAGATACAATATCTATCCTACGGGGATTAAAAGAAAAATACGAAATGCATCACGGTGTAAGGGTGACCGATGCCGCTATCGTTGCTGCGGCAACTTTGTCGCATCGTTACATCACCGATCGCTTCCTGCCGGACAAGGCAATTGACCTTATGGATGAGGCCGGCAGCCGTTTGCGTATGCAGGTGGACAGCAAGCCGGAAAGCATTGATGAGTTGGATCGCCGCATTGTGCAGCTTAAAATCGAGCGCGAGGCGCTGAAAAAAGAGAAAGACAAGGGCAGTCAGGAGCGCTTGAAGAACATTGAAGTAGAGCTTGAAGAGATTGAGAAAAAATCATCTGACCTGACGGGGCAGTGGCAGGCAGAAAAAGAGAAGTTAAATGCCGCGCAAAAGTTCACCGAAGCGCTGGACCAGGCGCGCGGAGCATTGGAGCGGGCGGAGCGCGAAGGTGACTGGGCCAAGGCCGGGGAGATCAAATACAGCACGATCCCCGATCTGGAAAAGCGTATTGAGAAGGCCGCCGCTGCTGCGGGTCAGAATATCATTAACGAGGAAGTGACAGAGGATGATATCGCCGGTGTTGTCAGTAAATGGACCGGCATCCCCGTTGACAAGATGTTGGAAGGCGAGCGCGAGAAGCTTTTGCATATGGAAGAAAAGCTACGGGAAAGGGTCATCGGGCAGGAAGAAGCTGTGACGGCTGTTTCGGCGGCTGTACGCCGTGCGCGTGCCGGGTTGCAGGACCCGCGTCGTCCGATCGGTTCATTTTTGTTTCTGGGCCCCACAGGCGTGGGTAAGACGGAGCTGACCAAAACGCTGGCGGCATTCTTGTTCGATGATGACACGGCGATGATCCGGCTGGATATGTCTGAATATATGGAGAAGCATTCTGTGGCCCGCATGATTGGTGCGCCTCCCGGCTATGTCGGATATGAAGAAGGCGGTGCGCTCACCGAGTCTGTGAGGAGAAGGCCGTATCAGGTTGTCTTATTTGATGAAGTTGAGAAAGCACACCCGGATGTTTTTAACATCTTGCTACAGGTTCTGGATGATGGCCGCTTAACGGACGGACAAGGGCGCACAGTTGATTTTTCCAACACGGTTTTGATCATGACCTCCAATCTGGGCGCGGAACATCTGGTCGCACTAGAGGACAAACAGGATGTCGAGGATGTGCGCGATAAAGTGATGGATGCGGTACGCAGCGCTTTCAGGCCCGAATTCCTGAACCGGCTGGATGAGATGTTGCTGTTCCGTCGTCTGGGGCGTGAGCAGATGACCGGGATCGTTGATATTCAGCTTAAGTATTTACGGGAATTACTGGTCGGGCGGCACATCACGATTAATCTGGCCGAGAAGGCAAAAAGTTGGCTTGCCGACAAGGGATATGACCCGGTCTATGGTGCGCGGCCTCTCAAGCGCGTTATACAAAGCCACCTCCAAAACCACCTTGCTGAAATGATCCTGAAGGGCGATGTCACGGACGGGGCAACGGTATCTGTGGGGGTTAAAGGTGATGCGCTGGACTTCAAGGTTAAGGCCGGGGAAGGGGCGGAAAGGTCTCCTTCTGACCGGCAATCAAAGCCTGCGGCATAAGGGTTAAGGCGCGCTGAGACTTTAAGTTTGACAGCCCTTTTTCGTTCCCATATTATACACCAACTTAAAGAGAAATACCTTCTGCTTATAAAGAAGGTGCTTATAAATGTTTATAGACAAGGAAGTGACAATGACCAATCAACAAAACGTCGTGTTTCAGATAATTGAACAAGAAAACCGCGACGCCGGTTTATCAATTACTTTTTATTACGACAACACTGGTTGTGAAAAAGGAAAAGGGGCTTACAAGCTCTCTATTAGTGATGAATCTAAAATGTATGCTAATGAGGTTATTGCTGCGCGAAACGATATGGTAGGCGCGCATCCATTCCCCCGGTATTTAGATGACATTCATCCAGGCGTTATTGCGACGGTGCGTGCACGCACGGCCTTTCATCTGGCGCAGCTGGCAGGGCAAAGGCAGGCAGAGAAAAAGCCATCTTCAGGCGCTCCTAGCCCGAAGCCTTAATTCCGGCATCCCCATATTTTGAAGGAAAAGTAAGACGGGTCGTTGTCACGCCCCGGCTTTTCCTATATTTTTAAATCTGGGTTCATTTTTGCCGTGATTCTAATGGTTCGTATTTTTCCAATCTTACTTGCAACACTGGCGCTGTCGGCTTGCGCGACGGCTATTGACCGTTCGACACAAGAAGTCACAATCGAGACGCCGGGGACAACGGGCGCTTTGTGCTTTTTGGAGCGGCCCGGATTTCGTGCGCGTGTTTGGGCGCCTAAGACGCTACGCATTAACAAGTCGGGTGATCCGCTGGTGGTGACATGCCATGCGCCGAGTAATCGTAAGAAAGTTGTTGTCGCCGAAGCAAAAATTCCCGCCAGCTTTTACGCCAATGTCGCAAACGGTATGCTACCCGGCGGGCTGTGGGATTATGAATCCGGCGCTATGTTCAAATACCCGGAGAAAATTACCGTTGATTTCACAGGCATGCTTCCACAACCAATGCCGGGGCCGGACTATCAGAGAGTGCTTGATGAAAACCCGGCTATTTTTGATATGGAAGAGTTTCGTCCCGGCGTTCCGGCGCTTCAGCGCGACCGGGATTATAAGCCGACTGACTTACAGTTCCGACGTACAAATGCCGAGCTGTTTTCAAGTACATACGCAAGCCCTGATGAGTCATTTTCTGCGGGTTCCACAGACGGAACGGGGGGCTTGAATACAAGCACCGAGACATCGGATTCCTCGAGCGGTGGCCCGATGCAGATTCTTCCGCCGCAATAGCTTTGCGCTCATATGACAGGCCCCATAGATAAAAAATGTTTTTTGTGCGGTGTTGGCGGCAGCGGCATGAGTGCGTTGGCTGTTTTGTTGCGTGCGCAGGGCTGGGCTGTGTCCGGGTCCGATCGCAGTCGTGATAGAGGTGAAACACCGGAAAAATTTGTGTCTCTGGAAAAGCAGGGTATTCAGCTCTGCCCGCAGGATGGGTCGGGCATCATGGACGATATTGATGTTCTGATTGTGTCGAGCGCAGTTGAAGATTCAATTCCGGATGTGGCGGCAGCCAAACAGAAAGACATACCGATTAAAAAGCGTGCGGAAATCCTTGCTGGGATGTTTAATGCTGCAAAGACATCTGTTGCCATTGGGGGAACGAGTGGTAAGTCTACGGTAACGGCTATGACGGGCTGGATACTGTCTCATGCAGGTTATGACCCCGTTATTGCGAATGGCGCGCATATGGTGAATTTTGATGGGCAGAATGCAAAAACCGGCAGCGGGCCTTTTGTTGCCGAGGTGGACGAGAGTGATGGCTCTATAGATCTGTTTAATCCTGCGGTTGCTGTCGTTACGAATATATCTCTTGATCATAAGTCAATGGATGAGTTGCGTAATTTATTCAGCGGCTTTGTTCAAAGAGCTTCAACAGCAATCATTAACCTTGATGATCCGGAATCAGAATTTCTTATTAAGCTTGGAAAGTGCGCTTCATTTTCACTTCATAATGAGAAGGCAGATTTTTGTGCTCTGGATATTAAGCCACATGGCAATGGTGTTTCTTTTTTAATCGGAGATGTGCCGGTCTTGTTACGTGTTCCGGGTCGTCACAATGTTGCGAATGCTCTGGCGGCTATTGCGGCGGCATGTGCCGTGGGTGTGTCGCTTCAGGATGCCGCGACGGCTCTGGCCGCACATAAAGGTATTAAGCGGCGTTTTGAGGTTGTCGGGACGAAGAATAACGTAACTGTTATTGATGATTTCGCACATAACCCGGACAAGATTGCCGCGACGCTTCATACTTTGCATGAACAGCCGGGCCGTATTCTGGCCGTTTTTCAGCCGCATGGATTTGGCCCGACGCAGTTGATGAAAGACGTGTTGATTGAAACATTCAAACAAGAATTGAAT
>Ga0055584_100007469_pt1 | contig 10721 bp, 12 predicted proteins | sample OSDHelmetaG_FD_58716 | JGI IMG/M metagenome (GOLD analysis project Ga0055584, IMG submission 58716) | Pelagic marine sediment microbial communities from the LTER site Helgoland, North Sea, for post-phytoplankton bloom and carbon turnover... | ecosystem: Environmental > Aquatic > Marine >...
CTGCGAACCGCCCTTGCCTCGAGGGTCTGGTTGTCGCGCACGGAACGGTCGACCGGGCTCGTCCACCACCTCGTCGACGGGTGTTGTCGACGACGGGCGGAACCACCGTTGCGGGACAGCGCCGGGATCTCACCGGACTTCGCACGGGCCGTGCGGGGGAGACTGTACACGGTGGAGCGTGTGGGCCGAGATCGCAATAGGCTCGCCGCCCTGATGACTGACGCCTCCGCCTCCACGACCGACGCCCTCGACGACGACCCGCGCCCGGATGGCCTCCGCTCGGCGACGTCGTTGGTCGTCGTCAACACCGGCAACGGAAAGGGCAAGAGCTCGTCGGCGTTCGGTGTCATGCTGCGCGCACTCGCCGCCGACTGGCCGGTGGCGGTCGTCCAGTTCGTGAAGAGTGGGAACTGGAACGTGGGCGAGGAGAAGATGGGCCGCCGACTCGGCGTCGACTGGCACGCGTTCGGTCAGGGCTTCACCTGGGACTCGGACGACATCGAGAACGACAAGGCGCACGCGAACGAGGGCTGGGCGGCCGCCAAGGCGCTGATCACCGCCGGCGAACACCGGCTCGTGGTCCTCGACGAGCTCACCTACCTGTGCACGTGGGGATGGATCGAGCAGTCCGACGTGATCGACACGATCGTGAACCGGCCCGAGCACGTCAGCATCGTCGTGACGGGACGCGACGCCCCGGCGGAACTGATCGAGATCGCGGACACGGTCACCGACATGACCGAGGTCAAACATGCGTACCAGCAGGGCATCCGCGCCAAGCGCGGCATCGACTACTGACCGCGTCGACGCGACGTCTGAGATGCTGCGGGTGACATGCTGACCGTGCTGCTCGGTGGTGCCCGGTCGGGGAAGAGTTCGGCCGCGATCCGACTCGCACGCGAGTCGGCCGGCGACGTCTGCTTCGTCGCCACGAGCCCGCGCATCGGCGGCGACGACGAGATCGACGCTCGCATCGCTGCGCACCGAGCCGAGCGGCCGGCGACCTGGCAGACCATCGAGACCGAGACAGATCTCGCCGGTGCGATCACCGCGACCGGTGATGCATTCGTCATCGTCGACTGCCTCACCGTCTGGCTCGGCAACCTCGTGCACCACGGTCTCGACGACCGGGCGGTGCACGCCGCCTCGGACGAGGCGATCGAGGCGGCAGTCCACCGATCCGGCGATTCGGTCGTCGTCACGAACGAGGTGGGCTCCGGCATCGTGCCGGCGGATCCGATGTCGCGCCGCTACCGCGACCTGCTCGGAGGCATCAACCAGCAGTGGGTGGCGGCCGGCGATGACGCATACCTCGTGGTCGCCGGGCGCGCCCTCTCGCTGACCGAGCTGGGCCGGACACTGCCATGACCGCTGCCGTTCGCGCGCTGCTCACCGGGATGCCCACGTTCGACGAGCGCGCCGCCGGCGTGGTGCGCGACCGGGCCGAGAGCGTGCTCCGCCCGGGCGGCGCGCTGCAGCGGCTCGATGACATCGCCGTCCACATCGCCGGCTGGCGCGCCGACACGCGCCCCAGCGTCGAGCGTCCGACGATCCTCGTGTTCGCCGGCGACCATGGCGTCGCGGCAGCCGGGGTCAGCAACTATCCATCGGGCATCACCGCCGAGATGCTCGGTGCCGTCCGGGCCGAGCGGGCGACGATCAACGTGTACGCACGCTCGATCGGTGCCGACCTCGACGTCATCGACGTCGGGGTCGGCAGCCCGACCGGCGACATCCGGACGGAGTCGGCGATGACACCCGAACGTTTCGGCGAGGTCGTGCGGGCCGCCGTCGACGCCGTCGACGCAACCGCCGCCGACGGCGCCGATCTCCTGGTCCTGGGTGAACTCGGGATCGGCAACACGACCGTGGCCGCGGCCCTGCCCGCCGCATTGCTCGGAGGCGACGCCCGGCAATGGGTCGGCCGGGGCACGGGCGTCGACGACGACGGGCTCGAGCGCAAGCGGGTCGCCGTCGAGCAGGCTGTCGCTCGGGTGGCGACGATCGACGATCCGCTCGAGATCATGCGCGAGCTCGGCGGGGCCGAACTGACGGCGATGGCAGCGGCGTGTGCTCGCGCCCGCCAACACCGCCTACCGGTCGTCCTCGACGGGTACATCGCCACCTCTGCGGTGCTGCCGCTCCACTCCGCCGTGCCCGATGCGCTCGACCACTGCCTCGCCGGACACGTCTCGGCCGAACCGGGTCACCGCGCGGTACTCGACCACATCGGCAAGGAACCACTGCTCGACCTCGGCTTGCGGCTGGGCGAGGGCACCGGTGCGGCTGCCGCCATCCCGCTTGTCCGGATGGCGTGCGCCGGTGTCGTCGACGTCGCCACGTTCGACGAGTGGTTCGGATCATGAGCCGGTCGGCCCGATGACCGGGTTGTTCGGAGCGATCCAGTTCCTCACCCGCGTGCCGGTCCGTCTCCCCGCTGCGGTCGACCATGCCCGTGTCGTCCCGTGGTTCGGAGTGGTCGGGGCGCTCATCGGGCTGGTCATCGGTGGCGTCGCGGTCGGACTCGCCGAGCTCGTACCGGTGACGGTCGCAGCCACCGTGGCCGTCGCGGTCGGGCTCCTCGTCACGGGCGCGTTCCACGAGGACGGCCTGGCCGACGTGGCGGACGCCTTCGGCGGCGGCTGGACCGTCGAACGGAGGCTCGAGATCCTGAAGGATTCGCGACACGGCACCTATGGCGTTGCAGCCCTCACGACCTCGATCGTCGTGCGGGTGGTCGCCGCCGCCGCCATCGCCGGTCCGGCGGCACTGCTCACCTCGTTCGTCGCGGCACACACGCTGGGGCGGTGCGCGGCCGTCACCGCGATGAGGTCCGCTCCCCCGGCCACCGACAGCGGGCTCGGGGTCACGGCCGCGGCCACCCTGCGGCCCCTGCCGACCATCGCCGGCGTCGGCGCAGGAATCGCGATCGTCGCAGTGGTCAGCGGCTGGTGGATCGCGCCGTTCCTGGGGGTCGCCGCCGTCGGGACCGCAACGGTGGTCGTGCTGGCGGTCGGCAAGATCGGCGGGCTCGCCGGGGACGTGCTCGGAGCGGTCGAACAGGTGGTCGAGTGCCTTGTGCTCGTCGTGGCGTCCGGGCTGGCGCTGCGTTCCTCACCCTGGTGGGCCTGACGTTGCATCTACGATGACGACATGAGTTCTGGCACCAAGTTCGTCGACCGCTTCTACACGCTCCTCGAGTCGGGCGATGTCGAGGGTGTGGCCGGTCTCTACGCGGCCGACGGAGAGGTCATCCGCTACGACGGGGTTGCCGATACGCCCGACGAGATCGCCGCCTACTTCACCGACTATCTCGGTCGCCATCCGGGTTTCGCGCTGCGTTCGGTCGATCAACTCCGCGAAGTGGACGAGGTCGTGATGTGGGATGCGCTGATCGACACCGACAACGGCATCCTCCAGACCGTCCACGTCGTCGTGTTCGCGGACGACGGGTCGATCCACCGGCACATCCCGGGGATCCGCGGCTACTGGGGCCAATGACCTGTGACGCCCAGGTGGTCGTCGGCTCGACACGATTCGACGACGACCTGGTGGCACTGACCGGCGAGCACGGATTCCGGATCGACGTGATCATGCCGGCCGACGCTCCGGCGACTGCGATCCTGTCGGGGCACGGCCTCCGGCTGCGACTGGAGCGTTCCGACGAGGCGTGGCCGGCCCGGATCCACCTGCTCTCCGACGAGCAGACGGGCTCGACCGAGCTCCCGGGAGGCTCCACCGTCGAGTTCCGGCCGGCGACCACCGCGTATCGCTTGCCCGACAACGAGCCGTCTCTCACGATCACCTCCGACGGTGACGAGGGCGTCGGGCGGGCGGGCATGCGCTACCGCGACCTGCTACCCGACCGGTGGGGCGGCCGATTCATCGCGTCGCACATCACGATCGCCGACGGCGGGCCGGTTCCGGACTACGTGCACTTCCACAGGATCCGGTTCCAGATGATCTTCGTCAAGACCGGTTGGGTGCGGGTCGTCTACGAGGGCCAAGGCCCCCCGTTTGTGCTGCAGGCCGGGGACTGCGTGCTCCAGCCGCCCGAGATCCGGCACCGCGTCCTGGAGAGCTCACCCGGGCTCGAGGTCATCGAGGTCGGCTGCCCGGCCGAGCACGAGACGATCGCCGACTGGTCGCTGGAACTCCCGACCGAGACGCCGGACGCCGGACGCGAGTTCGGTGGCCAGCGGTTCGTCCGACACGTCGCGGCCGACGCCGCCTACCTTCCATGGCGACTCGCCGGCTGGGAATGCCGTGACACCGGCATCGGCGCAGCGACCGTCGGACTGGCCGGGGCCCGGGTCGCCCGCCCCGACGGAACCTCAGCCGGAGGTGCCCAGGCGATCGCCCACGACACGGAGTACTGCCAGCTGGTCGTCCTCACCGGATCGGTCACCTTCGCCGCGGACGGGATCGAGCCGGTGACGTTGGCCGCGTCGGACAGCGTGGCGATCCCGTGCGCAACCGGCTACCAGCTGCGCGCCCCATCGACCGACTGCGAGATCCTCGACGTCACCCTCCCCGCGTCGTTCCTGGTCACGACGGGCTGACGCACCGGTCCACAGCGCAGCCGCCGGCCGGTCGAGCTCGGGTGCCGCGGCCAGGCGAGGTCGTCGGCACACAGGATCGCCTCGGCTCGGACGGCGAGATCCACGAGCCGGGCACCGCAGGTCCGCGCTCGCGCGCCAGTAGCCTGCGACCCCGTGCCGGTTCCCACTCCCGTCGCCCAGGTCGCCCGCGGCTTCGCCATGGGCTCAGCCGACATCGTGCCCGGCGTCTCGGGTGGCACCGTCGCACTCGTTCTCGGGATCTACGAGCGGCTGGTCCGCAACATCCACACCGGGGCGCAGGCGTTGCGTGCGATCGTGACCGGAGACGTCGGCGGATTCCGCACCAGGCTGGGAGAGATCGAGTGGGTCTGGCTGATCTCGCTGTTGACGGGCGTACTGCTCGCGATCGCAGCCCTGTCGTCGGTGCTCGAGGAGCTCCTGCACGAGTACCCGATCCGGATGGCGGCACTGTTCTTCGGCCTCGTGCTCGGATCGCTGACGATCGCGTGGCGGATGATCCGCTCGGTCGGCGGTCGGGAGTTGGCCACGATCGCCGGTGTGGCCATCGTGCTGTTCCTGGTGCTCGGCCTCAAGAGCGACACCGAGGTAGCCGAGGGCACCGCCGAGATCGTCACCGAGCCGTGGTGGGTGTTCTTTCTCTCGGGCGCGCTGGCGATCTGCGCCATGATCCTGCCCGGCATCTCGGGTTCGTTCATCCTGGTGTTGATCGGCATGTACACCGAGGTGCTCGGAGCGATCAACGACCGTGATGTCGCCGCCCTCGGGTCGTTGGCACTCGGATGCATCGTCGGCCTGGCGTTGTTCTCGTCGGTGCTGACCTGGGCGTTGGACCGTCACCACGACCTCGTGATCGCCGCGATGGTCGGTCTCATGCTGGGGTCGCTACGTGTGCTCTGGCCATGGCCGGGTGGGACCAACACCACCGATCTCGCTGCGCCGAGCGGCGACGTCGCCGTGCCGGTCCTGCTGGCACTCGGCGGCGCCGCCGTGGTCCTCGTCGTCGAGTTGGTCGCCGTGCGAACCGACCACGATCCCGTCCACATCGCCGACGACGTGCCCGCCTGACGTCTCGTGGGAGCGGACCGGTCGGGGTTCAGGCTCCCAGCAGGGCGGACGACCGTTCGGCGACGACGGCCGCCAGCGCCGGGCCGAGCGTCGGTGACGCCGCCGCGTCGAGCCGGTACGACGGACCGTAGAGCGCGGCGACCGCCACCAGCGCCCCGTCCGCCGACCGGACCGGCGCGGCCACACCGTTCACCTCCAGGTCGAGCTCCTGGTCGGTCCATGCGAACCCGTCATCGCGCACGCGGCGGAGGCGGTCGCGGATCGCGCCGGGCTCCACGATCGAATGATCGGTCGCGGGAACCAGGGGGGTGGAGAGGTGGACGTCGAGCCGCTCGGCCGGCCACGTCGACATGGCCACCAGTCCCGGTGCGACGAGGTGGAACTCGCAACGGCCGCCCACGGGGTCCGCGACCTGCACGGCGGAGTCGAGCCGAGCGCTGTCGATGTACAGGAAGGCGCGACCGTCGTCGACTCCGAGCGCCGCGTTCTCGCCGAACTCGCGCAGCAACTCGACGGTCAGCGGGCGCAGTCGCTCACGCAGGACGGCCGCCGAGCGCCCGACGCTCGCGGTCAGCGTGACCAGGCCCGCACCGGGCACGGCCGCGCCGTCAGGGGTCCGTTCGACCATGCCCAGATCGGCGAGAATCCCGAGCATCCGCCCGGTCGTCGAACTCGACAGTCCGCTGCGCCGGGCGAGGTCACGCACGCCGACCGGTTCACCGGCGGCGACGACGAACTGCAGGAGGCCGAACGCCCGGTGGACGGGCCCGGCCGGTCTTGACGGCGCGACGGGATCCCTCATACAGTTCGACTGTACGCAGATCAGGACGTCCTACTCAATAGGACATCCGACGGGAGATCGACCGCCGGGTGCCGGCGGCAGTTCGACGGGGGCCCTGATGCCGAACACACCGATGGCCGCACCGGCCGACCCACCGGCGACGCCGGACTTCATCGACCACGAGTGGAGGCCGCTCGCGTCCGCAGTGCTCCGCGGCGGATTCGTCGATCTCGCCTGGCCCGACGGCGCGACGTTCGAGGCGTACTCGCTCTGGCTGGCCGAGAACGCCGAAGGGTTCGGGCTCGAACCGTCCGTCCGTGAATCGACCCTCGAGCCGATCGATCTCCCGGATCCGCGAGGACTGCTGCGCGCGTCGGTCGACGTCGACGGTGCGCTCCGGCTCGGCTGGGCCGACGGCCGTGACGTCCGCGTCCATCCGGGGTGGCTGCGCCACGTGGCCGACGACCGACATCTCCCGGCCAGCGTGCTGCCGTGTGCCGTCCCCTGGACCGCCGCAGATCTCGCCGAGCCACCGACGATCGACGGATCGGGCGTACTCGACGACGGTGCCGTGATCGAGCGGTGGTTGACCCGACTGGTCCGGTCGGGCATCTGCCGACTGGAGAACACGCCGACCGACACGGAGTTCGTCGGTCGGCTCATCAGGAGCATCGGCCCGATCCGCGACACCAATTTCGGGCACGTGTGGAGCGTCAAGGCCGACGTCGACCCGAATTCCACCGCCAACACCGGGCTGGACCTCGGACAACACACCGATCTCCCCACCCGGGAGGTACCGCCCGGCTTCCAGTTCCTGCACTGCATCGAGAACACCGTCGAGGGCGGCTGGTCCCGGATGAGCGACGGCTGGGCGGTCGTCGAGGAGATTCGCCGTGAACACCCCGACGCCCACGAGGCCCTGTCGACGCTCGACTGGGTCTTCATGAACCGCGCCCGCGATGCCGAACACTGCTGGGTCGGCCCGATCATCGACCATGGTTCACCGCACCAGCCGCTCACCCTGCGAGCGTTCTACCCGGTCCGCACCGCGCCACACATGCCGGTCGCCGACGTGCCGCGTGCCTACGAGTCGCTGCGCGTGTTCGCCGAGGTCGCTCGCGACCCCCGATTCCAGATCCGCTATGCGTTCCGCCCCGGCGATCTGGTCGGGTTCGACAACCGACGCATCCTCCACGGCCGCGATGCCTTCGAGAGCGGCGGCGCACGTCATCTGCGAGGCTGTTACGCCGACCACGACGACCTCTACTCCCGACTCCGCGTCCTGCGTCGACCCACCCGAGCGTCCGGCACCGCCCGTCAACCCTCACCCACCCATCCATCCACCGAGGTATCCGCATGAGTTCCGTCTTCATCACCTGCGCCGTCACCGGCAGCGGCGACACCGTCGGCAAGAGCGACAAGGTTCCGTTCACGCCCGAGCAGATCGCGAACGACTGCATCGCCGCCGCCCGCGCCGGGGCCGCGATCACGCACATCCATGTGCGCGATCCGATCACCGGGGCGCCCGCGCGTCAGCCCGACCTCTACGCCGAGGTGGTGGAGCGGGTACGCGCCGCCGACGTCGACGTGGTCATCAACCTCACGGCCGGCATGGGCGGCGACCTCACGCTCGGCTCGGTCGAGCAGCCACTTCCCCTCGATGACGCCGGCACCGACCTGGCCGGCGCCACCGAGCGGCTCGAACACGTTCGACGGCTGCAGCCGGAGATCTGCACGCTCGACTGCGGCTCCATGAACTTCGGCGAGGGCGACTACGTGATGACCAACACCACCTCGACGCTCAAGGAGATGGCCCGTCAGATCCAGTCGCTCGGGGTCCGACCCGAGATCGAGGTGTTCGACACCGGGCACCTCTGGCAGGCGAAATCGCTCGTGGACGAGGGACTGATCGACGATCCCGTCATGGTGCAGCTCTGCATGGGTGTCCCGTGGGGTGCACCACCCGACGTCAACACGTTCATGGCGATGGTGAACAACATCCCCGACGACTGGACGTTCAGCGGGTTCGGCATCGGTCGCAAGCAGTTCGACTACGTGGCCCTCGCCACGATCGCGGGCGGCAACGTGCGTGTCGGCCTCGAGGACAATCTCTATCTGGGCCGCGGACAGCTCGCGAGCAACGCCGACCTCGTCACCCGGGCGGTCGAGATCATCGAGCGGATCGGCCACACCGTCATGGGTCCCGACGAGGTCCGTGCCGACCTGAAGCTCACGAAGCATGGCTGACACGTCACTCCGACGTGCCGCTGCAATCGGCTGCGGCGTCATCGGAGCGGGGTGGATCGCCCGGTTCCGACTCAACGGCATCGACGTGCGCGCGTTCGACCCCTCGCCCGACGCCCGACGGGTCGTCGACGCCGTCCACGACAACGCGCTGCTGTCGTGGTCGGAACTCGACCTCGAGCCGGCGCCCGAATCGATCGGGACGCTGACCATGTGCACATCCGTCGATGACGCGGTCGCCGACGCCCAACTCGTGGTCGAGAGCGTGCCCGAGCGACTCGACGTCAAGCACGTGACGCTCGCGGCGATCGACAACACCGCGCCGCCGGAGGCGACGATCGCCTCGTCGACGTCCGGGTTCCGGCCGACGGTCCTCGCTGAGCCACTCCAGCGGCCCGAACGGCTGATCGTCGGGCACCCGTTCAACCCGGTCTACCTGCTCCCCCTCGTCGAGGTGGTGGCCGGACAGCGGACCGACGGGAGCGTCGTCGAGCGCGCCGGCGAGTGGTACCGCTCGCTCGGCATGCATCCGCTGCTCGTCCGGACCGAGATCGACGCCCACATCGCCGACCGGCTGATGGAGGCGGTCTGGCGCGAGGCCCTCTGGCTGGTGCACGACGGCATCGCGACCACCGAGGAGATCGACGACGCGATCCGCTACGGATTCGGTCTCCGATGGGCGCAGATGGGACTGTTCGAGACCTACCGGGTGGCCGGAGGCGAGGGCGGGATGCGCCACTTCATCAGCCAGTTCGGGGAGTGTCTCACCTGGCCGTGGACGAAGCTGATGGACGTCCCCGATCTCGACGACGAGTTGATCGACACGATCGCCACCCAGTCGGACGCGCAGTCGGGCCACCTCGACGTGCGCGAACTCGAACGCATCCGCGACCGCAACGTGGCCGCGATGATGCTGGCACTCGAACGGAACGGGTGGGGCGCCGGCACGACCGTCGCCGCACTCCGCGAGTTGCGTGGGCGGCCGGCGCCTCAGCGGTAGAGGTCGCCGCTCAGGTACTTGAGTCCCGAGTCGGGCTGCAGCGTCACGACCGTGCGGCCGGGGCCGAGTTCGCGAGCCAGACGAGTGGCCGCCAGGATGCTCGCCCCGCCGCTCGGGCCCGTCCACACCCCCTCGGTCCTGGCGAGTGTTCGAGCGGCTTCGAAGGCGTCCGCCGTGCTGACGGCATCGAGCCGGTCATAGCTGTCCGAGGTGATCAGCGGCGGGACGAATCCGACACCGCCACCCTCGATGAGGTGGCTACCCGCCGGTTCGCCGGCGATCACCGCGGACTCGGCCGGCTCGACGACCGTTCGCAGGACGTTCGGCCAGCGTTCGCGGATCGGTCGGCTCGTTCCGGTGTAGGCACCACCGACCCCCACGTACACCGCGAGCCCGTGGATCTCGCCGTCGATCTGTCGCACCAGTTCGCGACCGATGTCGAGGTAGCCGTCGAGGGTGTCGAGGTTGTTGAACTGATCGGTCGGGAACGCGCCTTCGACGTCCACGATCTCGGCCGCCCGCTCCTGCATCTCGGGGATGAGGCCCGGGTGGATGCCGTCGTGGCTGTGGATGACGTCGAGGTCGGCGCCGAATGCTCGCATCGTCTGGAGCTTCTCCTCGGCGAACACGTTCGACGTCACGATCCTGAGCGGATAGCCCTTCAAGCTGCACACGAACGCGAGCGAGCTGCCGGTCGACCCGCCCGTGTACTCGACGACCGTCTGACCGGGCTGCAGTTCGCCGCGTCGCTCCGCCCCCTCGATCATCGCCAGCGCCATCCGGTCCTTGTACGAGCCCGTGGGGTTGGCAGCTTCCAACTTGACCCACACCGCGGCTGTATCCGGTCCGGGGAAGCTGGAGAGCCTGACGACGGGAGTATTTCCGATCCCGGCCAGCGCGCCGACGCGCTCGTTCATGCGCCACCGTACCGCAGCACGTTCGACGCCGAAGTCGGTGTGACGCGCGACGGCGGTCTGTGCAGATCGAACACGTCGAAGCCCTCCGCGGTGACGTTCTCGCAGAGCTCGCCCGAGCCGACGTCGGATCC
>Ga0055584_100007470_pt1 | contig 10720 bp, 9 predicted proteins | sample OSDHelmetaG_FD_58716 | JGI IMG/M metagenome (GOLD analysis project Ga0055584, IMG submission 58716) | Pelagic marine sediment microbial communities from the LTER site Helgoland, North Sea, for post-phytoplankton bloom and carbon turnover... | ecosystem: Environmental > Aquatic > Marine >...
ACATGTTAAGCTCCTTGGCCCAGAACCACTGGCTCTGGAGATAAAACAACAGAATGACGGCTAATACTATTCAACTGGATAAGCAGGGCCGCCTAAAGCATTTCCTCACTATTGAAGGTCTTCAAAAATCACTCCTTGTTGAAATACTAGATTTTGCTGAATCGTTCGCAGGTGTATCTGGCCGAGCGGTGAAAAAAGTCCCGTTGTTAAGGGGCAAGACTGTGGTTAACCTGTTTTTTGAACCCAGTACTCGCACAAGCACAACATTTGATCTAGCGGCAAAACGATTATCAGCAGATTTGTTAAACTTGAATATGGCTACATCTTCCACAACAAAAGGTGAATCTCTACTGGACACCCTGCAAACCCTGGAAGCCATGCATAGTGATATGTTTATAGTCCGACATTCTAATAGTGGCGCGGCACATTTTATTGCTGAACATGCTGGACCGCATATTAGCGTGATAAATGCCGGTGATGGCCAACACGCTCATCCAACACAGGCTATGCTTGATATGTTTACCATTCGTCGACATAAGCCCTATTTTGAAACGTTAAAAGTTGCAATTGTAGGAGATGTTCTGCATTCAAGAGTAGCGCGTTCTGATATCCACGCTCTCAAATCTCTAGGCGTTAATGATGTAAGAGTAGTTGGACCAAAAACACTCATGCCAGCTAGTATCGAACGCCTGGGTGTTGAGGTTTTTAACAATCTAAATGAAGGTCTCAATGACGTTGACGTAATTATAATGTTGCGACTACAAAAAGAACGAATGATCTCAGCAAATATTCCTAGCGAACAGGAATATTTTGATAGGTATGGTCTGACCTTTAATAAACTAAAAGCAGCAAAACCTGATGCTATCGTCATGCATCCTGGCCCAATTAACAGAGGCATCGAAATTGACTCACAGGTCGCTGACAGCGACCAGTCAGTTATTTTACAACAGGTAAGTCATGGCATAGCGATACGCATGGCTGTCATGGCCATGACCATGGGAAACCGGCCTGAGGGTAATATATAAATGGCCAGTATAAGAATTGAAAACACCAGGATAATTGACCCAAAAACCGGCAGGGATAGCGAAGGTATACTCTGTATTCAGGACGGAATAATTATATCGCCCGATACCTTAGTTCAACCGGACAAAGTTATCAACGCAGAAGGAAACTGGACATGTCCTGGTGTAATTGATACTTGCGCCTACATGAGTAATCCGGGCCAGAATTTTAAAGCTTCTTTTGCTCAAGAAGCGCATGCTGCAATCGCATCGGGGATAACCAGTATTTGTTGCCCACCAGATGTTGATCCGGTTACTGACAGCCCCGCAGCAGTAGAGCTCATATTAAAAACAGCTTCAGATTGTGGTTTAATTAATGTGTTTCCTATAGGTGCGCTAACAGAAGGGTTAACGGGTGAGCGTCTAGCTGAAATGAACACATTAAAGGAAGCCGGATGTATTGCAGTGGGGAATGCATCAAAGCCTTTATTAAATAATGAGATTTTGCGAAGGACCCTGGAGTACGCTGCAAGCACAGATCTTACCGTTTTTTACTCGCCCGAAGATAATAACCTACGAAATAACGGATCAGTGAATGAAGGTGAAATAAGCACCCGCTTAGGATTACCACCGATTCCACACACAGCTGAAACCGTTGCAGTCAGTACCGCCTTACTATTAGTTGAACAAACAGGCGCAAGAATTCACTTTAATAGCCTGTCATCACTAAGGTCTGTAGAGATGATACGTAAGGCAAAATCAGATGGCCTCCCTGTAACTGCAGCTGTAGATATTTGTCATTTATATTTAACTGAGATGGATGTAGATGGTTATAATGCAAACTGCAATCTCAAGCCACCATTAAGAGGCTTAGAAGATAAAAATGCACTTAAGGATGGACTGTTGGATGGCACTATAGATGCGATATGCTCAGCGCATCAACCTATCAATTCTGACGCTAAGTCGGTTCCATTCAGTATGACTATGCCCGGCGCCTCTACTATGGAAATGCTAATTCCTCTAGTATTTGATTTTATTTCACAAAATAAATTAAAGCCGGTAGAAGGACTACAATATATAACAAGTCATGCCGCCAACATTATAAATAAGCCGCTGGGAACGCTGGAACCCGGCAGCACAGCGGATGTAATTATTTATGATCCGAATTCAGCCTGGACTGTAGACAGTTCAAAACTGATAAGTAAAGGGAAATGTACCCCTTTTGACGGCTGGCAAATGCAAGGAAAAGTAACACATACCATCATCAATGGTAATATCGTATATCAGGATAAGTAATCATACGAACTATAGTTTTATATCTCGACTTCCCAATGTTCCAATGCAAATTCTATTTAATTTATAAAAGTCACCATGTCACAAACATCTCGTAATACAATCAATCTGGAAGATGCAAAAGTCGTAGAGCACAAATGTTATTCTGATCAACAGTATGTCCTACGACTGTATGCACCACTTACAGCAAAGGAAGCCATGCCAGGTAATTTTATTCATCTACAATGCGATCACTCCATTCCTATGCGACGACCAATGTCTATAATGCGCGCCGAACCAGACAAAGGCTTCATAGACATATTGTATAAAGTCCATGGTGAGGGCACAGAGTTGTTATCTAAGAAATGCCAGGGGGATAGGCTAAATTTACTAGGGCCTATAGGCGTGCCATTTAAATCAACAGGTTATCGAAAACTACCGCTATTATTAGGTGGGGGCGTGGGAATTCCTCCAATGGTATTTCTTGCGGAACATATTAAAAATAATCACAAAAACTGCAAGCCCTTGCTTATAGCTGGATCTGAAATATCATTTCCCTTTCAGGTTACGCCATCAAAAATAATGGTCGATGGACTTCCTGATGGCGTCATTGCCAGCATGCCACTAATGGAAGACTGGGGCATACCAAGTCGGCTTACTAGTAAACAAGGTTATACCGGCTGTTATGATGGATTTGTAACGGATCTGGCAAAAATTTGGCTGGATACTCTTGACCCAGAGCGCCTACAACAGGTTGAAATATTCAGTTGTGGTCCAACCATAATGCTAGAAGCCGTTGCAAAGCTTGCTCACAAATATCATTTACCTTGCCAGGTTTCACTTGAAGAATATATGGCCTGTGCGGTTGGTGGGTGCGCGGGTTGCACGGTAATGGTAAATACTGAGTCAGGACAAGCGATGAAAAGAGTTTGTGTTGATGGGCCCGTATTTGAAGCAGGCACTGTTTTTCCTCAATAATAAATTCAACTAAATATTAAAAAGTATATCTTGCTGATACGCCACCATTGAAATTACGCTGGGGTGCAGGCTCAAAAAATCTACCAAAACCACCATTGAGACGAACGTTAGAATTATATTTTTCATTAAACAGGTTGTTGATACTCACGTATGGCATCACCTGCCACTTTTCAAGCTCCTTCTTGTAACCTAATTGAAAATTTGAAACTGTATATGAATTCGATTCCACACTATTGGAATCGTTTGCATAAAAACTATCAACATATAACAAGTCGAGAACGCTATATAATCCACCTGAGGAATCATATCGTAATTCTGCATGAAGCTGCTGATCCGGGATCCCAGGAAGCTTATTTCCCGAGAAGTTATCTGTGGTAGTGCGGTATCTCCTGTATGCAGCATCGATAGCACTATAGGCCAGACTTGCCGATAAGACGGGAAAAAGCCTTGCCGTTATGCCTGCCTCCAGCCCTTCACGAAGCGAGCTTCCTGCATTTCGAAAAAAAGTTCTGCCAGTAAAGCCATCTTCTTCAAACGGCACCAATTCATTATCAACTTCTATTCTGTAGACGGCAAACTCATATTCAAGAGGAATTTTGCTTTCGATACGACCCTTTGCACCTAATTCAACATTATTTGCTACCTGGCTTTTTAGACTTTGATTAAAACCACCACCATTAGGATTTGCAAACTCTGTTGTGGTTGGCGTTTCAAATGCTGTTGAAAAATTAAAATATAGATTCACCCAATCTGCTGGGTCCCATAGCAGACCAAATCTGGGGCTTAATTTGTCAAATTTGGAACTGCCTGAATCGTCTCCAGAATTATTGGCAAGGAAATCATCCGAAACATCAAAATCAATTTCATCAAACCTTGCGCCAACGGTAACCTGAAGGTTTTCCAATACTGCAAATTCACTTTGCATGTAAAAACCTTTGCTGATCACTTCTTCCAACTGGTCAAAGGTTAATTCACCTCTTGCTCCACCCTCCAAATTAACAAAACGTTTTCTGTCATCTTGTTGGTAATCTATATCAAAGCCTGCAATAAACCTGATGGTATAATCCATAATCTCCTGTGAATAAGTATATTGGCCGCCTCCACCAATAAATGTCCGGTCAAACTGCACCTGACCGCCATTGCTCTCAGGGACACCGCCTTCGAAAGGCAATCTATTTCCAAAATCAAGAAAGGTATAATAGTTTCTGAACAGAATTTCATGACCTTGCGCAAGTGTGCGGCGATAGGTTAATCCCAACCTTTGTTGACTTCTCTCTTCGCCTCCATTAAATAATATATTTCTGTCGCGACCCTGGCTTCTGTTGGCTTCTACCTCTGCAGCATTCAAGGCACCAGGATCTCCCATATCTGGAATATCTAATAAATTAAATGTAGCTGCCAATTCCCCGTGCTCATCAATTTGATATTTTATTTTTGTATTCAATGAATTTCTGTCAACAAATGAATGCCCCCTAAATCCATCCAGATCAGTAATAGAACCACTAAGCAGGTAATTAAGTTTTTCGTATTGCCCGCCTGTTTTCAGCTGGTATTTTCTAAATCCAAACTCACCGACAGATATTCTACCTTCAGCGAAAGCTTCTTCTGGGCCATCCTCAGTTATGATATTAATCACACCTCCAGAGGCAGATCCATATAATGAGGATGACGGTCCTCTTGCCACCTCAATGCTGGTAACTGAACCCAGATCTATTTCATCTACATTTCCCTGACCATCTGGCATCGTTGCCGGGACACCATCAATAATTAATTTTATTCCTCTGATGCCAAAAGCAGAACGAGCACCAAAACCGCGTATGGATATTCTTTGTGCCTGGGAAAAATTATGACTATTTTGCAGAAAAACGCCTGGCACTCTTTTCAGCGACTCTTCAAGGGTTAGTTGCTGTTGAGCTGTTTGGATAATGTCTTCATCAACTCTACTCACGGACGCTGGAACATTGCCAACTTCAATTTCACCTCGTGTTCCTGTAATGACGAGTTCTTCCATCTGGTTCTGGGCAAACACGACACCGACATTAATAAATGACGTTAAGAAAATACAAGCAATCATAACTCTTTTCATCTTATAAACCTGCCCTGTTCATTTATGAGTAATATACATTCTATTATTCTAAAATTATCCAAAGTTAATCTTAGCTTCAAGATTAGTCCTTGAATCTGCGTTGCCTAGCGCCTCTTCAAGTTCAATTCTTCCTTCTTTATATAAATTATGTAATGCCATATCAAATGTTTGCATGCCGCGCTGCCCACTACCTTCCATGGCTTCTTTAATCTGCTCTATTTCCCCTTTGAGGATTAATTCTGCAATGTGTGGCGTATTAATAAGTACCTCAATTGCTGCACAGCGTTTTCCGTCTACCGCCATCACCAGCCTTTGAGAAACAACCGCCCGAAGGTTTAACGACAGGTCCATGAATAACTGTTTATGGAGCGCCTGAGGAAACATATTTATGACACGCTCCATAGCCTGGTTTGCATTATTGGCATGTAAAGTTGAAATAGCCAAGTGCCCTGTATTAGCAAGTTCTAGAGCAGCTTCCATAGTGACTCTGTCACGAATCTCACCGATTAGAATCACATCCGGCGCTTCACGCAATGAGGCCTTAAGTGCATTGGCGTAGGACAGGGTATCTACACCAACTTCACGCTGATTTAATATTGATTTTTTATTTGGATGACTAAATTCAACCGGATCTTCGATTGTTAATATATGGCCAGACATGGTCTCATTTCTATGATTAATCATAGCTGCCAATGTCGTTGATTTTCCAGAACCAGTCGCACCTACCATAAGTAGCAGGCCACGTTTATTATTGATGAGGTCCTTTAATACATCAGGGACGCCAAGCTGGTCTAACTCGGGTATCTCACTTGGAATCCTTCGAAGCACCATCCCGACTTCGCCGCGTTGCTTGAATACATTGACACGAAATCTTGCTGATCCATCAGGCATGGGGATGGCAAAGTCAGACTCCATGTTCTCCTCAAACTGCTCAATCTGCTTATTATTCATGATCCCATATGCCGCAGCCTTGCACATATTGCCATCAAGCACAGTTTTGCCGACGGGTGTTGCCTTACCTTCCAGCTTTACCTTCACAGGCGAGCCCACTGTAATAAACAGGTCTGACGCACTTTTTTCGACCACTAGCTTAAGATAGGGAAGTATGTCCATTCAATGTATCTCCGGGTTTGTCCTGGGTTTGTCCTGGGTTTGTCCTTACTTCATCATTCCTGATTCTTCTTCGTCTTCCTCAAGACTCAGATGATCAAGACCCGCCAGCTTGTCACTATCCTTGGCATCCTTACCTTCCAATTTAATCTTTAATCGCAACTCGTTAACAGAATCAGCATTACGCAAGGCCTCTTCATAAGATATCTTGTCGGCCTGCTGTAGATCAAATAATGCCTGGTCAAATGTCTGCATACCCTGCTCTCTTGACTTCGACATGATATTCTTGATTTCATGTACCTCGCCTTTAAGAATCAAGTCCTGTATCAATGGAGAATTAAGCAGAATTTCAATCGCGGCATGACGCCCCTTGCCATCCGGCGTCTTTACCAACCTCTGTGAGATGATTCCCTTTAAATTCAACGACAAGTCCATAAGCAATTGGGTCCGCCTTTCCTCAGGAAAGAAGTTAATTATACGGTCTAATGCCTGGTTTGAACTGTTGGCGTGTAGTGTTGCCATGGCCAAATGACCAGTCTCTGCAAAGGCAATACCAAATTCCATCGTGTCCTTATCCCTGATTTCTCCCAAGAGAATGACATCAGGCGCTTGCCGGAGGGTATTTTTGAGGGCGATTTCCCAATCATCTGTATCCACTCCAACCTCACGCTGCATAATGATACAGTTTTTATGTGGATGGACGTATTCAATAGGGTCTTCGATGGTTATTATGTGACCGTAACTATTCTGATTTCGGTAATCAATCATAGCTGCCAACGAAGTTGATTTACCCGAACCCGTTCCTCCTACCATGATTACCAGGCCATTCTTTACCATTACCACTTCTTTCAAGACTTCGGGTAAGCCTAACTTATCAAAATTTGGTACTTCTGTTTCAATCACACGCATTACCATTCCGCAATAGCTCTGTTGTATGAATGCATTTGCGCGAAATCGTCCTATTCCTGCCGGGGCAACAGCAAAGTTACATTCCTTGGTGGCCTCATATTCTTTTAACTGCCTGTCGTTCATGATGGCGTATGCCAAGGCCTTGGTATTTTCTGCCGTAAGTGCAGTTTTGGACATGGGCGACAATTTGCCTTGTGCTTTCATGGCTGGCGGAAACCCAACGGTTATAAACAGATCGGATCCCTTCTTCTCTATCATCAGTTTGAGAAGGTCGCGCATAAACTTGATAGCTTGTTCTCTTTCCATTACTCCCCTCTCAATACTAAATTTAGTTAATTAGAAGTTGTCTTTGTTTGCAGCTTTGGATTTAGCTTCGTTTTTATCTACCAGACCCTTATCAATCAGTTGTTGCAGGTTTTGATCCAGGGTCTGCATACCAAACTGGGCGCCGGTCTGAATTGCTGAATACATTTGAGCGATTTTGTTTTCCCTGATGAGGTTTCTAATTGCAGGTGTTCCCATCATAATTTCATGCGCGGCAACACGCCCGCCACCCTTTTTCTTTAACAAGGTTTGAGATATGACCGCTTTTAAAGATTCAGATAACATCGCCCTGACCATGTCCTTTTCTTCAGCAGGGAAGACGTCAACTATACGATCTATGGTCTTGGCCGCTGAGCTGGTATGCAATGTACCAAATACTAAATGTCCTGTTTCTGCAGCTGACAATGCCAACCTGATAGTCTCAAGGTCTCGCATTTCGCCCACCAAAATGACATCAGGGTCTTCTCTAAGTGCTGAACGGAGTGCTTCGTTAAAACCCAAGGTATCTCTATGCACCTCTCTTTGGTTAACCAGACACTTTTTACTTGTGTGTACAAATTCGATTGGGTCTTCTACCGTGAGTATATGACCATATTCAGTTTCATTTTTATGGTTTACCATCGCCGCCAACGTTGTCGACTTACCGGATCCTGTAGGTCCGGTAACCAACACTACTCCCCTGGGCGTATCTGAAATATCTTCAAAAATCTTCGGCGCGCCTAGCTGTTCCAGAGAAAGTATTTCAGATGGAATGGTTCGAAATACTGCCCCTGATCCTCGGTTATGATTAAATGCATTTACCCTGAACCTGGCAAGACCAGGTATCTCAAACGAAAAGTCGCACTCAAGAAATTCTTCATAGTCCTTTCGTTGCTTATCGTTCATGATGTCATAAACCATGTCATGAACCTCTTTATGGTCCATTGGTGGTATATTTATCTTCCTGACATCCCCATCAACTCGTATCATTGGCGGTAGTCCTGCCGATAAATGCAAATCCGAGCAACCATTCTTTACCCCAAATGCGAGTAATTCACCTATATCCATCGTGATCTCCAGAATTTATTATTAAGATTAAAACTCAAGGTATTTACCTAAGATCCCTCTTTGAAGTTAATATTACTGAAATAGACGTATCTTGATATACCTTCCAGCCGTATAATTCTATTTTAGAAGATACCCCTTTTTACAATCATATAGTACTGATTTTTCACCGACTAGCTTATCAAAATAACGTGGAAAATATCGAAAAAAATATCAAATTAGTATTGCAACAAATCCATGTTGCAGAGCAAAAATACCAGCGGGAAATGGGCTCAGTTTCGCTACTTGCTGTAAGTAAAACTCAGCCTACAAATATTATTAAAATGGCGATATCAGCAGGACTCATGGACTTTGGTGAAAATTATCTACAAGAGGCATTACCTAAGATCCAAGAACTGGGCAGATATCAGCCAAACTGGTATTTTATTGGTCCAGTACAATCAAATAAAACACGACAAATTGCCGAAAATTTTGACTGGGTCTTGACTGTAGATAAGGAAAAAATTGCAATGCGACTAGGGGATGCAAGGCCACCAGAACTTGGACCACTGAATATATGCATACAAATCAACATCAGCGGAGAAGAATCAAAATCGGGGGCAGGGCTATCGGACATTGATTCATTAATCCCTCTGATCATGGAACACCCGCAACTCAGGCTACGAGGTCTCATGGGAATTCCTGCGCTAGAGACTAAATTACATGATCAGCGTTCCTCACTACGCCAGCTAAGGGAGATATTTGAAAGTATGCAAAAACGAGGTGTTCCTGTAGATACTCTGTCTATGGGTATGAGTAATGATCTCGAAGCAGCAATAGCCGAGGGGGCAACTATGGTCAGAATCGGCACCTCGATATTTGGTCAACGTATAAATAATAAAAAAAACATTCGCTGAAACAAATAAATACTTATCTTGGAACGGCAAATAATCGCGCTCTTGGCGATAAAGTACCAGGACTTGAAACGCCAGCAATACAAATATTTCCACCAGCAATGCTATTCATGGATAATTTTGAGATAGGCTCTCAAAACAAATGGTATCATTTGATTGAAAATGAAAAACACAAAATTGACATTTATTGGCTGCGGAAACATGGGTTGCAGTCTGATCGGGGGGCTAATTTCAAATGGCCATAATCCTGATTCAATTAACGGCGCAGAACCCGACCGAACTAAAAGTGAAAGTATCAGCAAGCAATACGGAATTCGTGTTCTTAACGAGAATATCGAGGCAGTACACGGCACAGACGTTATTGTATTAGCAATCAAACCTCAAAACCTGCTTGATGTTGTTCGCCAAATCTCCCCGGAATTAATCAGGTCCAAGCCTTTATTGATATCTATAGCTGCAGGCATTCAAATTTCATCTATACAAAAACATATAGGTGATAATTACCCGGTCGTCAGAGTCATGCCAAATACCCCGGCATTAATACAAACAGGCGCTAGTGCTCTATATGCCAGCCCTGCTGTAGAGAAGGACCAAAAAATTCTCGCTGAAGAAATTATGCGCTCAGTCGGGCTGGCTATCTGGCTTGATAAGGAGGAACTAATGGACGCGGTTACAGCGTTGTCAGGAAGTGGTCCTGCATATTTCTTTCTTGTCATGGAATGCATGGAAAAGGCAGCAACAAAACTGGGATTATCTCATGAGCAAGCTAGAATTTTAACAATTGAAACAGCTTTTGGCGCTGCGAAAATGGCGCTGGAGAGCAAATCTGATGTAGGCCTGCTTAGGCAGCAAGTCACTTCACCGGGAGGGACCACAGAAGCGGCACTGAATGTTTTAATAGATAAAGGCAAAATTGAAGAAGTATTTTTTAAAGCCTTGCTGGCGGCAAAAAAAAGGTCTGAAGAAATTGCTGTAGAATTTGGAAACACATGATGTCAGGCGGTTATTTCAGCCAAGCGTTTATCTTTTTAATCACCACAGTCTTTGACATTTACCTCCTTGCTGTAGCATTGCGTTTTTTGCTGCAACTATTTCGTGCAGAT
>Ga0055584_100007471_pt1 | contig 10719 bp, 3 predicted proteins | sample OSDHelmetaG_FD_58716 | JGI IMG/M metagenome (GOLD analysis project Ga0055584, IMG submission 58716) | Pelagic marine sediment microbial communities from the LTER site Helgoland, North Sea, for post-phytoplankton bloom and carbon turnover... | ecosystem: Environmental > Aquatic > Marine >...
AAGAAAAAGAAGAAAAAGAAGAAATAGAAGTTATTGTTGTTTCTGGGATTAGGTCTAGTATGGCTAAAGCTCAGGAGCTTAAACGAGAGTCTGCTTCAGTTATTGAGGCAATTACAGCTGAAGATTTAGGTAAATTTTCCGATGAGAATATTGGCGATGCATTAGCCAGAGTTCCTGGTGTGCAAATAGAAAGAAATGATGGCGGTCAATCAGGTGATAGAATATCAATTCGTGGTATGGGCCCAAGTTTCGTGGCGACTACAGTAAATGGAAGAACATCATTAAGCTCAGGTACCGAAGGGCTGAATAATATGCGTTCATTCAACCTTGATGTTTTGCCTTCGTTTTTATTCACAGGTGCTACCGTTAGCAAAATGCCTACTGCAGATTCTGTAGAGTTAGGCTTAGCTGGGTCTGTTGATATGCAAACGTTAAAACCGTTAGATGGTGGTCTATATAAAAGTAGACCTAATGGCGAAAAAGATAATTTTTTCAGCAGTATACAACTTCAAACAAGTAAAGATTCTATCGTTAAAGAGCTTGGGCACAATGCTAGCATTTTAATCGGTGGTAAGACGAATGATGATAAATTTGGATATTATTTGGGGTATTCAACAAGACAGCAAGATATAGGTACAGATCAAATTATTACCGATGCGCCGCACTTTGAAAATTTAAATATTGATGAAGATGGTGATGGTACAGTTGATAGAATAGCAGAAGATGTAATTGTACCATTTTGGGTAGGTAACGAGCCAATTAGAATGGATAGAAAACGTGAAACCATTTCAGGTGCCATTCAATGGTCACCTAATGAAGACATACAATTAGTTGTTGATTTTAATCATGCTACGTTAGATGACAAATCATTTAGGAATAGGGTAGCTGATGGTTATTGGACTGGCATCTGGGCTAATGTTATTAATGCAGATTCAATTAGATTAAATGAAGATGAAACTGTATTGCAATACGCTGATTTTTCTGGATTTAATGGCGGTAATGGTTCTCCTGTTGTTCATCAGGCTCTAGCTTTACAATATGATAACAAAACTGAAATGAATATGTTAGGTGCTAATTTAAGTTGGCTACTTACAGATAAATTAATAATGGAAGTAGATCTTTCATATTCATCAATTGATTATGGGCAACAATTACGTTACGGATTAATCTCTGCATCAATTCCAAGCAATAGTACTTTTTATGACGTTACAGGTGATTATCCCACGAATGGCCATGCAAATGGCATAGAAAATTCAGCTGAAACTTATATACACGAATGGAATGAAGTTCGATATATTGCTATGGAAGGCGATGATTACGCCTTAAAAGTAGACTTTGACTACGATATTGATAATGGTTTAGTTGACAATATCATGTTTGGTGCTAGATATAATTCAGTGGATATTTTATCAAAACGATCAAGTGTCGTTAGTAATCCTGATATAGGTGAACCTCGAAATAATGAAGATATCGTTGAAGCAATATTTCCAGGAACATACAGCGATTTAAATTTCATGGACGGTAGTTTTGCATTTCCTATTTTAGATTTAGATGGTTATAAAAATTCCTACCCTGAACATGCATATGCGCAAGGAGTTTGTTCAGATGTAACTGAAAAAACAGTAATTTCAAATACTCAACCTTATTGTCTTGCTCAAGATCCTAATTCATTGGCTGATTCGAAAGAGGAAACTCTTGCTCTTTATGGTCAAGCTTTTTTTATTGGCGAAGTAATGGAAATGGACTGGGACTTTAATGCTGGAGTACGGGTTATAAATGTACAAAATACAGGCGCGGGTATAGTCAGATTAGCAAATGGTAATGACGAAAAAGTCACTACTAAGGGGGATTATACGGAAGTCCTTCCAAATGCCAATTTAAGTTTACATTTGAATGAAAATGTCACTTGGCGTTTAGGTGCAGGTAAAGTATTAACCAGACCAGAGCAAAGCGACTTAGTGCCACGTATAAGTATTGAAAATTCTGGTCCAGATTCCGATCCTAATGCCTTAAGAAAAGGAACTGCTGGCAATTCAGAACTATCGCCATATACCGGATGGTTATTAGATTCTACATTAGAACTTTACACACCGAATGATGGTTCTATCGTTCTTAGTGTATTCTATAAAGATGTCAAAGATTTTATTGCTAGAGAAGTTACACAAGGTACGATACCAGGATACGGAGATGAACAATTTATTGTGAATAAGCCATTAAATATTTCGGATGCTGACGTTATAGGATTTGAAATAGGTTTTAATCAGCCTTTTACATTCTTACCTGGCATATGGAGTGGTTTAGGTTTACAAGCCAACTATACAAAAGTTAAAAGTTCTTTTGATGAAAGCAATAAAGTAGGCGATTTTGGCTTTGGTATGCCCGGATCGTCAGAAAATAATGCCAATGCTATTTTGTATTATGAAAATAATGGAATAGGTGTCCGTTTATCAGCCACATATCGTGATGATTATTTTGCTAGTTTAAACCCGCAACAGGCGGAATTATCTGCAGGTATTTTTTCTGAATCTTCTGTTGAGGTCTCCCTCGGTACCAGTTATGAGATTAATGAAAACTTGTCAGTAAATTTTGATGTTCAGAATATGTTTGAAGAAGACCGTCGAGATTTTGCTATTGGTAATCTCGATGCTTTCAGCAGTTACTTTAAACGCCCACGTAGAGTTACATTAGGACTTACAATTAAAATGTAAGTAATTCTCCCTTGTGAGCGTCAAGCTGATTGCTTACAAGGTGCCTTTTACGTGAATCAATTCAAAACCATCAATTTAATTGAGAAGTTATTATGTTAAATAAAGCCTCCAAAAGCCAACTATTGATTAAAGGTATATTAATCACCTTTTTTTCTACAATTGTTTTGGCTGTCTCACCAGTATTGGTCTTGGCCCAAAGTTTCTATGTATCACCAACAGGCTCTGACAGTGCAAGTGGAGATGAGCAAAATCCATTTAAAACTATAAAAAAGGCACAAGAAGTAGTTAGAGTGAATAATATAAATATGACTGAAAATATTATCGTTTATCTAAAAGGTGGTACTTATAATATCGATCAGGCAATCATCTTAGAGCCAGAAGATTCCGGAAACAATGGTTTTAAAGTCATATACAAAAACTATCAGAATGAAGCCCCTATAATTAGCAGTGGTGTTCAAGTATCTGGTTGGGAAATTCATGATCAAGGCCTCAACATATACAAGGCTTACGTAGGCACAAGCTTTTATTCAAGACACCTTTTTATTAATGGAGTGCGTGCTAAAAGAGCTAGCAGCGATAATGTTAGTGAGGAAGGGTTCTCAATAAATGCAAATGTCGGTTTTAGCTTACCTGACTCGGGTATTTTTTCAAATATGAAGAATTGGAGCAATATTGCTGATATAGAAATACGTCAAAATAAAGTTTGGACAACTCAGTGGGGCTCTATTAAGTCAATTACAGGTAGTAGCATCACCATGAAAGACGGTTTCTGGCGAGCTACTCGTCACTATGCCCAATGGGGGATCGGTATGGACGGTATTGACTTCATTGAAAATGCTTATGAATTACTTGATGAAGAAGGTGAATGGTATTTAGATCGAGCTTCAGGATTCCTCTATTACAAGCCGACTGTTGAACAAGCTAATTTAAATACTTTGTCTTTTGTACTTCCTCAACTAGATGTATTAGTTGAAGGGAACTCAAATGGCGATACAAACAAGACTATTAATAATATCACATTTGAAGGATTAACCTTTTCACATACAACTTCCTTACAACCCTTAACTAATGAAGGACGTGTAGGCCATCAAGGTGGAGTATTATTTTTTCGAGATGCTAACCAAGTTGATTTTGAAAACTTATCAACATCTGCAGTCAAATTTAAGTATGCAAAAAATATTGAATTTACTAACTGTCAATTTTTACATCTTGGTACTGCTGGTGTGGGGTTTGATGTAGGTAGTCAACAGAATACTATTAACAATAGTACGTTTGATGATATTTCTGATAATGGCATCAGTATTGGTAATATTGATACTGCTAACTATAACCCTACTAATATTGCTGATCGTGTGATCAATAACTCAATTACGAATAATACTATCTCAAGAGTAGGTCAAGATATGACAGACTCTGTTGGTATTTTTGGCGGGTATGTTAATAACCTTATAATTAGTCATAATACCTTGTTCAACCTTCCTTATACGCCTATCTCTGTTGGTTGGGGCTGGGGTGCTCCTGAAGAAAATAATACTTATAATGCTGAGGCTGTTGGTCATAATACTATTAACTCTAACCGTATTTATAATTACATGAATGTTAATCATGATGGCGGAGGTATTTATACTTTAGGACGCCAAGATAATTCGTCTATCAAATTTAACTATATTCATGGCCAAAAAAATGTTTATACCTATTTATATCTAGATAATGGTAGCGAATTTTTCACTGTAGAAAACAATGTCATCAGTAGCGAGTCGGGCAGTATAAGTGATTGGCTTATGGCTACAAATGATGTTGGAGGTATTGCTTATCATGCGAGCAATTATAATACGATCAGAAATAATTTTTACTCTAGTGAACTAAATACTTTTAGGTGCTATGACACAAACATCTGTGGTATGAATATTGCTGTTAAAGATAATAACTGGCCTACTTTTGCACAAGAAGTAATGATGAAGGCTGGTGCTAATAATGGTGATGTAGTCATTAATTTACCGCAACAGTTTCAAATATGGGGTAAATATAATGAGATGGTTTTTACCCCACAGAACGGCGCTAGCGAAATAGGTACTTATGTTGTACAAGCGGCTAATACCAATGCAACTAATCAAAAGTGGCAACTCGTTTTAGTTGAAGATAATTATTATGTGCTTAAAAACGTAGAAACGGGTTTAGTTATTGCCCCTGAAGGAAGTTCAACAGAAGCGGGTATCCCATTAATTTTAACAGTTGAAAATGGTACTTACAACCAGCAATGGTCGTTTGAATTTTCAGAAAAAAGTGACCGTAGTGGTCATATAGTCTTAAAAAATAGAGCTAATAATCATGTTATAACACCAAGTGGTTATTCTGGTGCAAGTGATACCGTGCTAATTCAATACACTGATACCTTGAATAATATGCAAGCTTGGGCAGTATCTGACAACCTTTCTAGTGTTGATCCAGCAGTCGGTGATTATTATGAAATTTCAGGACAAAATAATCTAGTATTTTCGCCGTCCGATCCTAATGCTCCAAAGGCAGGCGGATTAATGCAAGAAACAATAAATAACCTTAAATATCAACAATGGCAATTAATTGATACAGGTAATGGTTACTTTAAAATTAAACACAAGTCTAGTGGTTGGGTTATTACGCCAGCAGATCACTCTATTGAGGCGGGTACAGCAATTATTCTCTGGGAAGACGATGGTAATCAAGATCAAGAATGGAAAATAATGACTAATGGAAATGACTCGGTGATAAAAAATAGAGCCAGCGGATTAGTAATTACACCAACAGGTAACTCTACAGCATCAGGCGCTGCATTGATACTGTGGAATACCGAGGGTAATACTCACCAAAACTGGACATTCAATTACTTTCTTTAATGTAAACCCAACTATTAATTTGGTGAAAAAATGAAACAAATGAAAAAAAACGTAATATTAGCAATCAGTTTATCAATAGCTACCTTTGGCATCTATGCGCAAGAAAAAACCAAATCTATGGATGAGTTATGGGGAGAGTCAACTAAAGTTAATACGAAATATGCAAATACTGAGAGGGGGGACTGGTTCTCTCAAGATAAGTATTCTTTGTTTATTCATTGGGGACTTTTTTCTATTCCAGCAGGTGAGTGGAAAGGCAAGACCTACTATGGTATTTCTGAATGGTTAATGACCGATTTTCTTGCTGGAATTTCTGTCGATGAATATAAAAAGCTAGCAAATGAGTTTAATCCAAAAGCATTTGATGCTAAGGCATGGGTACAATTGGCTGTTGATGCCGGTATGAAAAATATTGTTATTACCGCAAAGCATCATGAAGGTTTTGCTATGTATCATTCTAAAAGCCATGATTTTGATATAGAGGACGCTACTTCTTTTACTCAAGATCCATTAAAGGCTTTAGCACAAGAATGTGAAAAAGCGGGAATAGGATTAGGTTTTTATTACTCTCAAAACCAAGACTGGTATGAACAAGGTAGTGCCGATATTCCTTGGCAAAGCAGTAAGCAGAAGAATGACTTTACTGATTATTTTAATCAAAAAGTAATTCCTCAAGTTACAGAGTTATTAACCGAGTATGGTCCTATTAGAACGGTATGGTTTGATACGCCTGGAAATATGACAAAGACGCAATCGCTTGCCTTAGTTAAGTTAGTTCGAAAGTTACAACCAAAAGCTATGATAAATAGTCGAATTGGCAATGGTGTTGGAGATTTTGAAACGTTAGGAGATCATAGTATTTCTCAAATTAATCACAAAGGTTTATGGGAAACGATCGATACAACTAATGATTCATGGGCATACGCTTGGTATGATAGAAATTGGAAATCACCGACAGAAATAGCCCATCGCCTTATTACCACGGTAGGTCGAGGTGGCAACTATATGCTTAATGTTGGGCCCGATAAAAATGGAGTTATTCCTGCTATTCCTGCCCAAAGTCTTCGAGATACAGGAAAATGGCTTAAAGATTATGGTCAAACAATCTATGGCGCCCAAGGCTCTCCATGGAAGCGAGCACAAGCATGGGGAGATGTTACATACAACAATGGACAGTTGTTTTTGCATGTATTTAACTGGCCAACCAATGGAAAACTGCATCTGTCAGGCTTAGAAAATGATATTTTGTCAGCGCAAATATTAAATTTTAAAAATAGCCCTGTTGGTTATGAAAAGGAAGATTCAGGTTGGACAGTTTTAACCTTACCCAGAGTACAACCTGATGCATTAGTACCTGTTATTTCATTAAAATTAAAAGGAGCACCTAAAGTTGATGAAACTATAGGTATTGATCCTGAAATCACCACAACATTAAATGCCGCTTTTGCAAACTGTGACAATTGTGAAAAGAAAGAACTTCGCTGGATGCAAAAATTTGGCGAGTGGAAATATGCAGATAGTTTAGTCAATTGGACTGCGAAATCAACAGGAACATGGGAAGTTGATGTATCAGAAACTGGACAATATTTATTACAAGTAGAGTATTCTGCTAATGATAAAGTTGATTTTAGCGAGTGGCGTTTTCAATTTCAAAATGAACAACTTTTAATGCAAGCATTAGATACAGGTGAGCGACTAAATTCATTAAGACAATTTCCTGGTAGAACGTTATACCGCTATAGGAAAGATGATGTAGGAATTGTTGAGCTTGAACAAGGTAAGCAAACTATTCTAGTTTCACCAAAATCAGATGTAATCAATGGTGGAATTAATTTAAAAGCTATCCATTTGGTACCTGTGAGATAAGCGAATATAAACTTTTCCTATCAGAGTTGTTTAGATTAATGTTTGTTATTAGTCTAAGCAATAACCTGAATTATTTACATATCATTTCAAAGATATTATTAATTTAACAGTGGGTAAAAGGCAATGCTTGGATATAGATATTTAGAAAAAATAATAATTATTTTCAAAAAAACTTTAAAAATAATAGCTTTAGTTGCGCTAATCTCTTGTTCATATGATAACGAAAGAATTGGAAACAGGTTATTAGAGAGCCCAAAGGTTAGTGTAGATGTAGATTATGAATCGTTCCTGTCACAGCAAGATATGACCTGGAATCGTATTCCAAATAAATGGACAGTAGCACCATTTACTGGCAATGGTAATGTTGGCTTTTTATTTTATCAGGCTGAGAATGAAAAACATAACGTAATATCTATTCATATAGGCAGACATGATTATTATGACCATCGGCTCCCTCTTAATGGAGAAGAAATGTTATGGATACATAGAGGCAGGTTACCATTAGGTTATTTCAATCTTTCATCTGTCGGCGATATTGAAAAAGTTGATCTTCGATTGAGCTTATACAATGCAGAACTAGCTGGTGAAATCACCACTAGTGTTGGTTCATATACTATTAAAGGTATTACACACAGCAAAAATGATACTATTTATTTTCAAACTGATGCAAAAGGAAGTGAATCAATTAGTATCAGTTGGCACCCTGACACACCTTACCCACCAGTAAAAGCAGCTCTTGAGAGAGGAGTTGGCCCGAAATCACCTTATTGGGAGCGTATGCGCAATGCTCCTATGCCAATGCCAGCTAAGCCAATACTTAGTAAAGAAGATAATATAAATTACAGTTTTCAGCCTTTATATCAACACAGAGGAGAAACCACCGTTGGTTGGGAGGTTGTTGGAAAATCCACAGGAAAACAATATCTATCTGCTAGTGTGCACCATAGTTTTCCTGAAAAAAACAGTCGTGAAATAGTTAGGACAACACTTGATAAGACCCGTAAATTACTAGCTAATAATAATTTTTTTAAAACACACCAACAATGGTGGCATAGTTATTATCCTCAAAGTTTTTTATCTATTGGCGAAGCTGAAAAAGAAGCTTTTTATTGGATTCAAATGTATAAGCTAGCATCAGCTAGTCGTGGCGATGGTCCTATACTTGATTTAATGGGTCCTTGGTATAGTGATACTTTTTGGCCAATGGTTTGGGGGGATTTAAATGTTCAGCTGATTTACTGGACACATTTGACGGCAAATAGAATGGAGCAAGGAGAATCGTTAGTTAATAATATTGATAAATACAATGAAAATTTATCTGGAAATGTTCCAAAGAGATGGAAGGATAGTGCAGCCATAGGTGCTTTATTTCCCCAGGACATGATTTCTTCAAATGATGATAAAGTACCTGATATGTTAGCTTGGTTGTTACATGATTACTGGCTACATTGTGTTTACGAGGGAGATAATCAGAGGCTACGTGATGGTTTATTTCCAATCCTTCGTAAAACAGGCAACAGCTATCTAAATTATTTGGAAGAAAATAACTTAGTTGATGAAGGTGGCGTAATTCACATCAAAAATAGTTGGTCACCTGAATATGAAGGAGGACATGGTCAAGATATTAACTTTACTATTGCCTTATTACGCTGGACCTTTGAAACATTAATTGAAATAGATAATAAGCATGGAATAGGCGATCCTTTATCGACTAAATGGCAAGAAGTTTTAGTTAAGTTAGCGCCATTTCAAATTGATGAAAATGGTTTAAGAATAGGTAAAGACATACCATTCGCCTTACCTCATCGACATTATTCACATCTCCTTTCTATTTATCCTTTGGCTCAATTAACTATTGAAAATAAACAACAAGCCAAACTTGCTAGAACATCAGTAGATCATTGGTTAGATGTTACAATGAATAGTGGAATATCAATAAAGGATATGCCAATCACTGGGTATACTGCGACTGGAGCAAGTTCAATTTATGCTACGCTAGGTGAAGGAGAACTTGCATATAAATATTTAGACTACTTCATTAACCATAAAAATGTTTCCCCAACGACAATGTATGCAGAAGGTGGTAGTTATCCAGTAATCGAAAGTCCGTTATCCTACGCGACTTCCGTACATGACATGTTATTACAAAGTTGGGGAGGGAAAATTAGAATTTTTCCTGCAACGCCAAAACATTGGGAGGATTTAGCTTTTCACCAATTAAGAACACAAGGAGCTTTTTTAGTTACAGCTAAAAAAGTTAAAGGAGAAACGAAATTTGTTGAAGTAGAAAGTCTTGTTGGAAACCCTTTAGTGGTTAATCCTAACATTAGTGAACCTACGCTATATATTGACGGAAAGTTAGTCAATATGTCACTTGTTAAACAGGAAGAAAATGGATTCTTCCATATTAATTTGGTTAAAGGTCAGCGTGTTTTGTTTGTAGCATCAGATGCTATTCAACATGATTTAGTTATTAGGCCAAAGAGGATTCAAAAATCGTTACAAAATTTGTTTGGTTTAAATAATCAAACGACGCGTTTACCTTCACATCAATATTATTACAATTAGTATTTATAATAATAAGTCTGCATTAATTATCTGCTGTATAAGAGTCTAGGTAATTAATTGTTGTTTTTTATATAAAAAACATTTGATTAGGCTTAGGAGATTAATCAAAAACTAAAAGTTAACCTGTAGATAAACTAATGTACGGTATTACGCACAGTATATATATTTTTATTTTGGATAAAACTAAAGTAATGATGAAACCTTACTATCAGTATCGATGGCTAGGAAGAGAAATCTTTCTAGGTTCAATACTTTTTTAAAACATTTAAAATGCCAATATAAAAATGATCTTTAATTATCAGTGATTTGTGTTTTTTTTATTGATTCAATTCGAGAGCCAACCTCAGCTTAAGACCATTAACTTATTTATTTTTGGCAATGAGATTAGATATTAACTGTGAGTTATTAACAATATTTACCTTTCTTAATTTTATTAAAAAACACCCTGATCTTCTTCCTCATTTTTTATATTCATACCTATACCTTTCTTATTTTTATAGATTAATTTAATCAAATGTTATTATTTTGATTTGTGTTGTTTTGTATATAAAAATACACTATAATAATTTTAGCCATTAATTAATGGTTAAATTCGAATTGGTACTGAATTAGACACATAAGGTTTTGTGTGTTTATCGTCATTTCTTTGCTAATTAAATAGTGCAGTAGTTATAAATAGAATTTAGTTGGGACATTAAAATGAT
>Ga0055584_100007473_pt1 | contig 10715 bp, 12 predicted proteins | sample OSDHelmetaG_FD_58716 | JGI IMG/M metagenome (GOLD analysis project Ga0055584, IMG submission 58716) | Pelagic marine sediment microbial communities from the LTER site Helgoland, North Sea, for post-phytoplankton bloom and carbon turnover... | ecosystem: Environmental > Aquatic > Marine >...
ACCTAGATATTCTAGCGTTTCGTAAAGAGCGATAGCGCCAACAGGACCGTCTGTTTCAAAGGTGTCCACGACAGGAAAACCGGTGCCGATAAGGATATGACCGGTTTTATCACGCAGTAGCTCAGATGCGCGTAAGCAGTAACCAGGTGACAAGGCAGGTTGTACTTTTTTCATGCCGCGTAGATTGCGGGCCACCAAGATATTCTCGATGGTTTGGCTAAGTTGTTGTAGATCTTGCGTCATGATATTACCCATCAATGGCGTGTAATTGAGTGCGTTGGAAGCGGTGGGCCGCCAAGGCGTTTAAGTTGTGTGCGTCGTGGATGTCTATGGCACAGAATTCAACAGTGTTACCTGGGCGTAACTGCGCTAAACGAGCAGTATCTTGCGCCATAACCGAACCAATTTTGGGGTAACCACCAATGGTTTGGCGATCGTTCATAAGAATGATTGGCTGGCCATCGGCAGGTATCTGTATAGCACCGTGGCAGATGCCTTCAGATAGCATTTGGCTAGTGCCGCAGGCAACGTTAGGGCCTTCTAGGCGCATGCCCATGCGGTCGGCGCGGTCAGTCATGGTGTAGGTGCTAGTAAAGAATATCTGTTTCTTATGCTGGTCAAACAAGGCTTCTTGGTAGCCCAGTACCACGTTGAGTTTTACGTGGCTTGGGTATTGAGGGCGTTGTTCTTCCAGTAGTGTATAGCGTTGCAGTGTATTGGTTTCTTCGCAATCTAAGATGTCATTATCAGTCAGCTTAGCGCCAGCAATGCCGCCAATTTTTTCGCGTACCACGGTACTGCGACTACCAAAGGTTTCTGGGGTTTGTAAACCGCCAGCCACTGCCACGTAGGAGCGGGTGCCGTGCTGGGCAAAGCCTAGGCTGACTTTGCTACCGGCAGTAACCTTATGGCTAGTCCATCGATCCATTTCAACACCGTCAATCTGTAAGGGCATATCAGCGCCAGTCACAGCAATATAGGTATCCACTTGTGCTTCTAGCTGTAGACCACCAAAGCTTGCTTCAATGCAGCAAGCATTGGCGTCGTTGCCTAGCAGGCGATTAGCCCAGTTAAAGGCTTCTTGGTCTAACGGACCACCAGTGGTGAGGCCAATGTTATGAGCACCAAAGCGACCATTATCTTGTAACAGGCTCAGTAGTCCTGGTTGTGCAACTCTTAGGCTCATGCGATAGGCTCCAACAATAGTTGCTCGTCACCACCTTGCTGCAAAAATTCTGCGCGACTAATGGGCTCAAATTTTATTTGGTCGCCCACACTAATGGGCATTGGCGGATCTTGCTCTGGGTTGAACATCGGGGATGGGCATAGGCCTATCAGGTTCCAACCACCAGGTGATTGGCTTGGGTAAACGGCAGTTTGGCGGTCGGCAATAGCGACAGCACCCTTAGGCACTTTTAAGCGTGGCGTGGCAATGCGCGGCGCGGCTAGTAATTTGTCCACTTCGCCTAGGTAGGCAAAACCTGGGGCAAAACCAATGGCATAGACCTGGTAAGGCATGCTGTGGTGTAAGGCAATGGTTTCTGCAATGCTTAAATTAGCGCGTTGGGCTAACAGCTGCAGGTCAGGGCCAGACTCTTCACTATAGTACACAGGCAGATGAATCAACTTGCCCTCACTAGCCGCTTCGTCTTGTATTTGTGTTAAGGCGTCACGTAACAGACCTTTTACCACATAGTGATCTGCCAAGTTGGCATGGTAAATAACTAACAAGGAAGCATAGGAAGGCACGAGGTCAACAAGTAATGGTCCCATGGATTGGCGCAAGTAGGCCGCACAGGCACCTATTTGTGCTGAGGTATGGGCAGCAATTTCATCATTAAAGTAAATGATAAAGCTATTTTCGCTGGCGACTTCTATGCGCATGCTTGTTTTTCCTACTGGCTCGCACTGTTAATTAATTCACGGATTTCATGAATGGCGGCAATGCCGGCATCGTTGTCACCGTGCACACAAAGGCTATCTACCTGCAGGTTTAACACCTTACCGTTAGCACTGGTAATGGTGCTGTCAGCAAGCAATTGCTTCACTTGCGCTAGCATATTGTCGTGGTTGTGTACGGCACCGGCTTTGCTACGCGCCATTAGGCGACCATCGTCTTCATAGGCACGGTCGGCAAAGGCTTCAAAGTACAGCTCTAAGCCTAAGGCTTCGGCTTCGGCCTTGTGTTCTTGCCATGCAGCAGTAGCCTGTAGCATCAAACGGATTGGGCGATGGTAGGCAGCCACAGACTGCATAACACTGGCGCGCACGCCAGCATTGGCCATCATGTCGTTGTACAAGGAGCCGTGGGGCTTAACATAAGCAAGCTCTAAGCCTTGTGATTTGGCCATACCGTCGATGGCAGCAATTTGGTATTGCATCAAGGCTTGCAGTTCGGCATCGGAGCAGTTCATGCTGCGCCGACCAAAGCCCACCAAATCTGGGTAGGCCGGATGGGCGCCAATCATCACTCCATGCTCTTTAGCTAAGGCCAAAGTCTTGTGCATTACCAATGGGTCGCCGGCATGAAAGCCACAGGCGATGTTAGCTTGGTCAATGTTGGCCATAGCCTTGGCATCTTGACCCATGGTCCAAGAACCATAGCTTTCACCTAAATCACAATTTAAAAACATAATGCAGGTTCCTTACATGATGGCCATAGTGCTGTTGAGTTTATCAGTCACTAGCATGCAGCCTGGCGCATGAGTAATGCAGAAAGGTGGCTTGGCTTGTTCAACGGCTACTTGTGGGGTGACGCCGCAAGCCCAAAATACAGGTACTTCGCCTTCTTTAAGAGTCACGGCATCGCCAAAGTCTGGGTTGTTGATATCGTTAATACCGATTTGCGCTGGATCGCCAAAGTGTACTGGTGCACCGTGTACGGAGGGGAAGCGGCTGCAAATCTGGATAGCACGGATAGCATCGGCTGGTTTAAATGGGCGCATGCTTACCACCATATTACCGCTGAAAGGGCCAGCTTCTTCACAAGCTAAGTTGGTGCGATACATGGGTACGTTAACACCTTCGGTGATATTACGTACTTCGAGACCATCGGCAATAAGAGGTTCTTCAAAGGAGAAAGAGCAACCTAATACAAAGGCAACTAGGTCATCGCGCCAATGTTGGGTGATGTCAGAAACTTGGTCGACAGCTACACCATCTTCAAAAATACGGTATTGTGGTATATCGGAACGAATATCTAAATCCACGCCTAGGCTTGCGATGCTGAAGTCGCCAGGTTCTTTTGACATACCAACGATTGGGCATGGCTTAGGGTTGAGCTGGCAGAATTTTAGAAAATCATTGGCCCAGTCGGCAGGCAGAATGCAAAGGTTGCCTTGCACAAAGCCTGGGCATAGGCCTGATGTATTTGTGGTCATGTTGCCTTCGCGAATGGCGTGGCGAAGGTCGACGGGAGTGTTATATTGGCTCATGAATAATTTCCACATACCTAAACTCAAATATAGTGAGTTATAGGTAGCAATAGCAATAATCGAAAAGTGCGGTTATTTTGCCTCCCAAAAAGGCCGCTGTCTAATCAAATGTTCCATGAGTGGGTGAAAAGAAATTTTTATCAATTGATAGATATTTTGCTAAAAAAGTACTCAAATTGATCGTATTAGTCGTTATTTATATATAATTGATTGAAATTTTTTTTGCTAGGAACTTTGCTATCAAGCTGATAATCAAACCTTTAATAGGCCTTGAAATGTATGATAAAAAAGGAGCGTTGGTTAACCTAATAATGCTCACAATAAATTGCTAATAGTTGTGCCTTGAGCAGGCTATAATATAAAGGCAGTCGACGTCACCTCTTATATGGATATTGATCAATACTATGGTTAGGAATAATTCCCCGTTATCGTCTCGTGTTTTTGCCAGCTTGCTTGGTTTGAGTTGGTTGTTAGCTACACCAGTGGTGGCCGACTTTTCCGTTCGCCCGGAAGTTAAAGCCTGGTTATCCGAGCAAAGCGACTTGGGGTTTAGCCAAGAGCAGGTAGTGAGTTTGTTAAAGCAGAGTAAGCGTCAGCCAAAGGTTTTACCGGTTTTAGCCAAGGCCCCAGAATCCAATTGGGTGTGGTCAGATTACCGCAAACGCTTATTGTCGCAACAGCGCATAAAAGCGGGGCGTAAATTTATGCAGGCGCATAAGCATGACTTGGCGCAGGCTGCTGCCGACTACGGAGTAGAAGCTCAGTATATTGCCGCTATAGCAGGTGTAGAAACCAACTATGGAGGTTTTACTGGCAGGTTTCCTGTATTGGGTACCTTGGCGACCTTGGCGTTTGAGCATCCGCGACGACAAGCTTTTTTTCGCAAAGAGTTGGCCCATTACTTACGTTTGAGTCATGCACAAGGCTTTGACCCCTTGAGCGTGCGTGGATCCGCCGCTGGTGCTATGGGTATGGCGCAGTTTATGCCGTCCAGCTACCAAGCTTATGCCAAAGATGGTGATGATGATGGGGTTGTTGATTTATTAGGTAATAGGCAAGACAGTTTTGCCAGTATTGCTAATTATCTTGCTCGTCATGGCTGGCAAACAGGGGTGCCTGTGCTTCTACGATTGGCTAAGGACAGTAAAGTAGTCAATCTAAGTAAGAAGCCTAAAAAGGGTGGTGATAGCCTATCTCAATGGCAGCAATCAGGCGTGTCTTTGGCTGCAAGCACGGAGTGGCCCAAGCAAAAAGATGCAAACTATCGCTTGTACCAGTTTTCAACTCACAAGGATCCGGAATATATCTTGGCAACGGGTAACTTTTACGCCATAACCCGATATAATCATTCTCTGTGGTACGCGCGCTTGGTCGCTGAGTTGGCCGAGGCTATAGATGAGTAATAATGACAACAACAATGGTGCAAAATAAGAGCATGAATAATACCTACAAGCTGGCCATGATATTGGTTCTGACGGGGTTGGTAAGCGCCTGTGGTACAACCACAACCTTAACGCCAAGTGGTAACAAAAAAAGTGCGGGTTCTCGTTATAGTATTAAACAAGACGTAGGTCCTGCCCAACATACAGATATGTCTAATTTGGCTGATGCTGTGCCGCGTGTGGAGGCGCACAGTCGAGGTGGTAATAAATCCACCTATGAAGTGTGGGGTAAAAAATACAATGTAATGCCTTCCAGTACTGGCTTCACACAAACAGGCTTAGCTTCGTGGTATGGCAAAAAGTTCCATGGTCACCTCACATCTAACGGCGAAACCTATGACATGTACGCCATGTCAGCGGCTCATAAAAATCTACCCTTGCCGACCTTTGCGCGTATCACCAACCTGGAAAATGGCAAAATTGTTATTGTGCGGGTTAATGATCGTGGTCCCTTTCATGGCGATCGTGTCATCGATTTATCCTATGCGGCTGCTAGTAAACTTGGCTACCGAAAGAAAGGTGTTGCTAAAGTATTAGTCGAAGCCATTGATGCCAGTACCTGGAGTGCCGCAGGAGAGCAAGCTTTACGCCGTCAAAGGCTATCTGGTGATACGCAAACCGTTGCGCAGCCAGTTGTTCAGCCTGTAGTTGCTGAGCCAGTAGTTCAAATGCCGGTGGCAAGCAAAGCTACACCGATCGGCAGCAACATGCTTACTAAGCAAGCGATGCGTTTGCCGGGTTTTTATGTGCAGGTAGCAGCCTTGTCAAAGGTTGATTCTGCGGTAGGTTTGGGCGCTAAGTTGAAAACCCAATTGCAGCGTTTAGATGTGTTGGTTGAACAGGGGCACAATGGTGATATTTATCGCGTTATCATTGGCCCTATTGTGGATCGCAATAGTGCTTTGTTGTTGGGTCAAAAAGTCATTGATTACGGCTTTAATAATCCCTTGCTGTTATTACCTTAATTGAATGTAAATGGCTGTGCTATAATTGCGCGCCATTGACCATATAGAATCTTACGCTAAATAAAGTGGAGTTTTAGAAACATGAGAATGCCAACTAAAGGCCTTGCCGTACTCTTGTTAACCATGACGGCTAGTTTATCTTGGGCTGTGGCCTTGGTGCCGCAAGCACCTAATTTGGCAGCCAGTGCTTACGTATTAATGGACGCTGATACAGGGCACATCATTGTTGAACATAACGCTGATGAAGTATTGCCGCCAGCTAGTCTTACCAAGATGATGACAGCTTATGTTCTTGCTTATGAAGTTGCAGTAGGCAATGTGGCTTTGAGTGATGAAGTTCGTATTAGCGAAAAAGCTTGGCGTACAGAAGGTTCGCGTATGTTTGTTCAAGAGGGCAAATTTGTTGTCTTAGAGGATTTGATGCGCGGTGTTATTATTCAGTCTGGTAACGATGCTAGTGTGGCGGTAGCAGAACACGTTGCAGGCAGTGAAGAAGCCTTTGCTGATTTGATGAATCAGCATGCCCAACGTTTAGGTATGGTAAATACTACCTTTTATAATTCCACAGGTTTGCCAGCGGAAGGTCACGTTACTTCAGCCCATGATTTAGCTGTGCTAGCAAGAGCCATTATCAATGATTACCCAGAACATTATTCTGTGTATTCGGAAAAAGAATTCACTTTTAATAAAATCCGCCAGCCAAACCGCAATAAGCTGTTGTGGCGTGATAGCACTGTTGATGGCTTGAAAACCGGTCACACACAAGCGGCGGGTTATTGTTTGGTGGCGTCTGCCAAGAAGAATGGCCAGCGTCTTATTTCTGTATTATTAGGTGCTAAGAGCACAGAATCTCGTGCTCAAGAAAGTCAAAAATTGTTGACTTACGGCATGCGCTTTTTTGAATCCCATGTGTTGTACGATGCCGGCGAAAACTTGCAGCGTGTGCGTGTGTGGAGTGGTGAACAAGACTACGTAAACTTGGTATTGGCAGAGCCTATGCATGTTACCGTGCCGCGCGGTCAAGCGAAGAATTTGCAGGCTAACATTGAGATTAACCCTGAGATTGATGCCCCTATTGCAGTACAGCAAGTGCTAGGTACGTTGCGTGTTACCTTAGATGGTGAATTGGTTGTTGAGCAGCCTTTGGTGGCAGAAGCGGCTGTTGCTGATGGTGGCTTCATTAAAGGCATGACCGATGGTGTAGTAAAAATGTTTAGTGGGATTATGAACTGATGGCGCAGACTAGTAAGCCGGAAGATGCTCCCAAGATTGAATTCCCTTGCGATAACTACAGCATCAAAATAGTGGGTCGTAAAACCGAGGACTATAGCGCTTGGGTTATTGCTAGTGTAAAAGAGCTAGCTCCTGATCTGGTGACTGATAAGGTCCAAGTTGTGGATAGCCGTAATGGTAACTTCCAGTCTGTACGCTTATCTATTTGTGCGCAAAGTGAAGCCCAACTTAAGACCATTCATGACGTCTTGATGGCTAGCGGCAAGGTGCAAATGGTTATCTAACTATGCCGACTATCTTGTGTGTTAGGAGCTTGGGGTTGCAGCCTTACCAGCCCAGCTTGCAATCTATGCAGGCGTTTACAGATCAGCGCACTGCCAGTTCCGATGATGAAATTTGGTTGTTGGAGCACGAGCCCGTGTTTACCCAAGGGCAAGCTGGTAAAGCCGAGCATGTTTTACAACAAACCCAAGTGCCAATAGTGCAAACGGATCGTGGTGGTCAAGTGACCTACCATGGTCCTGGGCAATTGATTGCCTACCTACTGCTGGATCTTAAGCGTTTGGGTTTGGGTGTACGACAACTGGTCACGGTTATGGAAGAAGCCCTTGTGTCGACACTGTGGCACTGGGGAATAGTTGCGAGTGCCAAGGCCGATGCTCCAGGTGTTTATGTGAATGATGCTAAGATAGCATCATTGGGATTGCGGGTGCGAAGAGGCTGTAGCTTTCATGGTTTGGCCCTTAACATCGATATGGACTTGAGTCCCTTTTTAGCAATCAACCCATGCGGATATCCTGGTTTAGACATGGTGCAGTTAGCAGATCTTTGCGCTAACGTAGATAAACATGAAGTTGCTCAGCAGCTGCTATCACAATTGACGCAGCGTCTGGGCTACAACGAGGTCACAACCTCAACACAAATCTGGCAAACCCCACAAGGGTAGCAGTACAAATAGGTCGAATAATAGTATGACAAAATCCTACAAGGCTGAAGCAGGCGTAAAACTTCGTGGTGCTGATAAAGTAGCACGTATCCCAGTCAAGGTGATACCGACGGAAACGATGCCGCGCAAACCTGAATGGTTGCGTATCAAGGTACCAGCTTCCCCTGAAGTAGCACGTATTAAAAGCAAGTTGCGTCAGCATAAGCTAGCTTCTGTCTGTGAAGAAGCCAATTGCCCTAACTTGGGCGAGTGTTTTAATCACGGTACCGCTACGTTTATGATCATGGGAGAGATTTGTACGCGCCGTTGCCCGTTTTGTGATGTGGCACATGGACGCCCTAATCCCCTCAATAGCGAGGAGCCTGTTGAGTTAGCCACTGCTGTGGCAGATATGGGTTTAAAATATGTCGTAGTGACTTCCGTGGATCGTGATGACTTACGTGATGGCGGTGCGCAGCATTTTGCTAATTGTATTCAGGCCATTAACGAACGTACACCTAGTACAGAAGTAGAAGTGTTAGTGCCAGATTTTCGTGGACGTATGGATATCGCTCTAGATATTTTAGCGGCTACGCCACCTCAGGTGTTTAATCATAATTTGGAATCCATCCCGCGTTTATATAAGAAGATTCGTCCCGGTTCAGATTATCAGTGGTCTCTTGATCTGTTGAAAAACTACAAACAGCGCTGCCCTGATGTATTGACTAAATCTGGCTTGATGGTGGGGTTGGGGGAAACTAACGAAGAAATTCTTGAAGTGTTACGCGATTTGCGTGCTCATAACGTGGATATGTTGACCTTGGGCCAGTACTTGCAGCCGAGCCGCAACCATTTGGCTGTTGATCGTTTTGTGCCACCAGCTGAATTTGATGAGCTGGGTGAACAAGCCAAGGCCATGGGTTTCAAGCATGTGGCTAGTGGGCCTTTGGTAAGATCATCTTATCATGCTGATCTGCAAGCCAAAGGACAGGAAGTTAGTTAAGTCATTTGGGGCTTGATATAGAGTAATAATGGTTACTAAATGCTCAAATGTATAATGTCATGGCGGCATTAAATAGCAAAAAAATAACTATTAGTTCATTGGTTTATAGCGTTATAATCAATGCTGTTACGCTATTCAGTGCGAAGAGCGCAGTTATTTAATATCGAGGTTAGTATGGGTACGAGCCCAAAGGTGCTTGTTGTAGACGACAACGCCATGAACCAGGAAGTCATCGTAGAGTTTCTGGAGCTGGAAGATTACGACATAGATCAAGCCAATGATGGTCAAGAAGCCTTGGATCTAGTTAAGGCCAATGACTATGATTTGATTCTGATGGATATCATGATGCCAGTGATGGATGGTGTTACCGCTACGCGTAATATCCGTGAGCTGGATGACCCTAGCAAGAACCAAGTACGTATTATTGCTGTTACCGCTAAAGTGGCCCGTGATAATGCACATGTCTGGAAGCAGGCCGGCTTTAATGGCTACATTATCAAACCTTTTGATGAAGACGAGCTATGGGCTGTCATTAATGGTGAAGATGAGTTTGCTGATTAGTATTAGTTAAACATAGGGTGAGTTCGATGGATGCACGCATTTTATTGGTTGAAGATGACGATATGTGTCAGGAAATTGTGACCGAGTATGCTGAGGACAGTGGCTGCACCGTAGATTTAGCCAGTGATGGTGAGCAAGCCATTGTTCAGGTTAGCCAGAATGACTATAAATTGATCTTGATGGATATTATGATGCCTAACATGGATGGTGTGGAGGCAACCCGCCGTATCCGTGCCATGGATGATACTGGCAAGGCTGCAACCCCAATCGTTGCTATTACTGCTCGTAACCCTGCCTTAGAGCAAGATAAGTGGTACGCAGCAGGCATAAATGCAGTCATTAGCAAGCCTTTTGAAGAAGATGATTTGATTAGTGTGTTAGAGCAGTACGCTTAGTTAGTATTCGATATTTTGTTTTAAAAGCCAGTTGTGAATAACAACTGGCTTTTTTTATGGCTGTTAAATAATAATAGATCATGAAACTTCTGACATAGCCCTTGCTCACAGCATGATTCTTGATTAATCTGCAGGTTGGTTAACAGATTAAAAATAACTAATGAGGACACAACGTGGCAATAATACATTGGCTTGGTGCTGGCTTATCCACTCCCCCTGGTATTAAACGATTAGTAGAGCTTGGGCACGAACTTTGGTTGTGGAATCGTAGCCTTGATAAGGCACAGGCTATCCTTGATGAGGCCACTGGCCTTTGTCAGGCCCGGCAATTGGATTGGCAGGACTTAGAGGCCAATATTAGTAAGGGTGACCTATTGGTTTCCATGTTACCGGGTACCTTTCACGTCCAAGCTGCTGAACTTGCCATTGCTTGTGGTGCGCATTTTGTGTCTAGTAGCTATATCAGCCCAGAAATGAAAGCCCTGCGCGAGCAAGCGAAGGCGGCTGGTGTTTGCTTAGTCAACGAGGTTGGCCTGGATCCAGGAATCGATCATTTGATGGCCCACGCTTTGGTGGAAAACTATCGCGCGTCAGCCGCTTACGCGGTGTCTAATCGTATCGAGTTTCATTCTTACTGTGGCGGTTTGCCCGCGCAAATTAATGACTTTACCTACAAGTTTTCCTGGTCGCCGTTGGGTGTGCTAAAGGCGCTTAAATCACCAGCTCAATGGCGTGAATTTGGCGCTACACAAAATGG
>Ga0055584_100007476_pt1 | contig 10713 bp, 5 predicted proteins | sample OSDHelmetaG_FD_58716 | JGI IMG/M metagenome (GOLD analysis project Ga0055584, IMG submission 58716) | Pelagic marine sediment microbial communities from the LTER site Helgoland, North Sea, for post-phytoplankton bloom and carbon turnover... | ecosystem: Environmental > Aquatic > Marine >...
GATGTTGCTATTGTTCTCAAGTTTTTGAATCTTGGAAATCTAGTAGACTTCTCAGCATTCATTGTTATTTTTATTTGATACTCATCAAAATCAGCAAGATCAAAAACATTAAACTCATATTCAACAAACCTAAGTAGATTATCATTAGGTGGAATGTCATTATAACTATTGCCTTTAGTGACTTTAATATCTTTCGTGAAAGCTGTCCAATCTTGATCGATTAATCTAACACCTGAAGAACTTAAGCTCGTTCTAAACCACACATCAAAGTCAGCACCTATGGGTCTAACTGCATCGACTAAAGCTACAATAGAAGTGGATGAGTTTGATAGTGTGTATGGAATACTAATATGCTTACTTGCGTTTGTTCCACCATTAGCTGCAGTTTCAGGAACATATGGAACAGTTGTGATATAGTTTCTATCTGTTCTAGTACCACCTGCCAATGCGCTATCTTGCTGATGATCAATAAAATAAGAAATCGTTTCTAGTCTAGTATTATTCACATTAAAGTAAGGTGCTACGTTAGCATCATTAGTATTCATATTAATAGTCATTACTGTTGAGGCATTTCCACTAAGTTTTCCAACCTCTTGTGCTCTTGCAGCAACAACAGCAGGTTCAGTAAGCAATGTTGGATTTTGTAAACTAGCTCTCTGATTTGTAAGAGCATCATATCCTGTGTCTGCATCTTGCCAATCGCCTATTGTTGTAAAGTTGCCAGTAGCATTAATGGCAGTACCGATAGGTGATGAATATTGTACGTTAAGCATAAACTCATCTATTTCATTTTGCTCTGTAGCATATAATCCTGTACCACCCGCTCTAATAGAGGATGTCGCATTTCCTGAATCCATTTTGAATGTATAACCAAAAGGATCTGCAGCAGTAATAGTTCTTTGTCCAAGAATACTACTACCCTTAACTCCATTGACTGTTGAAGATGAATCGAACCCTGTAGCATCTGTACTCAGAGTAACAGTATCACCTACTCTAAATCCATGTGCAGGATGAAGAACTGAAAGATCAGAATCTCCTGATGTAAACCTCAAGGGATCATAAACATAATCAGCAAGTTGATTTTGAATTAAACTTTCTGTAAGTTTTTTCTTACCAGGAACATTCACTTGAAGTTTTGCTGTAGCAGTTGTTGTCGTATCGAACTGTGCTTTATAAACTTTAAAGGTTAAATCCTTTGAGTTATCGCCTTCCCATGTGGTTCCGTTAGATGATGCATACAAAGAGCCTCTTGAAACATTAACACCTGAGTTATATCTAGCAGTTGTGGTTCCAAATAAGAACTCTCCGTTTTCACCAAAGTATACTTTATAAGAATCTCCTGTAGCAGAACTGTATATACAGACTGCTAACAAAGTATTTTTGGGAACATATATTGGAGAAGTGAACTGAAACTTGTATTCTGTTGCAGCCGAAAATGCAGTTGCAGCCTTAGCCCCAATCTGTGCAGCAGTTGCTACTACTCTACTTCCCGGGACATATCTCTTAGCTGAAGGCTGTCCACCTTCAGTAGTTGGTCTAAGCTCTAAAGTTATAGGTAGATTTGGATCTGCAGAATGAAAGAATATTCCGATACCCGTCAATACACTTGCTTCGTCAACGACAAAGGTTTGTGCTGTAGGAGATTTTTGCTCTGTTAGTTGTAAAATACCTGTCATTTGCTTATCCTACTCCTAAACCATATGTGTCATCTTTTACAGAGTAATTCGTCCAGCCCATTGAAGATGAGGAAGTCGTGGTTGATGTCATAGCGGATGCTGTACTCGACGCTGTGGATGCTTTTGGTTGCCAGACAGTTCTATTAGCGGCAGTTAAAGCTGTCCAACTACTACTATTGTCATTAGATGAACCACCACCATCATCATCATTGTAGTAAACACTTTCAGTATACGTATAACTTTCACTCACCTGAACTTCTTCAGTTGTAGTGTACTCATACCAATCCTCATACTGACCTTGAGAATAAAACTTTGCTGCAGCATATGACAGTGCTTCATTCCTGTTTAGCACAGAAACATCTAATGCCGAAAAGTTTGTACCGTCAGTGTTAATAGGCCAGTTCAAATCTGCATTAGATTGAAGATAAAAGAACCCCTTTATGGAACCATCCGCAGAACTAGTTAAAGCATTATCTCCACCGCCATTCGTTGCACCACCTAAATCAGCAGGGAACCCTGTTGCGGTAACATAAGAGTCTCCTGGTTCTTTGATTGTAGAAGTTCTAGAAGCATCAGTATAATCAGATAGACTATACGAAGTGTTGCAATATCTAGTCACTTGTTTGTTGCCATAAAATATCCAATGAGGTATATTTGGACGCATGCCTTGAAACTCAAAAAAGAATATTTTGGGTCTATGTATTTCTATTTCAGTATATCCAAGCCTATCCTGTTTTACAATATCTCTCGATTTTGTAACGTTTCTAGTACCTGATCTTTTTACCTGTCTATATGGCATTTCTTTACCTTATTTTCTAATATGCTGCGCCAGTACTTATTGTAATAGTACCTTGAGAACTTATTTCGGTTGTACCATCAGGCAACAACGATGAGTTAGATTGTGATGAATATGATTTATCAACAACACGTTTATTGGTCCAATAATCTCCATCAGGTGTTAGTTCTGCAGAACCAATACTTTGAGGAATATCGAACTGATTAACCGGCACTACCCCTGTAGCCTCTTCTTGTCCAAAGTCTGCAACAACTTCAGTATATGTAGGCCAAATATTATTACCTTTTATCACACACGTGTTTAAAGATAAATCAGAATCATACGTTAATCCGATAGATTTATTAAAATATAATGGAAGAAGTTGTTGTGCATCGTTTTGTAATGTTGCTCTGTAATCATCATTAGACCAATCTGCTTGTATCACATCATCGAAGTTATCTCCTGTTATACCTTCAGTCTGTCTAATGAATGTAGCATCATCAGGATCATATACTTCCAAACTAGCAAGCTGTGCTTCTAATAAAGTAAGTGTCGATATTCTTTCGACATTAGAAAGTCTATTTTCTAGATTACGCAAGTCTTCCATCTTAAATCCACGATTGTCGTATCGTGTTACATTCAAATCTTCTTCATTGAACGTAAATGGATTTAATGAAATATTATAAAGAGGCATGTCTTTTCTAGGTATTCCTGTAGGCATTTCCATTTCATATGAAGAAGCACCCTGATGATAACCTAACGTTCCTGCAGAAGTTAGTGTCAGTACGTCATTTCGTGGTAACCAGTACTTTGCAGTTCCCACTGAAAGTGTCGATTGGTTTTTAGGAAGATCCTCAATACGTGCAATACCGCCAGAAAAAGTTTCATTTGCAGGATTTTGCAAAGGTCTCATGTCAATAACATCTGCTAAGTGAATAGTTTGATTCAATGTTGTAGTATATTTTGGTATTTCGCTAAAGGTAACATCACCATAAGATGCAGCCCCTGCAAAATATCCTGTTCCTGAAGGTGTACTATGCTCAAAGTATTTGTATTGTACTGTCACATTACCTGCAGGTGCAGCAACTCCTGATTTTAAAGTTCCTTTTCCTGGGCCATAAAAGTTATCTCTCTGACCATTATCTAAAACAAACTTGTAAGTAATATCTTCATTTGTTGTTGCATCAGTGATTTTATAAAATCTAAAAATATCGGCTTTGGCGAGAGTAAACACACCGCTACTTAAGGCAATAGTTTCAGACTCCCAATCATTTGCAGCCGTACTAGGCTTTAAAGATTTATTCTTACGAGTAAGAGTTTTATTCTGATAAGCAATCACATGCCCTGCACCATTAGCAGGTCCAGAGATTGTTGCTTGTGTATTGCCTCCACTTAACACCACAGTTGGAGTAGTCAACTCTCCATCACCGTCTACCTGATAAATCCAATCATCAGTTTCTGTGAAAGTATCAGAACCTGCATTGATTACCACAGTTGCCGCCGATTTGTTTGTTGTATATACAGTACCAATAACTGCTGTCACAGATGATACTTCTTGAACTCTGGAATTAGGAAGTCCAAATAAAAGATTATTTTCTTCTTTATTATAAACATCATATCTATTCTGAATAGCTTTTAAGTTAGCATAGTTAGCAGCATCAACACCAATACTTCTAATATCACCAATACCGTTAGCAGAAGGATTTGTCAACTGTATATCAAACAGATGAATACGATAATCAGACTGTGCTGTATACAAGCCTCTTACACGTGCAGTACCAATATTACTACCACCCCTATCTACAGCAGTGTAGAGGTTTACTTCAGTGACATCTTCAATATATCCAACCAATCCATATGCACTATCAGCAACAACATAGTTACCAATATTAGCGCCAACCTTTTCAGTAGTCTTTACTTTAAGATCTGTAATAAGACTTCTAGGTTTTTCTACACGAATGGGTAAATTGAAATCCCTTTCAACACGTGATCCATTAACAAATGCTGTACCGCCCGATACTTTAAAACTTAAGAAGTCATCGTCACTATCTTTTTCTATAGTTAAGTCAAACTCGCCTGAAGAACTTTGCTCAATAAAGTTACCTGTTTGAGAAAAGGTTCTTGCGTCAATAAGGTTTCCTATCTTAGATAGGATTTTATCAGGTGTTTTTACAAGAGAAACTTGTCCGTTACGAACTCTATATACTTCGTAAAATGTATCACTAGCAACAATAGTATCTTTTGTTGTCAAAGTTAAAACAATTCTAAGACGATCTGCACCAGGAGATGTTAAGTTAGGTGTGCTTCCTGAGTTGTCAAAAAGTGCAATATTATCTGCAGTAGTGACAACATCTTCTGTCACTTTAAATCCTATAACTCCTGTGAAGTTGGGGGAGTACTTTGAGAGAACTAATGTCTGAGCCTCAACCATAACTAGGTGATTGGCGGCAAACGTGTCGAACTGTGGAACTTCAGCAATAGATGCTTTCCCAACAGCATCGTTGACAGACTGAATGGTGACATTACCTAAACTTGTAGTAAGGGTTGTACCTGCAATAAAAGGTTTAGAAACAGTAGTATTGGTTGGTGTTGCTGCCCCGCCAGCTTGACCTTTTGTCATTTTCACAAATAGAGTATCAGGATCACTACCTGCAGCAGGTAGTACCTCTTTTACGATTGCAAACAGATCTCCATCATTTATTTCAGTACCTTTTAGTTGAGCATAACCAACAGGTAAAGAGTTAACCTTAAGATAAGTATATGAGAATGCATTAACGCCTGAGGCTAAGTTACCACTATTATTGAAAATGGCACCTTCATTAACAATGAACTTAGAAAGCCGACTTAGTTCTTGTTGAATAATAGTCTGAGACTGTGTTAGTTCACGTGCTTGTAGTGCTCTTCCGTTATTAAACAGAACACGATGGTAATGATCACTATCTCTGAAATCATCATTGTATTCGCTTAAAAATGTTGTACTAGTGAGATTAGTAGCCATGGTTTACCCTTAAAGTTTAATAACGATTTTAATATCTTCAGTTTGGTCAGCGTCTCTTGCAATCTTTGCCTGATTATTTAGGAACAACAAATCACCTGAGAATACGTCTATATCTGGTTCAACCCTATCACCAACAGTAAACGATCCTGTTTTACCTGAGATTGTTACTGTCTCACCAGTTCTAAATGGCGTGAAACCAGTTTCTTCATCTTGATGATACCATATAGTTGCGGAGTCGTCAAAGAAATCGATCCATGCTTGAGCATTACTATCACCGTTTACAGTAACATCATCTGCCCATGATAGTCCACCTGTAATAGGTGCTGTCAATACAAGTTGCTTAAGACCAAGACCTTCAGTAAGTTGGAACTTAGTTCCTGCTGCAGAGTCTAAAAGATTTTTTAGAAGACCAACTTGACGATATTCATTATCTACAATCCATTTATTATTAACATTACCTTCAGGTTTGATGTTGAACATCATGTTAGTAGATCTTAAATCCGTTCTTGCATCTGCCCCTAGTCCACCTTCAGGTGCCAAAATAGGGTATACTTCTGCATTGATACCTGATGTTAAGTTAGTCTGATCTACTCTAACAGAAGCTTTATTGTAACTTGATCCTAAGACAGATGCAATGGAAACAAAAGCTCCCGCTCCTGCGCCTGTACCCACAGTGTCACTATCTCCAACTTGAACTGCTGCTAGTTTACCTGTAGCATCAAGTATTCCATGTGCTTTAGCACCACTACCATCACCAACAACTGTAAGAGTAGGGGCAGCAGAGTACACACCTGTGTTTGGGTCTACTCTATATCCAATAATCTGACCATCGATTGCAGCATTCTGTACAGCAAGTTGAGGTGCTTCAGGGTCTGTTGGTTCTGCAGAATCTACAAACTTAACTGGCATAAAGTTGGAAGTTAAAAATCTGTTTGCATCTGCAGTTGTAATAGTGTACAAATACTTCCAAATATATCCATCAGTTTCCACTGGCAAAGATGTGTTTGTATGATCAGGAACAAACTGTGACACAACAGCCGAACCAAAGCTATTTTTACCTTGACGAATACACACATACACGTTATTATCAGCAGTTCTTACATAGTATGCAGGAGTTGGTTGACCCACAATATTATCATTAAAAGCAGGATAAACTGTGTTGGTTGTCCAATCAGTTAATGGAACAACAAAAGAAAACGCTTCAACAGCTTTCACAGATTGAAGATTATACCTAAATAAGCGGCGGTCTCTTTCAGTATTACTTGGGTTTACAGTAACATCAGTAGCAGCACCTGTTTGCCAAATCTGAGAGTGTCCTACACCAATGTAGAAATAGTTGTCAGAATCTCCAGGGGTTGTACCTTGGTTCTCATCAAAGATTTGCTGTGCAAACTGTCTTTTTAATTTATCTGTAATAATTGCTGGCATTGTCTATTTCCTATACGACTGCGTATCCATAACCACCAATGATATTCCAACCATTGGAACCATCCCAAATAAGTTGTGCTGTATCTAGTGGATCAAATTCTATACTAGTTCCTTGTGCAAATGTAGCAGGTGTTAATGTTACTGTTCCAGATCCACCCCCACGTCTTGCAAATATTTTTATTTCGCCATTAACTGTACCATTAGCTAATGTAACTGTACCTGAAGAACTACCAGTTAATGACACAAATCCTGCACTAGGAGGTGCTGCAGCACTATTAGCTGCAGTTGCATAACTCATGGCAGCTTTGCTTATTTTTACAGATCCAGTTCCTTTTGAAACCAAGTCTAGATTTATATTTGTATCAGATCCTATAGCTTCGACAATAGGTGCTGTACCTGCAGCCTGATCAGATATTTTAACATTATTTCTACTAGGGCTAAATGTATCCGTAAAGGATAATACTGCATTCCCAAGAGAGTCTGCTAAATATTCATGAACTCTAGGTCTTTGTACAACAGGAGAACTTATAGTTTTATTCGTAATAGTTGCTGAGTTGTTATTTAAAACAAGAGTATCACTATCAGTTAGACTAGGCACATTAAGATTATGATTTGCAGTTAAAGAACCTGTAACAATAGAGTATTTGTGACTTGAGTTATCGTCAAATATCTGCATATTAAGTAGTGATGGATTGTTTAGTTGTGCGCTGTCCAGAGTTTTATTACTCATAGTCTGAATGGCAGTATCTATCAAAACTGTTCCTGATGAATCTGGTAAGTCAATATTAACTTCAACATTACCACCAACAGCACCTAATTTAGTACGTGCTGATGTACCTAAAATATCTAATCCACTGTCTGTAAGTTGTGATGTACCTGCACCAATATTAGATCCACCTAAAACGTTGTATAGTTCTGTGAAGTTGGCATTGATCTTTATACCAGTAGTACGTAACGTATCTCCTGTTCTGTCATTCGCAGAAAGACCTGTATTGATTGTTTGTTTCGCCATAACTTACTCTCTAGCTTGATTTATATTATTTATACATGTTGGAATGGATAATGTGCCGAATCTGCAGCATTATCTGAGTCGAATAATGTTGAGAACTTACCACCATCCATAGTAGATTGTACTGTAATGACACCATCTGAATCTTGGTCCATAGTGAGAACCAAACCATTTGCAGAGTCATCCATAAATGTGCCTGAAAGACCCAAGATGTTATAAGCATCTCTATCAGCATCCAAGTCTTGGATTTGAATCTCACCAAGGTCTCTGAACTCAGTTCCTGTTGCAAAACGTCTAATGCCTGTGGCACTGTCTGCTAGAAGAAGTGTCATGGAAGTTTCTGCTTGCATACTCATCGCAGCGATTTCTTCTGAAACAACTTGTTCAGTTATAGGATCACCAATCTCATCCTGATCAATGGAAAGACCTATATCATTAACAAGTTCTAATAAAAGTTCTGAACCAAGATATACACCTGCAGGATGAACAAATAGTTTATAGGTGTCAACCCAATCTTTAAGGGGAAGACCAATCCTAATCAAAACAGACATAACTTGATATAGTTTATCATCAGTAATAAACTTACGTGATTCAGGACCGATAACAGAAGCAAACTCTTTTATTTGTTGTCCACCTGTATTGATGCTATCCTGTTCATAATCAATAGCAGGACCAACTTTAAATATATCTTTTTTTGGATATAGTATCTGTGGATCTTCTCCAAAGAATCCTCTAAAGAACTGCTCAATACTATACTTAGTGCCTTTAGATCTATAAAGAGTATTTGAAAACTTAATAGCTTCTCTTTTATTTAAGAACCCACCAAAGTATGCTTGACCTAGAAGAAGTTCGTCCTCAAGGTATTGCAATAACTTATCAGGAACTTGTGTAGCATCTCTAGAAGAATATAATCTTTTTATTTGACCAGATGGGTTGTCTGCAGAATCCATAAACTCATAATACGCTTCAAACAAAGATTTGATATTCGGAAAATCTTCTTTGAAATATTCTGGCAATACATTATCAATCTCATTTTTAAAGAGATTTAAGTCTGTGCGATTATTGTCGAGTAATGTTTTATCTTGCTTTGACATTAGTTTGTTGCACTTACACTTACAGCAGTTGTGGTTGATCTATCAGTATCAAAGTTCAAAATCTCATTTCTTGTAGGAGCCAATGCACTTTGATTAGCTGGTACAGCAGCTAGTTTGATAAATGTTAACCCTGCTGATATACTTGTTGGATTAAAATAGTTGACAGTAACTACCCCTGTTGCAGGGTTGAAGTTACCAATGTTATCTATTATCACAATATTACCTGCAACAGAAATAATTTGAATAATATTAGAACTTAGTTTATTTCTAAGTACACAGGTTTGTGCCTGAAAGGTAAATTCATTACTAGTAATAATATACACATCATCATCAGGTGCAGCAATAGCTACAGGATATTGTAACTGTTGACTAATAGAAACCTTTGTTTCAGAAAGTTTTGACCTAATAGTGGTAGTATTCTCTCCTGACAAACTATTCAACACCATGAAGTTTGCAGCATCATTATATCTTTGACTTACAACTAAATCAACAATCTTATTAATATCATCATTAGAAGTAGCATCTACATCTAAAAGTAAACTATTAATAACAGAAATCAGAGTAGGTGCTGTGGGAGTGAACCTCTGTTGCATTCTAATGTTTGCTCTAGAAGACAGAATAGAAGTGGACGATTCATCTACAAGGGATAAGACATTTGATCTTCTAAAAGCTTGTTTAAATCCACCAGTGTTGTTAGCAAAATAAGAAGATATTGTAGTGTTAACTTGGCCTTGAACAGCATTCAAAGTTAAATCTGTGAGTTTGGGGTTGAACTGGAAGAAAGTGTCCATCTCAATAAATGTTTCTATTGGATCGATAAATCTAATGTTGAATGATACTATAGAAAGTTGTGCTGCTAAGTTTCGTATTGCTTGCTTAGTGCTTGCTATTGTAGCTGAAGTCACATCATCTTCAAATAAGATTGATATGTATACTGCACCAAACTCAGGTTCCACTGCTTCTTCCCCACCCCATGATGCAATGTCTTCAATAAGTGTAGAATAACTTTGTAGGATTAAAGACGAATAGTCTTCTGCAGTAACCATACGGTTCTGAGTAGCATATTGGAAAGGAGCATTCTTACGAATAGATTCGATAGTTTCCTTTTCATCACCACCAATAGAGTTGACATATGTTATCACATTTATATCAGAGGTTATAACTCCTGACGTAAACTGAGAAACAGGAGTGAATACAGTAGCATTATTGGCAGTTTTTCCCTTTACCGATAGATATTCAACTTCAATACGATTACCTGCCTGTGGTGCTATGCCAAATGTCTCACCATCACCAAAGGATAGCTCAAAATATCCATTAGGAGATTCTTTTAGAATGTAAATGGTAGAGTTAGAACTAATAGATGTAGCGTTTACAATGTTTTGATACGTGGTAAAATCTACTGAGGTAGCACTAGTATAGACTTTTATGGTAACAGTATCAGCGTCTAAAGTGCCATCAGGAATAATGTAAACAGGATTATCTTCATACTCGCCAACCAAAAATGTTTTAGTTTTTAGTGTTCCCTCAAAAATAGAAATACGATTGGAACCTTCATTGGTTTTAAACTCATAAAATCCTGTACCATCATCAGTTGCAGTAAAAGACTCTACGGTTTGAAATGTGTATGATATATCGTCAACATTTGAGGTAAACTGTGTGTATGCAGGTAGAGATACTGTTTGCTCACGTCCTGCTGCAGTAGTATTAAATGTAAGTCTAACCTTTGCCTGTGA
>Ga0055584_100007478_pt1 | contig 10709 bp, 10 predicted proteins | sample OSDHelmetaG_FD_58716 | JGI IMG/M metagenome (GOLD analysis project Ga0055584, IMG submission 58716) | Pelagic marine sediment microbial communities from the LTER site Helgoland, North Sea, for post-phytoplankton bloom and carbon turnover... | ecosystem: Environmental > Aquatic > Marine >...
GCTTCAAGAAAGTCGAGAAACATCTTTTGTTCATGACGGTAATAATCGGGCTCGCAGGTGGTCAGCTCGCGGTTCCAGTCATAAGACAGGCCCATACTCTTTAGCTGATTACGCATGTTAGCGATGTTGTCTTGGGTCCATTTCGCTGGTGGTACATTATTGGCAATGGCAGCGTTTTCGGCTGGCAACCCGAAGGCATCCCAGCCCATAGGATGCAGCACGTTAAATCCACGGGCCCTCTTATAGCGTGCGACAAGATCGCCAAGTGTGTAGTTGCGGACATGGCCCATGTGGATGCGACCTGAGGGGTAGGGAAACATTTCCAGTACGTAATACTTGGGCTTAGAGGGATCAACTTTTACGTTGAAAGAACCCATTTTGTCCCACTTGGCCTGCCATTTAGCTTCGGTTGCCCTTGCATTATAGTTTGACATAACGGTTGGTTTTTCTCCGTTTCTTAATTATTGGGCCTGTAAAATTTCGTTTCGAAGTTGGCGAGCTCTTGTCAGGATTGAGTCTTCAATTTTGGTTGCTGTATCATCGTTAATAGAGACATCACGCCAGCCACTTTGCGCAGAGAGGATCTGGCGAAAAACAGCAACACGTACACCATCGGCCCTAAGAGCACGACCAAGTATGTATACATTAAGTTTGAACCGCTCATTTGGCGCCTCGCTGGCTGAATACCAGTCGGTAATGATAACACCACCAAATGGGTCAGCAGAACTAACCGGCATAAAGGAAATAGTATCTAGGGATGCCCGCCATAAAAAACTATTGACGCCAATGGAGCGACCATCGGCGTATGGATCATCTGCAAATAAACCATCATTTCCAAAAATACCACTAGAGGTGTTTTGGTCCTTTATATTAATATTTGGTGAGGTCGCTGGAGCTTGACTTACAGGCTCCCCCTCGGTACAGCCGCTAATTATCAGTGTTACTGTAAAAATGAGCGCCAACAAAAAAAGATGTCCACGACGGGTTAATTTATATGTTTCAACTTTTATATTCAAATGATCAGTCATGTCGAAGCGAGCTCCTAAAGCTTCAGGGTCGATGTCTTTAATATACGAAAGATTTGCTGGGCACTATAGTCTGTTGTTAATCATGGTCCTTGTTTATGTTTGACAAAGCCCCAACGGCAGCCCAACCGGCTGCCCCTGTGGAAAGTATGCGGCCTTCACGTTGATGGGTGACGCCTCCTAGGGCGTAGACGGGAAGCTGAGCATTTGATGTCCAATTGGCGAAACGGTGAATTCCAATGGTTTTGCTACCAGGATGGCTTTCTGTCTGAAAAACAGGTGAGAGTAATGCAAAGCTTGCTGACGCTAAAGCTGCTTTTCGCAGTGCTTTGGGTGAGTGGGCAGCAACGCAAAGAAAGGCACCAGGGATCAACCATCTGCGCCAATGGCCTAGTCCGTGTGTCAACATGTCTTCAGGTAAGTGTAGTCCATCTGCGCCAATGGCTCTTGCGAGGCTTGGGTCACCTGCAACCAGCAGAGGAATTTTCTTAGTGCGACAAATAGCTAATAGTTCGCGAGCTAACCCTGCCCGATCAGAGACATTGTAGTGGCGCAGGATAACTCCACTACGGGCAGGTAAAGCTCTTACGGCATCTCGTGGGTCCTCTATACGAACACTGTCGGTTAGTAAAATTCTATGGGGCAGCTTTCGCATAACTTTTTATTCTGTTAAACTTTTCAAAGTTTTTTCTAATTACAAGGAAGTAATTTAAGTGACTGTTAAAAACAATAACAATATAGATTCTATCGGCAACCTAGAAAAAGTTTGGAGCGAACTTGAAACTGTTGTCCACCAAAATGGGCGTGATCTGCAATCAGTATCCTTAGTTGCGGTCTCAAAAACGCATCCAGCGGATGCTATTCGACCGGTACTAAAGGCTGGTCAGCGACTTTTTGGTGAAAACCGGGTTCAAGAAGCCAAAGTCAAGTGGCCAGAGCTAAAACTTGACTATCCTGAAGTTCGTCTTCATTTAATAGGCCCGTTACAATCTAATAAGGTCCGTCAGGCGCTTGCACTTTTTAATGTTATAGAAACCTTGGATCGTCCAAAACTAGCTCATACAATAGCTCGTGTTATGGAGGAAACAGGCCATCGTCCTGATTTGATGATACAGATTAACACTGGCGAGGAAGAACAAAAGGCGGGGATTTTACCCCTTCAGGCGGATGAATTTATAAGCCTATGTCGCGATGAGCTGAATCTACCTGTATGTGGACTGATGTGCGTTCCACCAATGGACGAAGAAGCTTCCCTGCATTTTGCTTTGTTGGCCAATATTGCCAAATGCAATGGTCTTGACGAATTAAGCATGGGAATGAGTGCTGATTATCCGATGGCCGTGCGTTTTGGAGCTACCCATGTACGTGTCGGCACAGCTATTTTTGGCACCCGACTTGCGTTTAAGGGGTGATGATTAGCCGTGTATTTTCATCACAAGATTTTAATAATTCGAGCAAGTCATTTAATGCAAGAGCAATACATCCTTTTGTTGGATGGTAAGAAGCTTGGGCAACATGCATAAAAATTGCGCTGCCTTTTCCCGCGACAGGCTCTGTACGATTATAATCAATATCTATTACGATATCGTACAGGTCGTCGTCGCGATACAGTTTTTCATGGCTTCCATTGTAGGGTAAGGTTATGGGTTTATTATAATCAGGCGAAGCTGAGCTATTGCACCAGCCATTATTTTTGTTAATTGTTGACACGCTAAGCTTGGTTTCAGGTAAATCCTGCCGGTCATTTCTATACATGACACTCAACAAAGAGAAATTTCCTACAGGGGTGATGCCATCTCCTTCGCTTTGTTTGATTGCAATACCCCCGTGACCAAGGGCGCAGGGGACAGTATGGTTAGTGCCAAGATAATCGGTCCAAGTAACTACAGCAGATCTGTTGATGTGAATATTCATGAAGTATAGCGATTTAAAAATTAAAAAATTGCGAATATTAATTATTAGTGTCAGCGGCTTCTACAAAACGTTTTTTATTAGGACTTCTTCCAAGTTGGGCACTTTCGTCATAGCGAGCTTGTGCAAGGAGCATGGTTTCTAAGAACCAACCGCCAAGGGGTGATGTCGCGCCGCTTAATTGGACTTCATTTGTACCTAGGGCGTTGCTGGTACTAAATGCTGCTTCGCCCTTATCAAGTGTGGCTCGCTTTGTTTCTCTATCACTGTCATGTGAGCTGGTACCAGCAGTTTTAATAGTAGGGCGAATAAGTGCGGCCTCTTCGCGGGCCCAGTTCAAAACTTCTATGTTAGTTGTAATATTGCTAATTTGTGGTGGTGCAGTTTTTAATTGAGCTTCAGTGGCAACTTCGGCAGATTGGACATTCTCCCGCTGTGCCCATTCTAGGACCTCCGCGTTGGTAGATATTGGGTTGGTAGCACTCGCCAGACTTAAAGATTGAGGTGAGTTGACCAAATTAATATCATTTACGATTTCTGGACTATTATCATCCTCTCCTGTAAAAAAAGTCATCATGTGGTTACCTATGTCCTGACCGGTTTTTTGCTCGATGGTAACGTTTGCCAGGGCGACAAATGTTCCGATAGGACCCCCAAAGAGACTACCGCCTGTTATGCGCGAACCGGGATCAATTTCATCATCAGTTATGGAGCGGTAAATAGTGCTGACAAAAGGTATATGTTGAAGTGGATTAATGATGTCTAGGAAGTCAAGGAAAGTAAAGCCATCCGCACCAAAGACCTGAAAGTTATTCCCATCACGTCCGGATTCCCTGTCATCGCGCTTTTCGCCTAAATTTTGTAGCGATGTTCTTGGCGTTGATAGGATAAATTGGTCGCTGCTTGTCTCAATGGAACCGTTCATAACATTCAGTCTTCAATAATAATTTTATTTAAGGTCGACCTATAACAGGTATTATGCATGCTTTAAAATATGCAAAGCCTGTGCCAACTAAAAAGCTATGAATTAACCAGTTGTGGTGGCAACAGTTATGACGTTGGAGGCAAGAAATGCCGCCCTTAGTGAAAAAGGTGGTAAAAATAGTTAGAACAGGTGGCCGCTACGCACAACTTTGGTTTTAAGATAATGCTCGTTGTGCTGGTTAGACGGAAAGGAGTGTTCAACTCTTTCAACGACATTAAGACCACAAGCCGCTAAGGAATTAATCTTATCTGGGTTATTGGTCATAAGGCGGATTGTTTCAAAGCCTAGTTGGCGTAGCATTTCAGCTGCTGGTAAGTAAATCCGTTCATCGGCGTCAAAACCGAGTTGCTCGTTAGCATCTATGGTATCTAAGCCGCGATCTTGTAGCTCGTACGCGCGTAATTTATTGACCAGCCCAATACCTCGCCCTTCTTGGGCCAGATACAGTAGTACTCCACCTCCAGCGACTGCAATTTCATTAATAGCGCTACGCAACTGGTCGCCACAATCGCACCTGAGACTGGCCAGAAGATCGCCGGTAAAACATTCTGAATGTAAGCGGACTAGAACGGGCTGATCTTTTTTAAGATTATCTTCACCAATTACAATTGCGAGATGCTCAAGGCCACCATCAAAGGGTCTGAAGGCAATTATTCGGGTGTCATTGGCATCGAGCAAGGGCACCTTGGCTTCACTGACTGCTTTCAAAGTACGGGCTTGTGTGTGTTCGTATTGAAATACATCTCCTGCATCGACGACTAGTAAGCCATGCCTGGTTGCCCAAGCATCCAGAGCATTAGCATCTTTGTCTGCAATATGAGCAACTAGGGCGGCAGGTAACAAGCGGGCGACCTTGGCCAGACCAATGCCAGCGGTCTCGCAGCCATATTTTTCAGCATTTTTAATTTTAAGGATTTTGCTGTAGTCTTTGTTGAGCCCTAAGTCTGATAATGGGTTGGCAAGATCAAGGATGTTTTGGGCTTCCCAGCCGGTGGCACACTCAATGATGATGGCTGTTGCATCTTTGTTTGTCAAATTTAGGACCATTCCGCGTCGTGCCGTGATTGCCAGTATTGGGTTACTCATAGCAATGTCGCTAAGCTGGTGTAACGATGATTCGGTAACAGCCTCTGCTGCTTGAACTAGGGCTGCCAAGCCCTTGCTGCCACGCACAGCAACCATGCGTCCACGACGAAGTTCGGAAACACATCGATCAACTGCCAGAAGTGAAATAGCCTCGCGCGTGACTGGCATTTGAATTACTTTAAAACGGTGTGGCATGTATCTTCGCTCTAGCATTATTAAATAAAAAGTAGATCATTTTTTTGATGAATATTGCTTAAAGTCCTAATTTACGTCTTTGTGCCCTTCAATTAATACACGCTAAAACATATTATCGTAATGGAAGCACCGCAAAGACCATAACAAGGAGAATATAGCATAGTATGGTTGCTGAAAAACAAGTTCTTATTATTGATGGTAAAACGTCTCTGTTGGAAATGCTCAACGAACAGTTTCAGTTGCTTGAAGAGTTTGTCCCGTGTGTTGCCAATAGTGGTGTCGAAGCATTGAAGAAAAGTAACAAAGATCGGTTCGAAGTTATAATTCTGGATGCGCGTTTGCCTGACATGGATAGTCGTGAAGTGTGTAGGTTGATGAGAAGTAATGGTATCAGGTCGCCAATTATCATACTGATTGATTGTGATATGAACGGTGAGGCATTTCTTGGCCCTGATGTAGGAGCTAACGATTATATTACAAAGCCATTTAGATTTGTTGTTCTGCTGGCAAAAATGCGGAACAATATGCGACAGTTTGAGCACAATGATGATGCAGTTCTTACCATTGGCCCCTATAGCTTCCAGCCGGGTGTGCATTTACTGATGGAGAAGAAAACAAATAAGAGGGTACATTTAACCGATAAAGAAACTGCCATATTAAATTATTTATACCAGGTTGGCGATAAGGTGGTTGGGCGCGACGTGCTGCTTGACAAAGTTTGGGGTTATAACTCGGAGGTTACTACCCACACTTTGGAGACCCATATTTATCGTTTACGACAGAAAATTGAGAAAAATCCATCAAATACCCGAATCTTAATGACCGAACCTGGCGGCTACCGTCTGGCTCCTTAAGTTTAAGAAAACACCAAATAAATACTCGGCAAATGGATTTTTAAAAGTTGATGATTTTTAAGAAATCACAAGTTGCTTTTTTTGCACATGATGCAACGAACTTTTTTTATTTTTGTAATAGAAGTCAGATTTTAAAGTTTAATTACCCAAATTGTGCTCTGGTACTTTAAGTTTAACCCTGAAAAGCTTGGGATCGAGAGAGATGTCGCGCTGTGTAGAAAGTAACGAAACGGAGGTCGTAATACCCAGAGGGTCAACAACAATCCATTTTTTTAATTCTAGTGGTTTATCAGAAAATATAAGTGTCAATTGGCCGCTTTCTTCATCAGAGGCCGCCACTGTGATTCCAATAATACCAGGTGCATTTTCCACCTTGGAGACTGTCAAGTCACCCTGTAACAATGATATTTTTTCTTTTAGTAAAATATTAGCATTTGTCGTTCCCAAAGGGAGATGAGTGACCTGGTCCAGCTCAATGTCGTTATAAATTAACCAAGTTCCATCTGCGACAATTAGAAGCTGTGCTGGTGGGTCGTACTCAATCCTCATCTTACCGGGTCGAGATAGGTAAAACGTTCCTTCAGTATAATCCCCGTTTGATGTGGCTTGTAAAAACCGGGATTTTAGGGTGAGCAGTTCATTGAGATATTTTTCAACTAGGTTTACGGTAGCCTTGTCGTTATCAGATAAGTCTTTGGGCGCTGCTTCAGCAGCGATAGAAAGAGTCCAAACAATAAAAAAGGCTAGATATGACGATTTAAAGAACCGTTTCGCTGACTTCTCCGATAAGAACTTCACGACGACCGACTCTATTGGCTTTACTAACAACGCCCTCATTCTCCATTCGTTCAATTATACGTGCTGCGCGATTATAGCCTATTTGTAGGTGACGTTGAATAAAACTAGTCGATGCCTTGCCTTCTCGTCCGATCAGAGCTACGGCCTCGTCATATAGTTCATCGCTTGAAGACAAACCTGATCCGCTCGGGCCACTGCTTCCTACTGTGACCTCTTTAGTGACTTCCTCTAGGTACTGAGGTATGCCTTGAGATTTAAGAAAGGTGACGACCTGCTCAACTTCCTTATCAGAAACAAAGGGTCCGTGGACGCGGGTGATACGCCCTCCCCCCGCCATGTATAGCATATCGCCCTGGCCTAGTAATTGTTCTCCTCCTTGTTCGCCTAAAATAGTGCGACTATCGATTTTAGAGGTCACTTGGAAACTGATACGGGTTGGAAAGTTGGCTTTAATAGTACCAGTGATGACATCCACGGAGGGCCGTTGGGTTGCCATGATCATGTGAATACCGGCGGCACGGGCCATTTGCGCAAGACGCTGCACGGCGGCTTCTACATCTTTTCCTGCGACCAGCATCAGGTCAGCCATTTCGTCAATAACAATGACAATAAAAGGAAACGGATCCATAGGTAGGGGTTGGTCTTCGTGGACAGGGTTTCCGTCAGTGTCAAACCCAGTTTGAACATGTCTAGTAAGCACTTCATTTTTTTTAATTGCTTCGGTTAAACGAGTGTTGTAACCGGCAATATTTCTGACCCCTAATTGGGACATAGCACGGTAGCGTTCTTCCATCTCACGAACAGCCCATTTTAGCGCCATCACAGCTTTTGAGGGTTCGGTAACAACTGGTGTTAAAAGATGTGGGATGCCTTCATAGACGGAAAGCTCTAACATTTTCGGGTCAATCATTATCATTTTGCAATTGTCTGGCGAAAACTGATAAAGCAAGGATAGGATCATCGTATTAATTCCGACAGATTTTCCGGAACCTGTAGTGCCTGCAATTAATAGATGTGGCATGCGAGAAAGATCAACTGTAACAGGTAAGCCGCCAATATCTTTTCCTAGGGCAACATTAAGTTTGCCCGTAGCCCGCTCAAATGGATCAGATGCTAGCAGTTCGCGAAGGAAAACCATTTCCCTGTCAATGTTGGGAAGTTCAATCCCAATGGCATCACGCCCCGGCACAACAGCAACTCGAACCGAAACGGCACTCATGGAGCGGGCTATATCATCACTTAAACTGATGACCCGTGATGTTTTGGTGCCTGGTGCGGGTTCAAGTTCGTATAGGGTGACAACTGGACCTGGCCTAACTTTTGTAATTTCGCCATGCACGCCAAAGTCCTTAAGTACAGATTCTAGTAGGCGAGCATTTTGCTGCAGAGTTCCCTTGTTAACCTTGGGCGATATGGTTCCTTCAGGTTGTGCTTCTAAAAGTTCGTGAGGTGGTAGTTCAAATTCTTCTCCAGGGATCAAATCAAGCTTGCATTGCCGCTTAGCTACAGCCTTACGCCCAATTTTTGGATTTACTGCTTTTGGAGACACGCTTGTTGGCAATGAATTTTGTGTAGTTTTAGATGTCCTTGGCGTTGCGAGCTTGGCCGTTGAAATTTTGTGGGCAGTACTGGGAAGTGTTTTAATAAACAGATTTGATGTTAGTCGGACAACAAAACCAAATATAGCTGAAACGAAAATATTTAAACCATGCCTCCCTACGTCGAGCGCTAAGTTTCGGATTTGCCTCCATTCTTGGGCGCTTAGCCCAAGGACTGTGACTAGGGCAGCAAGGGCAGGCAAGGCCATGAAAAGTGCCATCATCCAGCGTTCTAGAATGAAGGGAATATTAAGAATAACAGCTGCATTTAAAAACAGCACCATGGATTGGTCAAGCAGGATCATTCCTATAACACCGCCCAGGCTAGTCACTAGCGGCCAGTCAGAATAGACTGGCAAAGCGCTTAAGCTCATGGAAGCCATCATAATTGTTAGCAGAAACAGACTAAATCTTGCCCAAATTATGGTCGGTGGGCGCTTACGTATGGTTTGCACTCCCCAAATGGTAAGCACTAATGATGGTGCTGCGCCAACAAGGCCAATGGACTGCAATAAAAAATCAGCTAAATAAGCGCCGCTTAAGCCAAGGAGGTTATGTGGTTCTGCGGTGGCAGAACTATTTAGTGAGGGATCGCTTGGAACATAGGACACTAAGGCAAGTAATATGAGCAAGCCGTTTAGAACGAGGCTGAGGCCAATGATTTCACAAGCCCTTCGCCTCAGAAACTGGCTTGCGCCTTCAGGAAGGATTGATCCAGTTCCGGTACTTGTGGTTAATCTAGCCATGATTAATTTTAAGTTACCAGTGTTTACAAGATATTAACGTAGTCAGTTAAGGATTCTTATAAGAGCTGTTCCTATTGCTTCCATGTAAAGTAAAATTGGGACGCTAATATTCAGTTGTTCAATAAGACTTTACAGTTTCCCGCTATAATAAATCTTAAGTATGTTTTTTTGCCTTGCATTCACATAAAAATCAAAGTTCAAGCTAACCTATATAAATGTGAATAATTTTATACCAGACCAATGAAAAATAGAATTATGACAAATTAAAATTTACAAATTACTAGCCCTTCGGCCTTCAGCTGTCAGGAACATGTAAAATTTACTAGCTGCGGATATCCTCCTCAGGATAAGCACTTATCTGGTGTAGTGATAAATCAGCCCCTTGAAATTCTTGCTCTTGGTTAAGGCGAATTCCCAAAGTTACCTTTAGCCCGCCATATATAAGGAAGCCGCAAACAGTTGCAAAAGCTACCCCACAAAAGGTTCCTACCAACTGAGAAGTAAAGCTGACACCTCCCATACCGCCCATAGATTCAAGACCAAAGATGCCAGCAGCAATTCCACCCCACATTCCGCACATGCCGTGCAAGGGCCAAACTCCGAGCACGTCGTCAATTTTCCACTTGTCCTGACACTGCTTAAAACCCCACACAAAAAGTGCACCTGCAGCAGCCCCCGTAAACAGGGCGCCAATTGGATGCATAAGATCGGACCCAGCGCAAACAGCAACTAGACCGGCTAGCGCCCCATTGTGCACAAATCCTGGATCATTATGTCCAACTATCATTGCTGCAATAATACCACCGGCCATAGCCATCAAAGAATTCATGGCAACCAAACCGGTTACGCCTTCAAGGCTTTGCGCGCTCATCACGTTAAACCCAAACCAACCGACAGAAAGAATCCAAGAACCAAGTGCTAAAAATGGAATGTTGGACGGGGGAATACCTATAACTGTTCCATTCTTGGCATAACGCCCTAAACGTGCACCAAGCATGGTTACAGCGCCAAGGGCGAGCCAACCGCCCACTGCATGAACAACAATAGAACCGGCAAAATCATGGAAAGCATAACCAAAATTATTGACCATCCAGTCCTGATAGCCAAAACGTGATCCCCATACCATTCCCTCAAAAACAGGATAGACTAAACCTACAATGATTGCGGTGGCAGCCAACTGAGGCCAGAATTTGGCACGCTCTGCGATGCCCCCTGAAATAATGGCGGGTATGGCAGCAGCAAATGTCATAAGGAAAAAGAATTTAACTAGATCATAACCACTTGCGGCAAACTGATATCCCTCTCCTGCGCCGCCTACAAGTTGCTTTGCGGTGAACATGAAACTGACGCCGTACGCCACCATGTAGCCTATAAAAAAGTAGACAACTGTTGAGACGGATAGATCAACGATAATCTTGACTAGGGCGTTAACCTGATTTTTGCGGCGTACTGTTCCGACTTCAAGAAAAGCAAAGCCGCAGTGCATTGCCAGCACCATTACTGCTCCTATG
>Ga0055584_100007479_pt1 | contig 10709 bp, 9 predicted proteins | sample OSDHelmetaG_FD_58716 | JGI IMG/M metagenome (GOLD analysis project Ga0055584, IMG submission 58716) | Pelagic marine sediment microbial communities from the LTER site Helgoland, North Sea, for post-phytoplankton bloom and carbon turnover... | ecosystem: Environmental > Aquatic > Marine >...
TGAAGGCCTCGTGAATGCGCTGGGCGACGGCCTGCGCCTCTCCTGCCGTCATGCAACGACCTCGATCGTGCGGCCACACTTCTTGCAGGACACCCGGCCGGCCCGGAACGCCGGGCTGAGCTGGTGCGGTTTGCCGCAGGCGCACTCGAAGGATTCCCAGTCCTTGCCCTGTCTTCGGTGTGTCAGGACCTGCGGCGCCGCTTCGGTCTCGCCGTGGGCCCTGGGTACTTCGTGGCCCGTGCCGCAGCGTGGGCAGCTCACGCGCTCGTGACGCGCACCGGAGGGCACCTTGATCCGAACACCGCAGGCGCAGGGAATCAACAGCAACCCGGCAAAGCGATCGAGCATGTCGGTGACGACGCGCGCGCGGTCCTGCTTGGCGGCCTTCGCATCGGCATCGGCGGTGGCCTGTCGTGTGGCCACGCTGCCTTCCGACCCGGTCAGGCCGGCCGACAGACAGTCGTCGCCGGTGACCTTCTTGAACGCATTCTCGTAGTCGATCCAGCCGGCCCCACCCGACATCGCTTCGAGGACGGCGATGCGTTTCTCGGTCGGCGGGTGGGTCGCCATCAGGCTGGCGCTAGCGCCGGACAGTTGAAGCGGGTTGACGATGTACATCGGCGCGAGCGCGCGAGCCGTGGATTCCTTCGCGGCTTTCCTGTGGCCCGAGAACGAGCCCGAGATCTTTCGAAGGGCGGAGGCCAGACCCAGCGGGTAACGCGTGTAACGCGCCGCCGAGGCGTCCGCAAGGTACTCACGCTTCCTCGACACCGAGTAGTACAGCAAATTGGCGAACAGCGGGGCCAGGACGGCCATCACGAGCGCCAGGATCAGGAAGATCATCTGGCCGTCACCGCGCCCCGATCCACGGCGCCGTCCGCCGCCGAACCACAGGGACCGGACAAAGATGTCGGACACGATGACGATCGCCCCGACCATCACGGTCGCGGTCGTGAGGAAACGGATGTCGTAGTTCTTGATGTGCGCGATCTCATGGGCGATCACGCCTTGCAGTTCATCGCGGTTGAGTCGGCGCAGCAGGCCCGAGGTCACCGCGACCGAGGCTGTTTCCGGCTTGCGGCCGGTGGCGAACGCGTTGGGCAGGTCATTGTCGATCACGTGGATCGAGGGCATTGCGCCCAGGCCCGAGGCGATCGTCATCTCCTCGACGACGTTCCACAGGATCGGCGCGTCTTCCTTCTTGATCTCTTTTGCTCGCGCACTCATCAGGATCAGCTTGTCGCCGCCGCTGAGCGAGATGATCCACAGGAGGAGCCAGAGCATCAGCGCGCCCAGCGCACCGGCGACGGCGCCCTCGGCGCCGCCGATCCACACGGTGCCGACCACGGCGCCGAGGGTCGTGAGCAGCACCGCCATCAGCGCGATGATCATGCGCGACCGGCGGATGTTGCTCTGGATCTGTTCCCACATACGTTATGCGCGGGACCCGGCTAGAAGCTGACCTTGGGAACCTCGCGCTCGGTCTCGTTCTCGAGCTCGAAGAAGTCCGCCTGCTCGAAGTTGAACATGCCGGCGATGACGCTGGCGGGGAACACCTCGGTCTTCGTGTTGTAGACCATCACCTCGTCGTTGTAGTGCTGGCGCGAGAAACCGATGCGGTTCTCGGTCGTGGTCAGCTCTTCCTGGAGCCCGAGGAAGTTCTGGTTGGCCTTGAGATCGGGGTACTGCTCGACCACCACCATCAGGCGTCCGAGGGCGGCGGACAGCTCGCCCTCCGCCTTGGACGATTCGGCGACCCCGTCGGCGGAGACGGCCCTGGAGCGGGCCTCGGTGACCGCCTGGAGCGTTCCGGCCTCGTGGCTGGCGTAGCCCTTCACCGTCTCGACCAGGTTGGGGATCAGGTCGTGCCGGCGCTTGAGCTGGACGTCGATCTGCGACCACGCGTTCTTGACCCGGTTTCGCAGGCCGACGAGGCCGTTGTAGATACCGATCGCCCAGCCGAAAAAGGCAATCACGACGACGACCAGACCAATCAGGACAACGGTTGCACCCATGAAAATCTCCTTCCGTTCAATCCGACAGGGAATGCTTGAAAATTCGGCGGAAATAGCGGGCGACCTCGCCCTCGTCGCCGTCGTTTGCGGCGTGGCCGCGGACGACGGTCTCCAGCTCGCCGCGGTCGAACCAGAGGCCGTGCGCTTTCGGGCAGCGGTCGAGTTCGACGGACGGATCGGAGCCGACGTTCAGGGTCCGGAGCTTCCGCGAACAACGCGGGCAGCGCCGCTTCGTCGTTCCGCCGTGTGCCGCGTCGTCGAGCGCCCGCGAGAGCGGACCCGCATCGACACCGGAGAGTTCGGTGATCTGTTCCAGTTCACCGCCGTCGAGCCAGGTCCCCGAGCACTCGACACAGTGGTCGATCTCCACGCCATCGAGCTCGTAGGCCAGCATCGGTGTTCGACATACGGGGCACATCTTCGAACCCTTCTACACCCGGTCGCTTATTCTATTCGTTTTCGAGCTCGTAACAGCCCTCGACGGGGTGTAGCGGCCGGTTGAGCCACAACGGCCGGCGTAGCCCGCCGGGTCCGGGGGCGGGGACGGTGCGTGTCAACCACTCCCGGAAGATCGCCTCGGATTCCGCGGTGTCGACGAAGACATCGCCGTACCTGTCTTCATCGTGACCCGCCTCGACGCGGACCTTCTGGTGCCAGCAGTGCATCCCGCTGACCGGGTCGGGCTGCACCGGGAAGGTCAGGTTCTGGTTGACGCCGGTTTCCTTCCACCACACCCGGCTGGTGTCGGGGTCGGAGCTCTCGAACGGGCTGACCCCCTGTTTCTGCCGGAAGAGGAATTTGCGGTTTCCACGCTCGATGTCGACGAGCGATGTGGAGAGCTTGTCTCCGCCGCCGTCGTGATGGATGCGCCAACGGCCGACGTGGTGCGAGCAGGCGACGACGCCGGGGTGGATGCCCTCGGTGATCCACACACGGGGCACGAACCAGCCGATCGCCGTCTTGACGCGCGCGAGTTCGCCGTTGGTCAGGCCGACGCGTTCGGCGTCGGCGGGGTGCACCCACAGCGGGTTGGTGTGCGAGATCTCCTGCAGCCACTTCGCGTTGCCCGAGCGCGTGTGGATCAGCGTCGGCAAGCGGAACGTCGGCAACAGCACCATCTCTCCGGCCGCGAGCTCACGCCAGTGAACCTGCGAGCGGATGTAGCCCGGTAACGAGTTCTCGTCATGCCCCCAGTCCTTGAGCGTCCTCGAGAACACCTCGAGTCGTCCCGAGGGCGTCGGGAAGCCGTCCTTCTTGTAGCGTTCCTGCCCCTTGTAGGGCACGGCGTACGCCCCGTAGCGGCGCATGTACTCGAGCGGCGTGAGGCCGGACTCGGCCGCGGTATCGGCCAACCCCGGGACGTTGTTCTCGAAGATGTCGGCGTAGTACTCGTCGATGCTGCGGGGTTCTCCGGGGCGCGCCGAGGACTCGAACCACTGCCGGATTCCGCGGCTGCCGTCCGGGTCGATCTTGAACGTGAGCGCGATCCAGAACTCGGCTTCTTCCCAGACCTCCCCCGGGTTCGTACCCAGTGTGAGGTCCGACGTCTCTCCCTTTTCGAGGCGCCGGAACTCGCGCCCGACCGGTTGGCGGAAGCCGATCCACGTGCCGGCGTGGGTCTCCTGGCTCATCAGGTCGTGCCGTTCGGGGCCGAGCCCCATCGGCAAGACCCAGTCGGCCCACTGTGCGGTCTCCGACCAGATCGGGGTCAGCGCGACGTGCAGCCCGACGCGCTCCTCGTCTTCGAGCATCTCAATCCACGAGCAGCCGTCGGGGTTGGTCCAGACGGGGTTGTAGACGCGGGTGAAGTAGACGTCGAGCTTGCGTTTCTGGTGGCGCAGCAGGTGCGGCAGCAGGAAGCTCATCTCGTAGTGCGCGAGCGGGTACTCGCGCGGCCAGATGAGCTCGTTCCAGCGTGTCAGCGGCGGTGGGGCGTCGCTGGGCTTGGGGACGAACTTGTCCCAGTTGTTGGGGTTGACCCCGCCGGGCGTCCCGACACTGCCGGTCAGCACGTGCAGCAACACGAGCGCCCGCGCGACCTGCCACCCCCCGAGGTTGCCGCTGGCCGCGTTGCGCCACAGGTGGCTCGCAAAACGGCTCCCGGCCGCGGCGATCTCGTCGGCGAGCGTCTCGACCGTGGACGCCGGGATGCGGCACTCCTCCTCGACGAACTCCGGGGTGTACGCGGCGTAACGTTCGGTCAGCCACTCGACAAAACGGTCGAACGTCGCGGGCCCTCCGGGGTCGAACTCGGCCAACGTCTCTTGCCAGTTGGTCCAGCGTTCGACGAACGCCGTATCGATCCGGCCCGACGCGAGCAATCGGTGCGCGACGCCAAGCAACAGCGCGGCCTCGCTTCCGGGCCACGTCGGGATCCAGTGGTCCGCGTGCGTGGAGGTGTTGGACAGCCGCGTGTCCACGACCGCGACGCGCGCGCCGCCCGTCTTGGCTTCCATGATCCGTTGCGCGTGCGGGTTGAAGTAGTGCCCGGTCTCGAGATGCGCGGACAGCAACAGGATGAACTTGGCGTTGGCGTAGTCCGGCGAGGGACGGTCCGAGCCGAGCCAGAAGGCGTACCCCGTGCGCGCACCGGCGCTGCAAACGTTGGTGTGGCTGTTGTGGCCATCGATGCCCCAGGCGGTCAGCATGCGCGGGACGAAGTGATCGTCGCCGGGGCGGCCGACGTGGTACATGACCTCGTCGTGACGCTGCTCGTCGAATGCCCTGGCGATGCGACCGCCGATCTCGTCGAGCGCTTCCTCCCAGGTCGCTTCGCGAAACTGTCCGGAACCCCTGGGGCCGCTACGCCTCAGCGGTTTGAGGATGCGTTCGGGCGAGCGAACCTGGTTGATCGTCGCCGGTCCCTTGGCGCAGGTCCTCCCGCGGCTTCCCGGGTGTACCGGGTTGCCCTCGAACTTGCGCACCTCGCCGGTTTCCTTGTCGACATAGGCCAGCAGCCCGCAGGCCGATTCGCAGTTGAAGCAGATCGTCGGGATGCAACGGTAGTGCCGCTCGATCCTACGGGGCCACGCCGCGGCGTCGAGCTCCATCCAGTCGTCCCAGTGTTCGGGATCCGGGGCGGTGGAGAGGTTCCAGGGAGAACGACGTGTTTCGGGTTTACCCATGAGACCCTCAGCTGATCGATGCGGCTTGGCCCGCCCGCACCAGGGTGTCCTGCTCGAGCGCCAACATGACGAGCGCGAGTACGGCGGCGGCGCTCCAGGGAATCCACGAGCCGGGGATGGCGAAGAGCACCAACGTCACCGCGGTCATCGCGCGGATCCAGCGGTGCCGGATGGCGAACGGCCCCCTCGCGATCAGCCGGTAGACGCGTTCGTACTCCTGCTCGCGCTTGGCCGGCGCCATCCGCGGAGCGGCCCACGACAAGGCCAGCTGCGCGGCCGCCAGGGCGACCGCCAGGGCGCGCAGGACACCGAGCCGCGGGTGTGCCGTGGCGCCGAACGCGACGGCGAGCAGCGTCCAGGCGGCCACACCCGCCAGCGCGGCGTGTACGGCCAGTTCGAGCGCCAGCCCACGGCGCATCCACAGCACACGGCCCTTGGCCTGGGCGAACAGCCAGGCGGTGTAGACCGCGGTCGCCAACGCGGCGATCGCGGTGGTGGCCGCCAGCAGGGCGGAGCCCCAGCCGTCCGGTCGGCGGCCGAGCAAGTCGAGCGCGAGCCAGGTGGACAGCAGCGCGCCGTAGGCCATCAGCACGATCGACCCGCGCGTGAGCCACGAATTCCAGTTGCCGTGGATCAGGATGAACAGGAAACGCTCGGGCCGCTTCAGGTCGGCGACCAGCAACACCGTCGTGACTCCCAGCATCAGCAGCGAGAGCACCAGCCCCAGCCGCCACATCAACGGTGCGCCACCGGAGCCGAACGTCGGCAGGAACCACAGGCCGGTCAGGAACAGCCCCGCCGAGACCGACTTGGTCCAGAGGTAGGCCGAGACCTTGGAGCCCCACAGCGGCGGGTGTTCGACGTCGTACACGGTCCTGGCCGAGGCCTGGCGTTCGGCGGCCTCGAACTCGTGGGCGTCGAGCTGGATTCCGGGAAGCTGGTTGGCCCAGAGGAAACCGCTGCCCGCGTGGGTCAGCGACGGGTCGAGCCCCGCGGGGGCCGTCTCGTTGTAGAGAACGTTGGGGCCGGTACCGGCCTCGGTCTTACGCGCGGCCAGCTTGCCCGTCGAGCGCAACTCGGAGACCAGGCTGGCCGGGTCGTCGAAGTCTCCGGGGATGATCGCCTCGGTGGGGCAGACCACCGCGCAGGCCGGCGCCAGGCCGACCTCGGTCCGATGCGCGCAGAAGTGGCATTTCTGCGCCGTGCCGCTGTCTTCGTTGAGGTACAGGGCGTCATAGGGGCAGCCCTGCATGCAGCTCTTGCAGCCGATGCAGCGGTCGGGGTCGACGTCGACGATCCCGTCCTCGCGTTTCTCGAGCGCGTGGACGGGGCAGATCGTCACGCAGGGCGCGTTCGTGCACTGGTTGCATCGCAACACCGCGAACGAGCGCCGCACCTCGGGGAAGGTGCCGCTTTCGGTGTACTTCACCCACGTGCGGAAATTGCCGACAGGCACGTCGTTTTCCGCCTTGCACGCGACCGTGCAGGCGTGGCACCCGATACACCGGGAATGGTCGATGACGAAACCGAGTTGCACCGGATGAGACTCCGCTAAGCGGAGCTCGATCCTAGCACGGCTGTGGCAAGATCAGAGGGTGAGGACACCTGCCCTGGCCCGTTACGCGCTGCTGGGCGCGGGAATCGCGACGCTCGTCGCGTGTTTCGTCGGGGGTGCGCCCGCAACGTTCGCGGGCGCCCTCGCCGCGGCGTTGTTCCCCCCGGCGTTGATGCTGTTGCCGGACCGCGACTCCCGTCCTCCGTGGTGGATCGTGGCGATGGCCGCGTCGCTGGCCGCTGGAATGTCCGTGGTGATGTTCTGGTCCGGCTCCGTGACGGTAGCCGGGCTGCCCGCGGCCACCTGGGTGAGCGGGTTGTTGCTCGGGGCGGTGCCGTTCGTGCTCGTGTTGTATGGCGTGGTCCTGCGCGGCGGAAGATCCTGATGGACGGCTCCTCGGCGCTGGCGGCGGTCGCCTATCTCGCGGTCCTGATGGCGATCGGGGTGTGGGCCTGGCGTCGTACGAACAACGAGCGCGATTTCTTCATCGCGGGGCAACGAGCCGGGCTCTGGGCCACGGGCCTGGCGACCACCGCCGCTTCGTTTTCCAGTTTCGTCTTCCTCGGCGGTCCGGGGCTGATGAGCCGCGCCGGGTTGGGCGCGCTGTTCATCATCTTGCCTGCCGGGTTTACCGCCGGTTTGCTCTGCCGTGTCGTCGGCGGCCGGTTGCGGCAGCTGTCCGGCGCCGGGGTCCTGACCGTCCCCGAGGCGCTCGACGCCCGTTTTCCCGGCGGGACCGTGCGAGGGCTCGCCGCGGCGGCGATCCTGCTCGGTGTGGTCGCCTACCTGGGCCTGCAGTTGCAGGGCATCGCGTTGTTGTTGCGTTCGGTGGTCGGTTTCGCAAACCCCGATCTGGCGCTCGCCGTGGGGCTGGCGGTGATCCTGGCCTACAGCGTGACGGGGGGGATGGTCGCCGGGCTGTACACCGATGTGTTCCAGGGTGGCCTGATGGTCGTCGCAGCGGTCGCGGTCTTTCTTCGCGCGCTGTCGGTCGGCGGTGGTTGGAGCCGGATCACCGCGGATCTCGCGGCGCACGACCCCATGTTCCTCGAGCCTACGGGCAAGCTGCCGGCGGTGACCGTGTTTGGTTTCTTCCTCGTGTTCGGTGTCGGTGTCCTGGGCCAGCCGCATCTCCTGCACAAGTTCTTCATGATCCGTGATCCGCGGCATGTGCGGTATCTCCCGCTGATCTTCGGCGGTAGCCAGGTGCTGTGCCTGTCGATCTGGCTGGGCATCGGGCTCACGATACCTGCGCTCGTCGCCACGGGACGGCTCGACGCGCTGGCCAGCCCGGATCACGCAACTCCGGTGTTCCTGATGGAGTTCCTCCCGGGCGCCGCCGGCGGGGTCCTCGTCGCGGCGATCCTCGCGGCGTCGATGTCGACCGCGGATTCGTTCCTCAACATCGGGGCGGCGGCGCTCGCGCGCGACCTTCCCCGCGCTGTCGGCAGGCCGCTGCGGCACGAGTTGCGTTGGGCCCGTGCGGCGGTTCCGGCGATCGCCCTGGTCGCGCTCCTGTTCTCCCGCTGGTATGCCGACTTGATCGCGCTCGTCGGCACGTTCGCCTTCGGGGCGTTCGCCGCGGCGCTGACCCCGGCTCTCGCCGTCGGTCTGTGGTGGGAGCGGGTCACGGCGCGGGCCGCCGCCGCGTCGATCGTGACCGGAGTCGTCGTCGCGACGTTACTGGAGTTCTTCCTGCGCGACGCCATGGCGCCGGGGGCGCTTCCTGCCGCGGCCGCGCTCGCGGCCTCGTTCGTCGTGTTGCTCGGCGTGAGCTGGCTGTCCGCGGCTTCCCGATCGGCGGCATAATAGGCCCATGCCCGACAACGCGGAGAGGTTCGCCGGCGAGGCGATCGTCGCGATCGAGCGCCTCACTCGTGAGCTGCTCTCGCGACGATCGTGCGCGCATCTGATCGAGAACGAGATCGATCAGCTGGTGCTCGAAGTCGGGCTGTCGTTGCGCCACGGGAGCAGCGCGGACAAGGCCGCCGGACTGCGGAGCCAGATCGACGAGTTGCTCGACGAGGCGGTTCAGCACGCCGCGGTGTTCCGGCCCGGCCACGCCTATTGCCACCGTTGCGCGAGCGCCGAGTGCGACCACTCCGCGCCTCCGTCGAGCCGCCATGTGTTCACCGGCTACGCCCCGACCGGAGCCCCGCGCTGGGGGGACTTCGCGCAGCGCTGTCTGGATCTACGGCACCCCGATGTGGACCGCCTGTACAACCAACCGCCGGCGTTGCTGACGCTGGTCCAGGCGCCGGAGGAACTGCATAGCGCATTCCTGAGCGCCTTCGACAACCATGAGTACGCGCTTCTCGGGCAGGTCACCGCAGGGTTTTTTTCCGTGCCGACGCGTGCTCACGAGGGACGCGGGGTGATCGCGTTGTCGATCCAGGCGGCGTTGTCACGGACACGGCGGGGGAGGCCTCGCGTCGGCCTCAATCTTCTCGCTCGTGGGCCCGGTGGAGAACCGCTCGATCTCGTCTGGGAGCGGCAAGACGAGTTGCCCTGGCGTCGGTCGGTCCGCTGGGCGCAAGCCGCGGTCGCCTCTCTCGGTCCCACGCTTCGACGCATGCGCCCCAGTGACCGCCGCCAGGTGGAACTCGAACGCCGCGTGAGCGGCATCCTGGGTGGTCTTCGGCGGCGACTCGAGCGGGACAACCGCTCACGCTCGCGGCGCACGCGTCACGCCGAGGAGCGGCACCGCTCGGGCGAGAGACCCACACGTAAGGCGATCGAGGACGCACGCGATGCCCTCGACGATGCGTTCCTGTACGACGCCCGCAGCGGGGTTGTGGTCGTGCTCGGCGAGCGTGGGCGAACACACTTCTTCGGTCCCGGGGGCAAGTTGGTCAGCAGTGTGCGCTACAGCCGCGACGCGATTGCCCGCAAGGTCAAGCAGGAGCGGTGGCAACCGGCGGACGCCGAACACAGAGAGTCACTGCGGCAAACCCTCGCGGATTCCGAAGCGGCCGAAACAGATTGAAGCGAAGGATCGCGCTAGTTGGAGGTCGTGCTCGGGCTACCCGTGGATTCACTGGCGTCCGAAACGACGAGGAGCCCGGTCACGACGATCGCGCCGGCGATGGCCCACTGCCACCAGCTCGTCTCGCCGCCGGTCCGTCCCGGAGCGATCGTTGCGGTGGGTATCGGCGCCGCCGGGGCGAGCTTCAACGAAACCGGCTCGTTCTTGCCGGCGTCCAGCTTGAAATCGTTGCTGGCGAGGAATGCGCCGTCATCGGTTTCCGCGAGCAATTTGTAACCGCCGGCGGGCGCGGAATCGATCTCGAACGCACCCTCTTCGGAGGTCGGGCCCGAACGGTACACGAGACGGTTGTCGTTATCGACGAGAGCGACGACGACACCCTCGCGCGGCGTGAACCCGTCGGAATCCATCACTCGTCCGGTCAGCACGGACCCCTCGGCGGCGTCGGTCGGGACGAAGGTGGCAAAAACGAGAAGAGCGACCGTCAGGTGAGACGCCAGGATGCGCCGAATGAGAGCGGAAGTCATCGTAACTCCTCCGTGCCAGAGCGAACCGGCTCAGGCATGGTCAATGTTCATCAAAGTGGCCGCCTATTCTGTCCGGGCCGTGGGAGGGCTGTCAAGACGGAGTAACGCTTAGTTTGCGGCTATTCGTCCGCATTTGGTCGTCGCACGGTCAGGCCGCAGGAGCGGTCGTCAGGGGAAGATCTGGCTCGCCGAGGACTCCGATCCACCGGCGATCGCCAGCAGCACCAGGGCGCCGCTGCCGGCGATGATCGAGACGCCCTTCGGCCCGCGCCAGAAGTTCTCGCCGACCTGTCGCTGGTCCTGCACCCGGGCGACCCCGACCGGGACCTCGTCGCTGCCCGGGAATGCCCTGCGATCCGCCTGCGTCGAACCGCTGAAGTCCTGGAGGCGGAACTCCACCACGTTCTTCCCGGCGGGGGACACATTGGCGACCTGATCGGCGACGTAGAGCCCGTCAGCCGATCTGGCGGCCAGATCAAAATACCCAAAGGGGAGCGCCAA
>Ga0055584_100007480_pt1 | contig 10709 bp, 7 predicted proteins | sample OSDHelmetaG_FD_58716 | JGI IMG/M metagenome (GOLD analysis project Ga0055584, IMG submission 58716) | Pelagic marine sediment microbial communities from the LTER site Helgoland, North Sea, for post-phytoplankton bloom and carbon turnover... | ecosystem: Environmental > Aquatic > Marine >...
CCGGTTTTCTTATCTTTCTCTTTCTTTACTTCTCGTACTTTCTTAATATTACGTGGATCGACATATCGTACTTCGAGAATACCTTTCTGAGGTTTTTTCTCATCAACGAGGACATGGTAATATAGACGACCGTCTACATACCATCGTCGAAATAATTCGTAACTTAGACGATTGAATTCAAGCAGCTGAAGAACGTTATCAAATTCTTCTTGTATTACTTTCTTGATTCTATCTGGTTGTTCTATATCGTCTAATACAATAGAGACGGTATCTTCATCGCTGTCTTCAACGATTGCTTCGTTACAAATCTCTTGAATTGCCATGTCAATAGTAGGATCGAACGAGATAGCTCGATACTTATTGACAAGTTCTGCTTCGGTTCGGACTGAACCATCGAGATCGACGTAGGTGCCATAGACACCACCAGCGGCAACGGTGAGCGCGCCATCTTCATTAGAGGGGGGAACGAAGGAGACTAGCTTTTCAGCTTCTTTCTGCTCCTTCTTCCTGTTTATTTCAAATCCAAAAAGGTCCATTCATTATCTCCGATGAAATAAAGGGGATATAGTTATTTATATCCCCTCTATAGATTAGTCAAGGCGGACCGAATTAAGAGCCTGGTTCGAAGTAATCGAATGACCAGGTAATAGTATAGGTACCAATAGTGTCAGTAGTATTCCAATCTAGTTCAATAGTACCAACGTCTGAAGGCCAACAACCGATAAGGTTGTATTCACGCAATTTAGCACCAGTCTTACCATAAAGTTTGATAGTAGCATCTTCTTTATAATCTTCAGGCGCAGTATATTGACGTATATTAGCCTCACCGCTATTGACCTTTTGGGCCCACTGCTCTAGCACATCGCGTTGACTGAAATCTTCTTCAATCATTACAGTAGTAGTCCATTCTGCGAAAGTCCTATCACCAGCGATTTTTACCTTTCGGCCGAAGTAAGGCACTTCAATAATACCAGTCGTAAACGAAGGTACTTGTGATGACATACAAAGCAGATTGAATTCTTCACCCAAAGTCGTGACTTGAACTTCAAACAAGGCGGGACGATACCCACCTTGACCGAGAGCTGATGACTTGAAGTCGCGAATATTAAATGGCATTGTTTATTCTCCTGTTTTTTCCTTATTTATCTTATTTATCAGAATTGTCCAATAACTTCGGAGAATTCTACGCCAGTGCGTACAGCGACAAAGTTGAGCTGAATGAAGTTGATGCTTCGAGCAGGTTTGATGTAGATATCACCAACAAACTCGTTGCTATCGATAACTTGTCCAGTATTATTTGTCTCATCACATATTACCGCAAAATCAGTAATACCGCGGCGTCCCTGAACATCTCGCAAATAAGGTGTCACAAGATTCACAAAGCTAGCTCGAGTAAACTCATCGTTGAATTCGAAGAGAGTAAACTTAGCAGCAGTTGCGATCGCTTTCTCAAGTACAATAAAGAGGCGACGTACGTTGATTCGATCAAAAGCCGAAGGCTTAGAAAGCAGCGTCTTATCACCAAACATCACAATACCTTGACCTGGGAAGTTAACAACTGGGTTAACACCGTTCTTATATAGAATGTCGCGTTCTGCTTTCTTGGGGTTCCAAGCTAGCTTAATTACATTCTTGATGTTTCCACGATTGAATCCAGCTGGTGAGAACCAAGGATCGCGTGTATCATCAGTACGAGCAGCAAGACCAGCAATATCACCGTTGAGAGGAATCCACCGATATACATCATTGTACTTATCATACTGATACTTGTAACCACTATCAAGTACAGCGTATGAGGTAGAACGCAGATAATTGCGGAAGTCAACAACATCCTCAGTAATATCTGTTCCGTTTGCAACTACATCTGCCTTTTCAGGAGAAATAAATGCTACACAATCTTTACGGCGCTCACAGATATTATCGATAATATAATTAGGTACAGTAACACCGTTTACAGCGCCTCGAGATTTACCGCCGAGTATCAATGAAACGTCATAGTCTTCTGCTGACTTAAACAAATCATATGCTCGTAAGATTGCTCCTTCAGAACAAGTAGCCTCAGTACCAATATCACGACCTTGACGGAAAGACATTGCAATTGGCAGAGTATCAGAAGCAGATGCTACAAGAGTCGCAAGTGCTGATGGAGCATTAGATGAATCATTTGCCCACCAAACCCACTTAGACGATTGATTCAATACATCTTTATAGTAAATTGATTCACCATCTGGTCCTTTCGCGTCAGAAGCGCGCGATAGTCCTTGCCATGTTTCAAGAATCGTATTAGGTACACCTGAAATTTCACCATCTTCGTCAACTATTACGATATGTAGTTCGTCGTTAGCAGCAGTATTTCCTTGGCTACCTACATAACCAGATTGACCTGGCGCGCCATCTACAACATCTTTATATTGCCATTGACGATTAAGGTTACCAGTAGTTAGCGATACATTTTGAGTAGTGACTAGCGGAGTAGAGAAACCGAAAGATACAAGGTTTGCAGTAGCATTCGTTGTAACAGCTCCTACTGATGTAATCTCTAGATGTTGAGTACCGATTAGAGTATTGCCTACTTTAATGATATCACCAACATTTAAATTGCTAGTAATGTCTGTTACGCTAGATGAATTGGTTGTTGATGAGACTATACCGCTGTTTGCACCAACATTAATATTCATAGTAGCACTTCCACCAAATACGATGTTTGATGAGAAAGCAGCAGGAGTAGTACAAACTGAAACTTTCAAAGAATTGCCAAGCGCTCCAGGATATTTTGCAATAAACAATACTGAATTGTCAAAATTACTTTCGATCCCTGTATCGTAATGATCATCATTTTTTACGATATGATTCGAAAGCTTTGATGTAGAAGACAGCGCAACGTTGTTTGCAACAGCATTGAATGAATAATTTGGATCAAAAATTTCGAGGTCAATAGCACCAGTAGAACCCGTATATGTACCACCTACTAGAGTAATACGTGTAGAACCCTCTCTAGTCAACACCAAATCGCCAGTACCTTGCGTAGAGAACGTTACAACCGAACCACCAGGAGTAGCTGCAAGTTGGAAACTATCCAATGTGCTATTTACATTTACAAGATAATAAACGTCGGTATTTGAAAGACCCGTCGGCAAACCGCCGGTAGGACTAGTAGTGATTTGAACTTCTTCACCTTCATAAATTGTCAAACCTGTAGTAAGACCTTCGAAAGTATTTGAAGTAGTGTTAGCAATAACAGTAAGACTGCCAGCATTAAATGTATTAGAAGTAGTATCGACAGTAATTGTTTGACCTTCAGCAAAACCTGCAACTGTCTGAGCAATAATATCACCGTCTGAAGCGCCAGTCGCTACATTCGCAGCAATTGCTATGTAGCTAGCTCCATTGACCGCAAACGCTCCTGTATTGGCGTTCAGGGCAGTTGTGAAACCCGCAATTCTTATATTGTCTCCGGTAGAGTTATGAGCTCTAGAAACATGTAATCGATTTGAGTAGGCTAAGAAGTTGGCTGCAGTGAACCAAGTCTCGGCGTTGTCTGAATCTGGTTTACCGTACTCGTTGGCAAGTTCAGCTTCAGAGATTACTAGTGTAGGCTTATCTACTGCTCCCCACTTAAAAACGCCGGCAATCGCAGCATCAGTAGTAGCAACAGCAGGGATTACAGTGGTCAGATCGATCTCTGTAACATTAACGCCTGGGCTTAATTGAAAAGGCATATTTTTGTTCTCCCTAAATTATTTTAATTATGTAGACGTACTTTTATTTATAATAACCGATATTTCAAAGTAACCAACTATAGTCATTGCCTCGAGTGGTGACCGGTTTAGGATCCTCGAAATCGTTCTGACCATCATCTATCATTCCAAACGGTACTAATTCACTGAATACTTTTTCCTCATTCATTTCTCTGAGGTTGATGACTGTATTTATATCGGTGAGTTCTTTGAAAAATTTCTGATTAGATAGCCAACCAAATAGTACTAAACACATCATCAAATCATCATGATTGCCTGGTTCTGCTTCGTATGATGTTCCCTTCTGACTAAAAGTCGACATCTCTCTGATTGTTTCGAAATCATTAATAATCAATTGATTCTGTTCGATCAACAATTTAATCATAGAACAGCCGATAGACTTTACAGATTTAGTAGTACGTATACCCTTATCTGCTTTGCCATTAAATCCCGCTACACCAGATAAAAGACGTTTGCCTTCTCGCCCGTTGTTTTCCGTGAGTAACATATTCTCATATTCATATTCTTCAAAAATAATACTGGCTACTTGTTCTCCGATATCATTTACCTCTACGAGTATATTAGCATCATTATAATACTTCGCGGCAGCATGTACGGCAGCAGCATAATCCACAGGTGTAATCATATTATTACGATATGCACCAACCTGTATGTACGGCATTTGTGAGATGTCGATGACCTGGAAAGCCGAGTAATCAAGACCTTTGCCTCTGCTTACATCAACGACTATGACATAGTTACCTTCTGGTTTTGGTTCTTCGTATACTACAATACCACCAACTTCTTTGATAGACTCTTTATATACAAGTTGCTTGAGTTTCCAGCCAGCGATTAATGTACCTGATGAACCGAGGAACTCACACTCCATTTCCTGTGCAAATTTCTCTGTGTCAAAGTCCATCGCAGCGAGTGTTTCTTCTCGCCATTTATCATCTCGTCCTGGTACATCAGTCCACATTACCTGAACGAACTCATAACCGTTTTTACCAGCTTTGGCACCTTCACATGTTTTATAAAAATGATTGAGTCCGTTTGGTGTTGAGGTTAGTAGAATCTTAGTAGATGTACCTGATGAAATTGTAGGAAATACTGAAGCGAAAAACTGATCCCAATTTTCTACGAATGCAGTCTCGTCGATGTAGAGGAATGATACAGATTTACCACGAATTGCTGATGATGATGTAGCGGCCGCAATAATCTTCGATCCGTTCTCAAATTCTACTGATCCTTTGTTCCACTCGATGACACCTTGTTGCAACCATTTCGGTAAAGCTTCATAAGCCGTCTTGATACGATCCAATATTTCTCTTGCAGCATCTCCTTTATTTGCGAGAAGAGCAACAAGCTTGTGATCGTTAAACAGAATATAATGAAGGATAAGGCATACTGCAGTCGTTGTCTTACCCGCTTGGCGGCTCGTAACCACGCATGTTCTTCGGTTATCTGTGGTTTTACGGATGATTTCTTTTTGATAGTCATAGCATATGATCGGTATTAGCCCGTGGTCAACGTGCACGATCTGAATATACTTCTCAGCAAAATATATTGGGTCTCTTGCACACTTTACGAATTCTTGGACCATCTCTTCGGTCCATTCGATCGTTACGCCTTTTCTTTTAAGATTTATATTACCGAGATATGATCGGTAATCAATAATATCCTGAATATCAACTGTCATCTTTATTCATCAACTTCAGTAGCTCACTCGTAGAGCCCACAAAAAGATTATTATTGACTGTTTCCTTCTTATCTTCTGGCTTTTCACCGGTGAGTTTTTGTTTTTTCTCATGCATGCCTAACAGATCGTTGTTCATATCACCCATCGTCTTAATCATCGTAGCAAGTACTTCATATGCTCGTGGATGTTGTGATTGATCTGCTACTGCTAATAATTCGTCGATCGCGCCATGACCCTTTTCAATTAAATCATAAAAGTTTTGGCGCACGTACTTAGTATCAGTGTCGAGCTCTTTATTTGAATCGAGTGATGGTCTATATGTGGTAGGTAACTTTTCTTCATTACCAACTTCTACAATCGTTGTTGTTTTAATATCTAAAATATCATCTAATTGTTCATTATCTTTCATTTCTTTATCCTTCATTGATCAGGATATGGAGTTTGAATTGTAGTAGCAAATCCATAATTAGAATTAGCAGCTATTTGATTAGCTGCTATCGATTGTAAATCAGGTGTAGATATAGTAACAGTAGGTGTACTTGTATATCCTGAACCGCCATTTGTTACTGTAATACTTTGAATAGAATCTGAACTATCAACTACAGCTGTTGCAGTAGCATTCGCTCCGCCGCCACCTGTAATATTAACGGTAGCATTCTTATATCCAACACCATCTTTTACTACAGTAATTGAAGTTACAGAGCCATTATTAATACTAGCGATCGCTGTTGCTTGTTCAACATTTAAACTAGTATACACTGTTGGTGTATTATTAGCTAATAATCCTGGCTGATTAATTAAACGTGATGCTACATCTAAATCGGGGTTAGTGCCAGCTGGTGCTAAAGTAATGTCGTCATATAATGTAGAATCAAAAATTTGTGTATTTGCTAGATTAATAATTTCTTTCTTATATACTGGTCCAAAAAATAAGCCTTTCATTACAAAATCTAATTGCCATATTAATGTACGTCTCTCTTCAAATGAACCTTCATATACATCGTCTTGATTGACAGAAGTCAACACTAATGGTATATCAAGCTTGATGTCAATTGGAGCATCGTCGACAAGTTGAATTGTTGATGTCCATTCGGGTGTAAAGAATGGCAGAATCTGTTCGATGATTCGTGTACCGTCTGTTGTGTTCTTTACGAAAATAGAGAGTGAAAAATTAATATCATACGGGACTGGATTGTAGACATGTTTCTTTTTAGTATTTTCATCGGTAACAGTAGTAGCGAAGCTATTACGTGTAGGTAATTTTCTTTCTGGAGCATAATTGAATCCTGTTATTTCAAAACCCATTCTCGGTAATACAATTGAGAAAGGATTTTCTTGTGGATCTCTATTACTATCGATGCCGTCGATACGAGCCAAGAATTTTTCTCTTGGACCATATGATAACGGCACCTTCAAAGATTGTTTTACGTTACCAGCACTGTCTGGTCGATTTATCCAAATATCATTAAAGAGCGTGCCAAAAAGTATGACATATTTTCTCAATGTATCGTGGTAAAAAGTTCTTCCAAACATCAGTATCGCCCGTCGTCGCTAAATGGATCTGCTTCTGAGAAGTCAATAAATCCATCGCCTAAAGTTTCGAATGTATCGGCATCATTGAATACATCGTCTGGATTCCATGCGCTTGATACTCCCAGTGGTCGGCCAGTATTTGCATCTATGATAACGTTATTATTAGCATCGTACGTAACGCCATCATTTGCGTCAGCTACGATCGTATAAAGTTCTTGGTAATTATCAATAGCAGCAATGCCTGTATCCAGTTCTTCGCCTGAGTATTCCCACTGTTCACATCTTAGATCATAACATTGCAAGGCTCCCATCTGATAGAAAACCGGTGCCTCGTGTTCTGCATACTTAATGACATATATTTTTTCTGTCAGAGGAAAGTATAAAATATCTCCTTCTTGCGGTCGTATTTGACCTTCGAAGTCACCAATAGCTTCAGTAAATCTTTTATTAGCAACAGTAAAGGTTATTTCGTCTCTTATCTGAATATTAAACCGCGATAAAAAATCTCCTTCACCTTCAAAACCTTCTACATTTTTGATATACATTTCAATTGAATATGATTCTTCATATTTCGACAAAGAATCAGAATTAAATGCAGTATCTCTGGCAACTACAGTTCTCGGACAATAAATCATGTCATGACCATATATCTTGATCGATTCAATAATCAGATCTTCAATGAGGGTCTGCTCTGGCGTATTTGTAAAATTATCAAAATACGGGTTTGTGGCCATTACTGTTTACAATTCCTAATTTGTGTGTATAATGCCATTGTGGCTAACAACTATTATTTAATGTATCTTGATACCTCAACCAATCATATCCATTACAGGCAGACTATAGCTATTGATCATCTCTTCTTCTAGTTTGGTAATTTCTGCCTGTGCTTCGTCGTAGATTTGTCTACCATTGAATGTCACACCACCAGGCAATTGAAGACCTTCGAACTTTGTGAGGTTTGTGCCCCATTGCCGCTTGATAAGTTGAGATGTGTAATATTGTAGCCAGCGATCTGACCATACATCAGTGTATGTTGTAGGATCTACCAGCTCGTACGCTTCTACCAGTAAGTATTGTCCTACTGTTAAATCTCCTGCAGTTTCATCAATATGCAATCTGTTTCGATGTCTATTGTATCTAATTTGTGGTTTTCCTACAAGAAGTTCAGATACAAGTGCTAGATGTTCCATAGTCATATAATAATCTATAAGAGCAACATTAGTCAATGTATATAGATCATTCAATGCTATTTGATAACGAATATTAAAAATATCGCCTGATGAAGTATTCGGATCGCCGACAGGAAAAAGTTTGACAGCACCTACAATATTTTGTGGTAGATCGATGTATTTGTTGGTTACAGTATTGGCATCAATAAGATGCTTGTAGTATATTTTTTCTGTACCGTCAAAATGGTAGTCCCAGTAAAATCGCAAAGCTTGGTCAATACGATCTTCAACTTGCAAATCGTCGACATTGATTTCTATGACTGGTTTTCCAAGAGAACGAAGACAATATTCCTTAAAATCATCTCTTGTTGTTGGAACTGCCATTTGTGTTCTCCGTTTATCGTTATTTTATTTATCTAACTTGCTTGTTTAATGGGCAATTGTATTTCTATTTGTCGATCTACACCTGCAACTCGAGTTGGTCGTAACCTAACTACTATTACTTGAGTATCTGGTTTAATCGCTGTTATTGTTCGAGTATCTTCACCATCCGCTGTCTGAGCTAATTTAATTACAATATGTTGTTTAGCTGCAAGAAGTTTGATTTCTGCATGACCAATACCTGTAACAACACTTTGACCTTGTATATCATGCGCAACAACAATAACACCACGAGAACCTACACCGCTGACAGATGATTGATTTGCAGTCGGACCAACAACCTTCTTAACTTCTCTTTCACCGATACCGCTTAAACTACTATCGTTTCTTGGTATATTATCAGCTTTTTGCGTAATAATTCTTTCGATAATACCTTCGACAGTAGCTACGGTTGTCAAAGATGTGAACGTTGAAACGACTGTTCTAAGACCGACACCAGAAACAGAAGCTTCGGCTTGAGGGCCTTTTACTACTTTAACTTCACGTTCGCCGCTGGGAGAAGTGATAATACAATCACTAGCAATAATACTAATTTCAGCAGTAATAATTCTTTCACCAACGCCACTAACTATACAGTCGCTTGCCTGTGGAATATTGTCTGCTGTCTGAGTTATTTCTCTTTCAATTGGTGGTTGAGTAGTAACTATACAATCTGTAGATATCAACGAACCAGCAGTTTGCACTACAGTTCGAATACCAAAACCATTAACTACACTTTGCGGTTTAGGACCATTTACTACATGAACTGTCCTAATTCCTAATCCTTCCGCAGTAGAATCGTCTGCTTGCGGTGATTGTTTTAACGTTATTGAGCGTGTACCTGAACCACTAACAACACTATCAGGTAATTGTGGTATATTATCTGCGGTTTGTGTGACTATTCTTTCTGCTATACCAGCTACCGAACTATTATTTTGCGGTAGATTATCTGCTGTTTGTGTAACTGTTCTCTCAGCAACACCGCTAACAATACTTTCACCTTGTATTGTATGATTTTCTAGCGTAATCTCTCGTTCACCTGGAGATACAACAAATGGTTGAGTCAGTCCATCAATACCAGATATTAACTTAATTTCTCTTTCGACTGTTGCAGAAACAGACGAGACATCAGATACAAGTGATCCAGTAATTGTTCTAGCACCTAAACCTTCACCATCGATAGAGCTATCTTGTGATTGTAAAGATACTGTGCTAGTGATTTCGCGCTCTGCTATACCAGAAATACTGCTATCATCAGATACAACCGTCGAAACAGAGGTAATGATTCTTTCTGCTATAGATGATACAATAGAATTAGAAGCTATGAGATTTATAACGCTAGTGATTTCTCTGATTGCTACAGAATCTACACTACTATCGTTACTAGTAAGCTCACCAATGCCTGATACTGTTCTTGTACCAATACCTGAAACAGTAGAGATGCCTTGAAGTTGACCGACTCCTTCGCCAAGAGCAGCAATACCAGATACTGTAGAATTGCCAGAAGCAGGAGATCCTAAACCAACAATAGTTCTTTCAGCAACACCACTGACCACACTATCATCACTTTGTGGGCCGCTGATGACTACAACTTCTCGTATTCCTGAACCAACCGCAGAACTCGTCGGTATCAATTGACCAATAGCTGTAACTTCTCTTTCACTAATACCCGATACAATTGAATTTAGTGAAATTAATGAACCGTCAGCTACGTGATCTCTTTCTATAGATCCAGCGAGTAATGAATTATCGCTCGCGAAAGTACCTGAGCCGACTATTATTCTTTCAGCTATACCAGATAACGACGCGTTACCTGAAACGATAGAACCACTGCCAGTAATAGTTCTTTCGCCAACGCCTACTACTGACGATGTAATACCTAATATACCACTGACAAATACAATTTCTCTTTCAGCGATACCAGCAACTGACGGATTTTGTATTCCAGAAATTCCAGTCGCTGAAGCTTCAGAGGCGGTTCCAGCTGATCCAGAAGCAAAAGAATTTCCAGATATAAGTGAACCAGTACCACTAACTGTCCTAATGCCTGTACCAGTAAATGATGCAGTAATACCTAAAGCACCAGTAATAGATACAATCTCACGAATACCTTCACATACTATATTAGAATCATTTGAAGATAGCTCTCCG
>Ga0055584_100007481_pt1 | contig 10708 bp, 8 predicted proteins | sample OSDHelmetaG_FD_58716 | JGI IMG/M metagenome (GOLD analysis project Ga0055584, IMG submission 58716) | Pelagic marine sediment microbial communities from the LTER site Helgoland, North Sea, for post-phytoplankton bloom and carbon turnover... | ecosystem: Environmental > Aquatic > Marine >...
GGGCTTCTACGGTCGAACGGTGGCATAGCCTGGTTCAAGCACGTAGGCTTCCCGGGCAGCACACCAACGGGAGCCACCATGCCTCTTCATAAGGCCGAACACAGCGATCATTTTGACGACGTTTTTGCTTCCAACGATCTGGACGTCACCGCGCCCAAACTGCGCGTGCCCGAACACCAGATGGAAGCCAAGCACGCCTATCAGATCATCAGTGACGAGTTGATGCTGGATGGCAATTCCAGACTTAACATGGCGACCTTCTGCGGCACATGGATGGAGGACGAGGTCCGGCGCCTGATGAATGAGACGTTCGACAAGAACATGGTCGACCGGGACGAATACCCCCAGACCGCCGAGATCGAGCGGCGTTGTGTTCACATGATCGCTGATCTCTGGAACGCACCTGATGCCGACCAGGCCGTTGGGACCTCTACTGTGGGCTCCAGTGAGGCCTGTCAGCTTGCCGGCATGGCCATGAAGTGGCGCTGGCGCAATGCCCGCAAGGCTGCAGGCAAGAATGCCGAGAAACCCAACATCATCATGGGCGTGAACGTTCAGGTCTGCTGGCACAAGTTCGCGCGTTACTGGGATGTGGAGGAGCGCCTCGTGCCCATGGCCGAAGGGCGCTACATCATCAATGCCGAGGAAGTGCTGAAACTGGTCGATGAAAACACCATTGGTGTCGTTGCCATTCTGGGTTCCACCTTCACGGGCCAGTATGAGCCGGTGAAGGAAATCGCCGACGCGCTCGACAAGCACCAGGCAGAAACCGGTCTGGACATTCCCATCCATGTCGATGGCGCCAGTGGTGCCATGGTCGCGCCCTTCATCCAGCCGGAGCTGGAATGGGACTTCCGCCTGGACCGTGTGGTTTCCATCAATACGTCGGGCCACAAGTATGGTCTTGCGCCCCTTGGCGTGGGCTGGGCAGCCTGGCGCAGTGCCGAATACCTGCCGGATGACCTCATCTTCAACGTGAACTATCTGGGCGGCGACATGCCTGATTTCGCGATCAACTTCTCACGCCCCGGCGGGCAGGTGTGTTGCCAGTATTACAACTTCCTGAGGCTGGGTAAGCAGGGCTACGCCAAGATCCAGCAGGCATGTCAGAACGTGGCGCTCTATCTCTCACGCGAGATCGGCGCGCTGGGCCCGTTCGAGATCATCCATGACGGCAGTGACATTCCCGTTCTGTCCTGGCGGGTAAAAGACGGCAATACCATCAACGGTCACAGTCTGTTTGATCTCAGCGAACGCATGCGCAATCGCGGTTGGCAGGTGCCGTCCTATACGCTGCCGCGTGGTCTGCAAGACACCGCCGTGCAACGCATTGTCGTGCGTCACGGGTTCTCGCGGGATCTCGCACGTGCCCTGCTGGTCGATCTGCGGGAATGCGTCGAACTCATGGAGAAACATGCTCGGCACCCGTCGATGGGTGAGGAAAAGAAGCAGGGTTTCACCCATCTCTAGAGCGTGTGGCGGAGGACAATCATGACCGAAGAACGTATTTCCGATGGCACTCGCAAAGGACTCTCTGCGGCGATGGAGCGGGCCTGGCAACGTCTGGCGCGACCCGGCACCTGGTGGACGGGTGCCGAACGTCTGGCGATTGCCGCCGAAACACGCCAGGCCGATGCCTGCGGCCTGTGCGGTGCGCGGAAAGAAGCCCTGTCGCCAAATCATGTCGAAGGTCGCCATGACAGTCTGTGCGTCTTGGATGATGTCGTCGTTGAAGCCATCCATCGCATTCGCACCGATGCCGGGCGGCTGTCGTCAGGCTGGCTCAAGGGGCTGCTTGAGCAGGGGCTTGAAGATACCCACTACGTCGAACTGGTGGGTGTCGTTTCGACCATTTCTGCGCTTGATGCCGTCGACCTCAGCATGGGACATCAGCAACGCGCTCTTCCGGACCCTGTTGCTGGAGAGCCGACACGCCATCGCCCTCCCGGCGCGCGCATGGGGCTGGGGTGGTTACCCACCTTGTCAGCTGATGATCGCACGCCGCAGGAACCAGATTTCTTCTCGAAATACGGTGATTACAACGTCCAGAAAGCGATGAGCCTTGTGCCCGATGAGGTTATGGGGTTCTTCGATCTTGATACTGAACTCTACTTTTACGAACGCGAGCTGCCGCAGAGAGCAGAGCAGGAGGCGGGGCGCGCAATCACGCCGATGCAGATCGAAATGATTGCAGCCCGCGCGGCTTCACTGAACGGGTGCCATTACTGAACTGCCAGCCATCTGGGAGCGCTCCGTGCGGGTGCAGGTGAACTGGACGTTGCTGTGGACCTGGTTGCAACGCTTGAAGGAAAAGGCGCAGCAACCGGCATGCCCAATGGGGCGGAGCTGCTCGCGCTGACCGATGCGGTGGTATTGCGGGACTTCGCAAATCTCGATGCCTGTCGCGAGGCTGTGCGTGCTGCACTGGGCGATGCCGGCCTTGCCGATACCGCTGCAACCATTGGTTCCTACAATGCCATCGTGAAGGTGGCCGATGCCACCGGCATCGAACTGGACGAGAGCACTGCTGATATGACGGTCGATATGCGCGCAGACCTTGATCTGGTCGACCGCAAGACCTGAAGCAGGTCTCAAGCGTTCTTGGTTGTGGCGCGGGCCCGGTTCTAGGCCTCACCGGTGAAGTCCGTTGGGCCATTCATTCCTTTGAACTCGGCCAGGACATCGGCATCGCCGTCCTCGACAAGGCGATCGGGATTGGTGATATCGTCGAAGTCACACACCCCAACGGCATGACACGGGCCGAGGTCACGACCGTGCCGTTCGTCAAACGCGGAGCCTGAGCCCTTGCACGTCCTCAATGTCGTCTGCCATCCCAAGCCCGACTCCTTCACCCACGCCCTGGCGCGACGGTTCGAGGAAGGGGTGGCTTCAGCAGGGCACACGTTCGAACATGCTGACCTCCATGCCGAGGGCTTTGATCCGGTCATGACGGCACGCGACCTGGAACAGTTCAACGACGTGCCCATGGTCCCGGAGATTCAGGCAGAGCAGGCTCGTGTAGAAAATGCGGATGCGCTCTGCCTGATCTTCCCGATCTGGTGGTTCTCCATGCCCGCCATGATGAAAGGCTGGCTTGACCGTGTGTGGTCGGCCGGTTGGGCCTATGACTGGAAACATGACCCCAACGGTAGCCTCTTGAAGCCACGCCCCTGCACCGTGTTGGTGCCGGTTGGTGCTTCACCGGAAATGGAAGCCAACTGGGGTTGCCTGGAGCGCCTCGACCACATCTGGCGCGTCGGCGTCCTGGGTTATTGTGGTGTCGACCCCATCAACATTCACTTCCTTCTGGATTCCGCGTTCGAGAAGGGTGAACACGAGGGGCACCTGGAGACCGCCTATGAGGCAGGCAAGAGCATTTGTGAAGGTGCCCGCCCCAATCCTTAAGTGTCATCCCGGAAACCGCAACGCGGTTATCCGGGAACTCGTCATGACGCGTTTCAAAAGCAACGTGCGGAACGAGATCCCGGTGCGCGTTCGTTTCACTCTCTCGGCCGGGATGACACGGTAGCTGGAATTCCTATGCCGCAGGTTTCATGCCTTCGCGGGGAATGAAGATGTCGAATTTCTCGCGGATCTGGGCATCGACTTCGTCGGAGATGTGGCCGGGGAAGTGTTCGGCCAGGATTTCATTTTTTCTGGCGATGGCCTTTTCGATCAGGTCGGGCTTGCCAACTTCCAGCCATTCCTTGGGGCTGGTGCGGTCGCCCAGGCGTGGATAGACGTATTCGGTCTGCATCAGACGCAGGGTCTGGTCGGAACCCAGGTAATGGCCGGGGCCGCCGATGCAGACTTCCCGCATGGTCTCGAGCGCCATGGTGTCGTCGTTGACTTCAATGCCACGCACGCAGCGCAGGCAGGCACCGATGACGTCGTTGTCGATCACCAGGGAATCCAGGCAGTGCGACAGCAGCGAAGCGTGCATGCCGACACTTTCATAAATCATGTTAAGGCCCGACATGCCTGCCATCACGTTGGCCATGCCACGCTCATAACCAGCCTGCATATCCATTTCCTTGGAATCCGACATGGCACAGGCTGAGCCACCGGGCAGGTCGTAGTACCGCGCCATCTGGCCACAGGCCGCCGTCAGCAGGCCCTGTTCGGGCGAACCACCGGACATGGCGCCGGTGCGAAGGTCTGACACAAAAGGCCAGGTGCCAAAGATTGCCGGATGTCCGGGCTTGATGGCGTTGACGTAGACGACACCAGCCAGGCATTCAGCGACAGCCTGCACCACGGCACCAGCCAAGGGGGCAGGGGCTGTTGCGCCGGCCTGACCGGCCGAAAGCAGCAGGATCGGCATGCCGCCATCGATCAGGGTTTCCATCACCTCGCAACTCTCGGTCGCGAACTTCATCGGCGGCACGACAAAACAGTTGGAATTGGAAACGAACGGTCGCTCTCGCCAAGCAGACTCGGAGCCTGCCACCATGTGCAGCATCTCCAGGCCCTTCTTGGCCCGATCAACCGATGTGAAGGATGTGCCGACATGTTTGGTCGTGCCCGACACGCAGGCATATAGCGTGTTGAGATCCATGTCGGTTGGGTCGACTGTGTCTCGCGGCGTCAACGTGCGCTGGAAGAAGTGTATGTTGTCGAGCGTGTCGGTGATGCGCGCGGAATCATACAGATCCTGCACGGTGGGCTCGCGATTCTCGCGCGCGATGGGATCATAGACGAACACCGCAGCCCCTGCCGTGCCGTAATGCACGCGATGGCCACCGGGATGGATGTCATACATCGGGTCCTGACCAACCAGCGTGATCTCGCGGCCCGCAACGGCAAGCATGTCTTCGACCAGGCTGGGTGAGAAACGGATGCGGCCGTCATCACCTTGCACGGCACCTGCCTTGGTCAGCGTCTCCACGCCCGTGGGTGGGGCATCACCCAGGCCAATTTCCTCAAGCGCGCGCATGGCGGTCTCGTGGATTGATTTCATACCGGCATCGTTGAGCGGTTTGAACGTGCCGCCTTCCATGCCTGCGCGCACCGGGCGCATGCTCTCTGGCAGTGGCGCCGCTCGCGCCGCCTTGCGTGCCGCACGTCCTCCGCTGCCACGTCGGTTGCGGGGGGCGGTGTCGTCTACAACGGTGGCGTCGGTCATGATCGTTAATCCTTCAAAAAGACCGTGGCACTCAGGAAACCTACATACGAACCCGTTCGGATTTGGGATCATACATTGGTCGGATGGAAGCTTCTGCTGAGACGCGTGTCCCCGCAATCTCAATCTCCCAGGAGGAGTTCAATATCTGTTCACTGCTTTCGCCGGCTTCGATGGGCACGTAGCCCAGGCCGATGGCGGCACCCAGATGATGACCGTAGTTGCCGGAGGTCAGGAAGCTCACGATCTTGCCGTCCCGCACGACCGGCTCATTGTGATAGAGCAGGGGTTCGGCATCATTCAGCTTGAACTGAACCATGCGGCGCTTGAGGCCTTCTTCCTTCTTGCGCAGCACTGCATCGCGACCGATGAAGTCGGGTTTCTGCAGGCGCACGGCAAAACCAAGACCGGCTTCAAGAACGTGATCCTCATCGGTAATGTCATGCCCGAAATGACGGAATGCCTTTTCGATGCGACACGAGTCGAGCACATGCATACCAGCGAGCTTCAGGCCGTGGTCGGCACCGGCTTCTTCCAGCGTCTCGAAGACGTGGGCGGCCATGTCCGAGGAAACGTAGATTTCCCAGCCCAGTTCGCCCACGTAACTCACGCGATGGGCGCGCGCGATGCCATAGCCGATCTCGACCTCGCGCATGGCACCAAAGGGGTGGTTCTCGTTGGAATAGTCGTTCGGTGAACAGGCATTGAGCACATTGCGTGCCTTGGGGCCCATCAGGCAGAACACGACTTCGCCTGCCGTCACATCGGTGAACACCACGTTGGCGTCCTCAGGCGTGTGGCGGTTGAGCCAGGCCATGTCGCGCATCAGCGTGGCGCCGGGCGTCACGATCAGGAACGCGGTCTCTGACAGGCGCGTCACGGTGCAATCGCACTCGATACCGCCTTTGTGGTTCAGGAACTGCGTATAGACGAGTCCACCGACCTCGACGTCGATCTCGTTGCCGCAGATACGGTTCAGCACCTTGACGGCATCACGGCCTTCCACGCGGATCTTGCCGAAGGAGGTCATGTCGAACAGGCCGATATCGTTGCGCACGGCAAGGTGCTCGGCTTTGGCGTATTCGAACCAGTTCTGGCGTTTCCAGGAATACTTGTATTCCGGTGTCACGCCCTCGGGCGCGAACCAGTTGGCTCGTTCCCAGCCTGCGGTCTCGCCAAAGCAGGCACCGCGTGCCTTGAGCTGCTCATGGATGGGTGAGCGGCGCACACCGCGTGCCGTGACCGGCTGGAGATAGGGGAAGTGATCGGCATAAAGCAGGCCAAGGGACTCGCTCACGCGCTCCTTGAGGTAGAACCGGCTCTTCTGGAACGGCTGCACACGGCGGATATCAACGTCCCAGAGGTCGAACGGTGCTTCGCCGTCGTTGATCCACTGGGCCAGCGCCATGCCGGCGCCGCCTGATGAGACGATGCCGATGGAGTTGTAGCCGCAGGCCATGAAATAACCCTGCAGCTCCGGTGCTTCACCCAGGTAATAGGCGTCATCGGGGGTAAAGCTCTCGGGCCCGTTGAAGAAGGTGTGGATGCCGGCCTCTGCCAGCATCGGCATGCGGTTGACCGCCTTTTCCAGGACCGGCTCGAAATGCTCGATATCTTCGGGCAACTGATCGAAACAGAAGTCTTCGGCAATGCCGTCCATGCCCCAGGGTTTGGCCTTTGGCTCGAACGCGCCGACCATCATCTTGCCGGCATCTTCCTTGTAATAGGCCCATTCGTCGGGGACGCGCAGCACCGGCACCTGTTTTAGCCCCTCGATGGGTTCGGTGACGATGTAGAAATGCTCGCAGGCGTGCAACGGGATATTCACGCCTGACATGGCGCCCAGTTCGCGGGCCCACATGCCCGCACAATTGACCACGAGATCGGCATCAATCGTGCCGCTTTCGCCGTCCTGTTCCCAGGAAACGCCGGTCACCCGGCCCTTGTCCTGATGTACCGCCGTAACCTTTACATTCTCAACGATCTTTGCACCATTCTGGCGCGCACCCTTGGCCAGGGCCTGGGCAATGTTGGCCGGGTCGCATTGGCCATCGAGCGGCAGGTGTACGGCGCCCACCATGTCGGACACGTTGAGATGGGGATACATCTTCGTGACGTCTTCGGCCGTGACTTCACTGACATCAACCCCAAAGGCGCGGGCCAGTGAGGCCGTGCGGTAGATCTCTTCCTTGCGTTCTTCGGTCAGGGCAACGGTGATGGAACCGTTCTGCTTCATGCCTGTGGCAATACCGGTCTCTTCTTCCAGCTTGGTGTAGAGCTCGGCTGAATATTTTGCCAGGCGCGTCATGTTCTGGCTGGGGCGCAACTGGCCCACCAGCCCTGCGGCGTGCCAGGTCGTGCCGCACGTCAGTTGCCGGCGTTCCAGCAGGATGACATCGGTCCAGCCCAGCTTGGCCAGGTGATAGGCAACGGAGCAGCCCGAGACACCACCGCCAATGATGACGGCGCGTGCCTTGTTCGGAAGATCGGCCATGGTCTTAACCTCGGATCGCGGTGTTTTCGGGATCGAACAGCGGCTGATCCGGCTGCACGGTGGCGGGGTAACGTTTGCCGTAGATCTCGACCTCCAGCTTCGTGCCCGCTTCGACGAGGTCGGAGCGCACCATGGCAAGTGCAATCGACTTGTCGATGCGGTGGCCCCAGCCACCCGAGGTCGTCTCGCCAACCATCTCGTCACCGTTCCAGACGATCGACATATAGGGCGCGTCATAATCACCGGCGTCGACGATCATGGTTGCGAAACGTTTGGTCACGCCCTGCTGACTTTCGTTCTCCAACGCTGCCTTGCCCTTGAATTCTTCCTTGTCCCACTTCACGAAGCGGTCGAGACCACCCTGGAGAACCGTGTAGTCGGTCGAGAGGTCACCCTTCCAGGCGCGATAGCCTTTTTCCAGACGCAGGCTGTTGAGCGCAAACATGCCAAAGGGTTTGAGGCCGTGGTTCTTGCCGGCCTCAAGCAGGGCCGCATAGACCTTGGGTGTATCGGCACTCTGGCTGTGAATCTCCCAACCCAGGGCGCCGGCATAGGAAACGCGGATCAGAAAAACCTTGGCACCGGCAATCGTCGCATCCTGGAACGTCAGCCAGGGCATGGTGACATCGGCATCGCTGATTTCTGCGAACAGGGCGCGTGAATTGGGCCCGGAAACGATCTGGCAGCAGCGCTCGCCGGTCTGGTTGGTGAGCGTGATATCCGAACCCTCAGGAATGTGGCGCTCCAGCCAGTCGCGGTCATGCCATTGTGCTGCACCTGCACTGATCAGATACATCTCGTCTTCGTCCAGACGCAGGATCGAGAGCTCGGTAATGATGCGCCCGGCGTCATCGGCAAAGTAGCCAAGTCCCAAACGTCCGATCTTGGGAATGCCGCCGGTGATCATGCCGCGCAGCCAGTCCTTGGCACCTTCACCTTTCAGGTGGAACCAGGAGAATCCGGCGAGATCAAGCACGCCGACGGAATCGCGCACCGCAAGGCACTCCTCCTTGATGCGCTGGAACCAGGGCCCTTCGCGCGTCCAGGTCTGGGTGGATTCTTCCGAAGTGTCATCGCCATCCCCAGCAAACCAGTTGGCGCGTTCCCAACCGCCATAGGCGCCCATCTGGCCACCCATGGCCTTGACCGTCTCGTGCACGGGCGACAAGCGCTTGTCACGACCGGCAGGCCAGGCGTGATAGGGGAAGTGCATCGCGTATTCATGGCCATAGATCTCCTTGGCCTTGGCGATCGCGTGGTCCCGGTCGGCATAGTCGGTGAAGCGGCGCGGGTCGCAGGACCACATGTCCCATTCGGTCGCACCTTCTGTGACCCACTCAGCCAGCACCTTGCCTGCACCGCCACCCTGGGCGATGCCGAAGGTGAAGACGCAGGCTTCAAAGGCATCAGGCACACCGGGCATGGGGCCAATCAGCGGGTTGCCATCGGGCGCATAGGGGATTGGCCCGTTGATCACGCGGCTCACACCGCCGGTCGCCAGCAGCGGCACACGGGCCATGGCGTCCTCAATGTACCATTCCAGGCGTTCGAGATCGTCAGGGTAGAGCTGGAACGAGAAGTCATCAGGCATGGGGTCGTCTTCGCTTACCCAATGTGCCTTGCAGTTGCGTTCATAGGGGCCGAGATTCAGGCCGAACTTTTCCTGGCGCAGGTAATAGCTGCTGTCGACATCACGCAGTAGCGGCAGCTTCTTGCCGGTCTCAGTGTTGTAGGCCTCAAGTTCGGGGATCTGTTCGGTCAGCATGTATTGATGCGACATTGAAACACACGGCACGTCACGCCCGAACATCGCGCCGATTTCTCCCGCTCGGTAACCTGCGGCATTCACGACATACTGGCAGCGGATCTCGCCCTGTTCGGTTTCGACAGCCCATTCGCCGTCAGCACGGCGTACACCCGTGACGGGGCAGAAACGAATGATCTTGGCGCCCATGTCCCGCGAACCCTTGGCCAGGGCCTGGGTCAGCTGCGCCGGGTCGATATCCCCGTCATAGGGGTCATACATGCCACCTTCGAGGTCATGGGTTTCCAGGAACGGGTAAAGTTCCTTCAGTTCATCGGGCGTGCACATCTTCACGTCCATGCCCTGATAGCGGCCCATGCTGACCACGCGCTCGAATTCCATCATGCGGTTGGCGCTATGGGCCAGCCGGATCGAGCCGGTGACGTGATAGTTCATCGGGTAATCGACGGCATCGGCCAGCCCGCGATAAAGCTCGGTCGAATAACGCTGCATGTTCATGACCGACCAGCTTGCCGAGAAGGTCGGAACATTGCCTGCGGCATGCCAGGTCGAGCCCGAAGTAAGCTCGTTTTTCTCAAGCAGCACGCAGTCGGTCCAGCCGGCCTTGGCCAGGTGGTATAGGCAGGATGCGCCAACCGCGCCGCCGCCAATGATCACGACACGTGCTGTGCTTGGTAGATCAGCCATAATATTCCCTCCTGTGCTGCCGCGTCAGTAGACCGGCGGCGAAATGATCCAGATAACAACAGCCTCTACCGCCCCGGCGTTACGCCAGCGATAGGGCTCTTCCTTGAAACGAAAACTGTCGCCTGCTTCCAGGCAGAACCATGAGCCCGCGAGCTCGAGATCCAGCGCGCCACTGATGACATAACCGGCCTCTTCGGTTTCCCGCTTCACAGGTTCCGGCAGCGCAGCGCCGGCAGCAAAGACCGAACGCACGACTTCATAACCACCGGTCAGGTCGGGAGAGAGCAACTCCTCAATTAGACCGTCTTCACCGGTGCCAAGGGGGCGGCGCGCAGAAGCACGCACGATCCAGCCGCGTTCCTCGGCAGGGGCGTCGTCGTTATGAAAGAAAAATCCGATGGGCAGGCCGAAAAACTGTGCGGCGCGGCGCAGATCACGGATGGCTGGTTCGCTATGGCCACGCTCAACCTGTGACAGCCAGCCCGCAGAGCGCCCCAGGGCCAGCGCCAGCTCGGTGATCGTCAGCCCGCGCGCCTTGCGCAGGGCACGCAGTTCCTGGCCCACGCCTGAATCTGTCTGGTCATCATGAACCCGGTCATGGGGCGCAAGGCTTATGGCCATCAAGGCGTTCCCGGCAGAA
>Ga0055584_100007482_pt1 | contig 10707 bp, 9 predicted proteins | sample OSDHelmetaG_FD_58716 | JGI IMG/M metagenome (GOLD analysis project Ga0055584, IMG submission 58716) | Pelagic marine sediment microbial communities from the LTER site Helgoland, North Sea, for post-phytoplankton bloom and carbon turnover... | ecosystem: Environmental > Aquatic > Marine >...
ATCGGCCCACGCGTTCTGGCCACGACACTGGTGCTTCCATTGCTGGTCTTTGTCGGCGACATCATCGGTGTGATGGGTGGCTATTTCATGAGTACTGAAATGCTCGGTTTCAACGGGGCTACCTATATGCGCAACACTATCGATTTCCTGGAAATATCAGATGTTGTTTCCGGCCTAGTGAAGGCGGGTATCTTCGGCTTCATCATCGCTTTAATGGGGTGTTATCACGGGTATCGCAGCGCTGGTGGTGCCCAAGGCGTTGGCAGGGCGACCACCAATGCCGTTGTCTCGGCCTCTATCATGATTTTGGCTGCCAATTACATCATCACTGAATTGTTGTTTGCCCAATGAGCACAAGCACTGACCAGGTACCAAAAATTTCCCTTCGTGGCGTTTCCAAATCCTTTGGGAACAATCACGTCTTGGACAATGTCGACCTTGATGTCATGGACGGCGATTCACTTGTCGTCATCGGCGGCTCAGGCACCGGCAAATCTGTCATGCTGAAGTGCATACTAGGCCTAATGGAGCCCGATGCAGGCAGCATTAGAATAGACGGCATTGAAACTGTTGGCATGACTAACCGGGACCGCGAAGCCCTGCTGAGCCGCGTGGGCATGTTGTTCCAGGGCGGCGCGTTATTTGACAGCTTACCAGTGTGGGAGAATGTCTCGTTCAGCCCGCTATCTGCCCACAAAGCCAGTCGTTCTAAAGCCTATGATATCGCTATAGAAACCCTGGCAAAAGTCGGGCTCGACGCTCCTGTGGCAGATATGAGCCCCTCTGACCTGTCTGGCGGCATGCAAAAGCGGGTGGGCCTGGCACGAGCCATTGCATCAAGCCCCGAAATTATCTTCTTTGATGAGCCAACCACGGGCCTGGACCCCATCACCGCAGATGTTATCAACCGCCTTATCGTTGAACGGGTACAGGACTTGGGTGCAACCACCCTGACCATTACCCACGATATGTCGAGCGTGCGCAAAATTGCCAACCGGGTTGGCATGCTACACAGCGGTAAAATTATTTGGACCGGCCCTGTCGACCAGATTGATACCAGCGACAATCCGTATTTAGAGCAGTTCATTAATGGCTTAGCTGATGGCCCCATCCGCACAGACGTAGGGAGTGCCATATAGTGGCCAAATCACGCGACAGATATGTGTGCCAGTCTTGCGGTGCAGTATCCAACAAATGGTCAGGGCGTTGCGACAGTTGTGGAGAATGGAACTCAATCGTCGAAGAAATTCCCATGGACAGCATCCCCAAAGGCATGAAAGCCGGCAAAGGAAAAGCTGTTGAACTGGTGGACCTGAAAGGCGAAGCCAAAACCACTCAACGATGGCTGTCTGGCATTGGTGAATTTGACCGTACGTGTGGAGGTGGCATCGTGCCTGCTTCCGCCGTGCTTATTGGCGGTGACCCCGGCATTGGCAAATCCACCGTGCTGTTACAGGCCGTCGCTGGCCTGGCAGGCAAAGGCCTTTCCTGCCTGTATATTTCTGGTGAGGAAGCCGTCGCCCAAATTCGGCTGCGCGCCACACGCCTTGGTCTTGAGGATGCGCCCCTCAAGCTGGGGTCCGAAACAAACCTCCGGAATATCCTCAGCACCATCGCGGATGAAAAACCTGACATTGTGGTGATCGATTCAATCCAAACCATGTTTGTGGACACTGTAGAATCAGCCCCTGGTTCCGTTAGCCAGGTACGGGCCAGCGCCCAGGAAATCATTCGCTTGGCTAAACGCACGGGTTTTGCTGTCTTACTGGTCGGCCATGTCACCAAAGATGGGCAAATTGCGGGCCCTCGAGTGCTGGAACACATGGTTGATACCGTACTCTATTTCGAGGGAGACCGTGGGCACCAGTTCAGAATATTGCGCCCGGTCAAGAACCGTTTTGGCGGCACCGATGAAATTGGCGTTTTCGAAATGAGCGACATGGGGTTAAACGAAGTGCCTAACCCCTCTGCCCTGTTCCTCACAAGCCGCACAGAGCAAGTATCAGGCGCAGCCGTATTTGCCGGTATGGAAGGCACCCGGCCTATTCTGGTAGAGATACAGGCACTGGTGAGCGCCTCTAGCCTGGCAACGCCCCGACGGGCAGTGGTGGGCTGGGATAGCGGCCGGCTGGCCATGATCATTGCCGTTCTGGAAGCGCGCTGCGGCATGAGCTTTGCCGGTCTTGATGTCTATTTGAATGTCGCAGGCGGATTACGGATCATGGAACCAGCGGCAGATTTAGCAGTTGCCGGCGCTTTGATGTCTGCTATCAGCACGATTGCTATCCCGCAGGACGCTGTCCTATTTGGCGAGATCAGCTTGGCCGGTGAAGTTCGCCCCGTTTCACAGGCAGATGCCCGCCTAAAGGAGGCAGCGAAGCTGGGATTCTCCAAAGCCTGGATGCCTTCTTTGCCTCAATCAGGAAAGAAAAGAAGCAAGGCAGAGCAAAAGCTCTCGCTGGATGTCTTTGAGCTTGATAAGGTCGGCGACCTAAGAGCCAGGTTTGCGAGCGAGTAATGGAAGATATCCCTCTCAACGTTTTGGACATTGTCATTCTGGTGATTGCCGGGCTGTCGGCTATCGTCGGCCTCATGCGCGGGTTCGTTCGCGAGGTCTTATCACTGGGCGCCTGGGTGGCATCCGGCTGGCTTACCCTCACCTTCTATCCTCAGGCCCGCGCCTGGACGCAGGGCTATATCGAAAACGAGACCTGGGCTGGGATTATCGCCGGTATTGGCGGCTTCATTCTGGTGTTGATTGTCTTGACGATTATCGCCCGGCTTGTCTCTCGTATGGTCCAAAGCAGCGACCTCGTTGGACCATTAGACCACACACTCGGTATGCTGTTTGGCGTGCTACGCGGCGGTGTGCTGGTCATTTTGGGTTATATTATGACCATGACCCTCGTTGACGAAGACAGTAAAAAGCCTAAATGGGCGGCTGAGTCACGCCTACTTCCTGCAGTAGAACAAGGCGCGAGCATCATGCTTGATGGGGTGCCCGCTGATATCAGCCTGCCAGACCTGAAACCTGAAACGTCGAATGATGACGATGAAGGCAAATCAGACACTGACACACAGGACGAGTTCGGGTATACACCGGACGACGACATTGGTCTGTTTCTAAAACAGCAGCTCAACGAACAGTTGGCACCGGAAAAAGAATGATCACGAACCCCTTCGACGACGACAAGCTTCATGAAGAATGCGGCATTTTTGGGATATACGGCCACCCTGAAGCGGCCGCCCATACAGTGCTTGGCCTTCACGCCCTGCAACATCGCGGACAAGAGGCCGCAGGCGTAGTTAGCTATAACGGCTCGCAATTCTTCGCCCAGCGCCGCAATGGTTTGGTTGGCGATGAAATGACATCAGAAGATGTTATTTCCAGCCTGGTAGGTGATTGCGCCATTGGCCACAATCGCTACTCAACCACCGGTGATACGATTATGCGGAACATTCAGCCCCTCTTTGCTGAATTGTCGGGCGGTGGTTTTGCCATTGCCCATAACGGTAATTTGACCAATGCCATGACACTGCGCAAGGCCTTGGTACAAAAGGGCTCTATCTTCCAGTCCACGTCAGATACTGAGGTTATCATTCATTTGGTGGCCACCAGTTCCTATCCCAAATTGGTCGACCGCGTGGTCGATGCCCTGCGTCGCGTTGAGGGGGCTTACTCCCTTGTTATGCTGACACAGAAAAAGCTGATTGGTGTCCGTGACCCCCTCGGCATTCGCCCCTTGGTATTGGGTGAGACAGAAGATGGCGTACCACTTTTGGCGTCAGAATCTTGTGCATTTGACATTATTGGTGCCAAATTTGTGCGCGAAATTGAACCCGGCGAGGTCGTGGTCTTCACCGAAGATGGCATGGAAAGCATCAAACCCTTCCCGGCAACACCGCGTCGGTCTTGCATCTTCGAACATGTCTATTTTTCTCGTCCAGACAGCTTGAGCGATGGCACCAGCATTTACGAGGTTCGCAAGCGGATTGGTGAAGAGCTCGCTCGTGAAAGTGGCGTTGAAGCTGATCTAGTCATCCCAGTTCCTGATTCGGGGACCCCTGCCGCCATTGGCTATGGGCGCGAGTCTGGCTTGCCATTCGAATTGGGGATCATCCGCAACCATTACGTTGGCCGAACCTTCATTGAGCCAACAGACAACATTCGGCATTTTGGCGTTCGCCTGAAACACAATGCCAACCGCCCTCAGATTGAAGGCAAGCGGGTTGTCTTGGTGGACGATTCCATTGTTCGCGGGACGACCTCCGTCAAGATCGTTGAAATGATCCGACAAGCTGGCGCCAAAGAAGTGCATATGCGCATTGCCAGCCCACCGACGACCCATTCCTGCTTCTACGGTGTCGACACGCCTGAACGTGAAAAGCTGATGGCTTTCAACATGAATGTTGAAGAGATGGCCAAGCACATTAATGCGGACAGCCTAGCCTTCATTTCTCTTGATGGCCTATATCGCGCGGTCGGCCTTACCGGGCGCGATAATGCAAGCCCACAATATTGTGATGCCTGTTTCTCCGGAGATTATCCTGTAATGCTCACAGATAAAGATGGTGGAGAAGACAACCAGCTCTCCCTCCTTGCTGAACGCGGATGACTAAAAACCTAGAAGGACAAATCGCGCTCGTAACCGGCGCCTCTCGGGGCATTGGCTATGCCATGGCACGCGAACTTGCAGCCCAAGGGGCCCATGTTATTTCCGTTGCGCGTACTGTTGGTGGCCTGGAAGAACTCGACGACGAAATTCAAGCTGCTGGTGGCACCGCCACCATCACGCCTGTAGACCTTCGAGAGGGTGATAGTATCGATCGCATCGGCGCCGCAATTGCGGAACGGTGGGGAAGATTGGATATTCTGGTAGGCAATGCCGCAATGCTTGGCATCCTCGGCCCGGTTGCCCACTTGGAACCCGATGTATGGGAAGATATATACGCGCTTAATGTCACAGCGAATTTCAGGCTTCTTCGGTCTTTTGACGCGTTGCTCCAGGCCGCACCCGCTGGTCGTGCGATGTTTATGACATCAACAGTTGGTAATGAGCCTCGGGCCTATTGGGGCGGCTACGCTTCTTCCAAAGCAGCCCTTGAATCACTGGTCCTGGGTTATGCCCTTGAGGTGGAAAAAACCAACCTCAAAGTAAATTTGCTGAACCCCGGCGGCACCCGTACCTCCATGCGGGCACAGGCCATGCCAGGTGAAGACCCTGCAGCGCTGCCTTCAACGAAGGATGTTGCCCAAAAAGCCGTTCAGATGTTGAGCCCAGACTGGCAACGCTCAGGCGAACGCCTTCACATTTCAGACCTGTAAGGCTAACCCCCTTACCTTACCCATTTGTATGGCTAAGGCCTTACCGGGCCGATTTGTCGTGATACGGATTTTTGCCGCCCTGCATGCGCATTCGGATAGGCGTTCCCCACAAATCAAACGATTCGCGAAGACTATTCACCAGATAACGTCGATATGAATCGGGCAGGTCGTCTGGTCGGCTACAAAACACCACGAAAGTCGGCGGGCGGGTCTTGATTTGGGTTGCATAACGAATCTTGATCCGGCGACCACTGGGTGCCGGTGGTGGATGTGCGGTGACGACGCCATCAATCCAGCGGTTCAGTGCCGCTGTCGGAATGCGCTTGTTCCAAGTTTCATAGGTTTCTCGGATAGCGGGTAATATTTTGTCGAGCCCCCTCCCCGTCAGTGCCGAAATACTCAGGATCGGCACACCGCGGCTTTCGGGCATATCCAGATCCAGCATTTCTTCTACCTTACGGCGGACTTTTTGAGGGTCTTCAACCAGGTCCCACTTATTCAGCCCAACAATCAGGCCACGGCCTTCGCGGGCAACCAACTGAGCCAATATCTTGTCTTGCCTGTCTAACGGCGACCGGGAATCCAACAACAATACGACAACATGGGCAAATTGTACGGCCCGCAACCCATCAGAAACCGAAAGCTTCTCGAGCTTCTCTTGCACCTTCGCACGTCTTCGCATGCCGGCTGTGTCATACAACCGCAAGGTTTGGCCATCCTGTTGCCAAGTCACTGCGATTGAATCGCGCGTTAGACCGGCTTCGGGACCCGTCATCAAGCGCTCTTTACCAATCAGGGAATTGATCAGCGTAGATTTGCCTGCGTTGGGGCGGCCAATGATGGCGATGTTGAGGGTGTCTTCACTGCCATCAGTATCATCGAATTCTGGCATTTCAGGCACCAGAAATTCCGACTGCTCCTTCAGCGCGTCATACAGCTCACTCAACCCCAGGCCATGCTCTGCCGAAAATTGTACGGGATTGCCCAACCCAAGAGAGAATGACTCGTAGTAGCCTGTATCACCGCCAGAGCCTTCGCATTTATTTGCGACAAGAATAACAGGCTTATTGGATTCTCGTGCCCAGTCTGCAAAAAAGCTGTCCAGCGGCATCAAACCAGCGCGCGCATCGATAACGAAAAGAACGACATCGCAATCTTCGACGGCTTGTTCGGTTTGCAGGCGCATCCGCGCTTCCATGGAACTGTCACTGACATCTTCCAGCCCAGCGGTATCCATAAGCTGAAAAGACAGGTCGGAAATCCGAGCGGCGCCTTCGCGCCGGTCTCGGGTTACGCCGGGGGTATCATCGACCAGTGCCAACTTTTTACCAGTCAGCCGATTGAAAATAGTCGATTTACCCACATTGGGCCGACCAATAATGGCAACGCTAAAAGACATTCAAAGCCTCACGTACCAGTGGTACGAACAGGGTTATACGCTTATCGAAGCGCGTAAAGGTCACCGTCATCTGACAGAAGGTACAAGGTGCCATTGGCCACGACCGGCGAAATGTAATTCCGCTTAGGCATATCTATTCCACCGAGATAGGTACCATCATAAGGCGATAGTGAGATCGCAAAGCCATGGTCAGATACCAGAACAAGGCGATCACCCGCAAGCACAGGACCAGACCAAATCACCAAATCATCGTGCTTGTCGTTATCTTCGTATCGTTGCAGTTCAGACATCCAGCGAATTTTGCCAGTCAAACGCGACACGCAAACAACTTCATTATCCTGTGTGAGAACGTATATGTAGTCACCCGCAATCCAAGGCGTTTGCGCGCCAGCGATATTGTTTTCCCAGACGCGCTCTCCGGTCCTCAAATCAATAGATGCCATTCTGCCGCTGTGACCGATGGCATAAACAAATCCGCGATCGATAATTGGATGGCCATCAATGTCGTTCAACGATGAAATTGGCGTTGCGCGGCCCGTACGGGTTAGGGAATCTGTCCAAAGAACGTGGCCATTCAACGATTGTAGTGCGAAAATTTCACCCGATGAGAAAGCCGCGACGACAGTGTCTCCTTTGATGGCGGGGCTCGGTGCCCCCATCAAACTAGCCGCTTCAGTAATAGCAGAGTGTTGCCATTCCATCGATCCGGTTTCTATCGACAAAGCATAAAGCTGGTTGTCGTGCGAAGTGACATAAACCTGGCGGTCATCAATCCCTGGAGCACCACGCAGAGCAACATCAAAGTCTGTCCGCCAATGTTGCCCGCCAACGCGGCCATCAAGCGCCACAACGAAGCCTGAGCCCATCACCACGTACAAATTACCATTGTGGTAGCCGATGCCGCCACCAGTGGCTGTACTTCGGGAAACTGATTTGTCACGAAGACTATGTTGCCAAATCAATTGGCCTGAATTTGCATCGAAAGACGATACAACCCACTCGCTATCCAGTGTAAACACCATGCCGTCTGCAACGACAGGTTGGGTCATCAAAGGGTGGTTGTCCTCTGAACCGTTGCCCACTGAATTCTTCCATATCACCCGAGGTGACTGCCCTAACGCCAAATGATGCATGGCGTGGTGGGGCTGACCGCCCGCTTGTGGCCAGCTTGTATTTACATAGGGACGCGGCAAAGACACAGGCGTATTGCGCAATTCTGGATCAACGACCAATTGATCTTCCAGGGTCATCACAGAGATGCGTTCACCCTCGATGATGACTTGTTCGTCGTCGTCACCGCCACAACCTGCTAGCAGCGCCGTCATACCAATGATAGCAAGGCCACGTTGGCATCGAATTCCAATTTGCGTCAATTCCACGTTGATACCTTCCTATTCGGCCGTAGCTTCAGAGCCACCAAGCTCACTTAACATCTGTGCAGCGCGCCCTTCAAAACCTGTGCCTTCTGGGGCCTCTGACTGCAGCATTGTAAAGATATCGCGCGCTTCATCGAGTTTGCCAGCGCTGAAGAGAGAATATGCTTTCATTTCCAATGCTGAATGACGCAACGGGCCGTTATCTGCTGCCAAGGAATCAAGGCGTTTCATGCCTTCATCCACCCGGTCGCCACCAACAAGTGCGGCTCCTGCATAGAAGTTGGCAAGGTCTTGCAAAAATGAGTCGACGCCACTGCCATCAGAAATTTCATCATAAATGCCAACCGCATCGTTGACTTTGCCTTGCTGAATCAGCGCTTCTGCCTGACGGAATGAGGCCAACAGGCCATAGTCGTCCAATCCACGTTCGGCCCGGACACTAGCAAAACCCGATATGGCAGCTGCAGCATTATCTGCCTCAAGCTGCACCATCGCGATATTAAACGCATCGCTGGCGTCGGCGACATCCTGTTGCTGCTGACTTTGCCAATAGTTGATGGCGGCATAAGCGGCAATCAACACAACAATGACAGCGACAATTTTAATCCAGTAATCCCTCAAAAAGTCTGTGAGTTGTTCCTGGCGAACATCCTCATCTACTTCACGGAAAATATCGGTCACACGTGTCTCCTTTAAGGGGAATTCTTATTAGGTTAATTGCGCGCGCTACAGTAGCGCGAAGGACAGCCTTCGCCAAGCTTTGCAACGCACTATAGGGTTAATCTTTCATATCGTAGCTATGATCACTGTCTGGATAGCTGCGTGACTTCACGTCCTCGGCATATTTGCCTACAGCTTCGCCGATCAGGTCACCAATTTCTGCATATCTTTTGACAAAACTTGGGGTCCGTTCAAACAATCCCAGTAAGTCTTCTGTAACCAGGATTTGGCCATCACATTGTTTTGATGCCCCAATACCAATGGTCACATTAGGGATATCAGCAGTGATCTTCGCCGCCAGGTCACCCGCAACAGCCTCTAGGACAGTTGCAAAGGCACCGGCATCGGCAACGGCTTGGGCATCTGCAATAATAGCATCCCACTCTTCGTGCCGCCGACCGCGGGCTGCATAGCCACTAACATTGACCGATTGAGGCTGAAGGCCAATATGGCCCATCACCGGAATTCCCCGGCTCACCAGAAACTCGATAGTTGGTGCCATTTCGACGCCACCCTCGAGTTTCACGCCAGAACAGCCTGTTTCCTGCATAACCAAAGCTGCATTGCGAAAGGCAACTTCTTTGGATTCTTCGCAGGACCCAAAGGGCATATCGACAATGACACAAGCCTTAGGCGCACCGCGCATCACGGCTTGGCCGTGCAAAATCATCATCTCAAGCGTTACGCCCACGGTAAACGGCTGGCCATGAATAACGGACCCCACGGAGTCGCCAACCAATAACAAGTCGCAATGCGGATCGAGTATCTCAGCCATACGGGCGGAATAAGCAGTCAGACAAACCACCGGCTCCCCGCCTTTGCGTGCGGCAATATGACGAACGGTAACATTCGATGTACGCTCAAACCTGGACACGGGTTACTCCCAATCAACAGTGAATTCGTTATCTCGGCTAACAGCATGGGCTATACCAAACGTTGGGAACGCTGTCATCGTCATTATCGACCCAAGAACTACACGAAACAGGACAAATAGCCGGAAACCAGGCTTCTGCAGCGAAAGGTATGAGCTGTTGCCAAAGTTTGGGCTTGTCCAAATATCACCTGGCCTGATCCAGCCACTTTTCCTCATATATCCGCCGCCCAAAATGATGCGCACCATCTACACCAACATGGCCCACATCAACAATATAAGCGGCACCTTCTTCGGAGAACAAGCGACACCGCTCTGTATCGAAATCACAGAACAGAGCCAATTTGTCTAAGAATGTAACATTGTCATCGTCACGAAATGCCTCTGCCAGCGAATTCGACTGACGCCGCCAATCATGTCTGATATTTCGGAACATATAGCGCTCAAGCGCCTCGCCCGACAATTCTTGCTCCGCTATCTGCATGGAAAGCGAAGGCATGTCATTAAATTGACTATTACCAACGATGAAGATGTTTCTCTTCTGCGTCGACAATTGCTTCACATAACCTTCGACGTTGGCATTGCTGGCCCTTTCCCACAAGTTCGTAAGAACAACGATGTCTGCGTGCTCCAGCAGATCAGTTGCCTCAAATCTCGCGATCTCTGCGGCACAAGCCTTGGTGTGCTGTTCAGGGCGCCCCTCATCGCTAAACATGCAGGTATCGTCCAGCGGCATTCTTCGAAACTGATAGTCGGGGAACAGGTCTTTGTTCACCATCAAGGAAATATACAGATCACCCGATTTGGAATCCCCCAGGATCAAGACTCTCTTACCCACTGACGGGCTTTCAAATGGGTCACGGCTGACAGGCAACAATTCCTTCCAATAGGCTCCTATTTTTGAAAACTCCGCGTCTTGGTCAATGATGATACTTCGATGGCTTTCGCTAATTTTCGACAGTTTGTAGGACTTGAATCCGGTCGTTGCATTCCCCCAATACCCCAAAACAATAAA
>Ga0055584_100007483_pt1 | contig 10707 bp, 11 predicted proteins | sample OSDHelmetaG_FD_58716 | JGI IMG/M metagenome (GOLD analysis project Ga0055584, IMG submission 58716) | Pelagic marine sediment microbial communities from the LTER site Helgoland, North Sea, for post-phytoplankton bloom and carbon turnover... | ecosystem: Environmental > Aquatic > Marine >...
ATATTCCAACATGATTGAATGCAGCATCTAGAAAATCTCTAATGGAATGGGTCTCGCCTGTTGCTATCACATAATCTTTCGGTTCTTCTTGTTGAAGCATCATCCACATTGCTTCTACATAATCTGGTGCATATCCCCAATCTCTTTTAGCATCTAAATTACCTAATGTGATATGATCTGCTAATCCTAATTTAATTTTTGCTACACCATCTGATATTTTTCTTGTAACAAATTCAATTCCTCTTCTTTCTGATTCATGATTAAATAATATACCTGAACAAGCAAACATATTATATGATTCTCTATAATTTTTAGTAATCCAATGTCCATATAATTTAGCTACACCATAAGGGCTTCTTGGGTAAAAAGGTGTAAATTCATTTGCAGGATTTTCAACCATTCTTCCAAACATTTCAGATGAACTTGCTTGATAAAATTTTATCTTCGGATTGAACTCTCTTATTGCTTCTAATATTCTTAATACTCCTAGCCCAGTAACATTACTTGTCTGTTCTGGCGTGTTCCAACTTTCTCCTACAAAAGATTGTGCTGCTAAGTTATATACTTCATCTGGATTGGATTCTTTAAGACAACGTAATAATGAGTTTTGGTCTGTCATATCTCCATGGAGAATTGTTACATGTCCTTCCAAATGCTTAGTATTTCTGTTGTTGACTGACGAAGACCTTCGTTCCATGCCAAATACTGTATATCCTTTTTTTAATAATAAGTCTGCTAAATGGCTTCCGTCCATCCCACTTATGCCTGTAATTAATGCTGTTCTATTCATTTTTAAAGTCTTTGTTTTCATAAAATTTATTGGGTAAGTTACTAGCTAATGTTTGAATATTCTTGTCTGATAATCTTCTAAATTCTTCAAAAGTATTTATTTTTTTACCTAAAGAATAAGGATTATTTTCATCCAAAACATAGAGTCTTTTTTTAGGGTGCCTACGAGCATGAACCTTTAATAGATTTTTACATATAAATTGTATATAGTTTTTACCTAACAACTTACTTGCCATAATCGATAATCCATGATCATCATTATATATTAAACAAGAAGGAACGTTTACTCCAAATTTAACGAGGTCTGCTGATAATACTAAACATGACCCATCTATCTTTGGTTCATTAATATATGTAAAATTAAATTCTTCTATTTCTGAATTTATCTTATTCATATCTTTAATTGACATTCTTGATTTAGCTTGATTTGGGTTTAAATGACTATCAGGCCCTTCTTCAAATACATGATCTAGATAATTAGGATGTACCGTAGGATTCCAACTTTCATCCCACATCTTCCTATCAGCAAAACATACTATATATCTATGAATATTATTTGCGTTAGTATATTCAGATAATGATTCTAGTGCTTGTAATGCTTCTTTTGGAAAAAAACTATCCGTCTCACCATGCATTATATAATCAACTTTTTTACAATAATAATAATTCAAGTCTCTTCTATAATCTGCATGGAAATAAAAATCATCTTCAGGTGTTATTATTTTCCATTTTATATGAGGTATATTTATATCTTTAAGACGTTGAATTCCTTGATTAAACAAATCAATCAATTGTTCTTTACTTATTTTATCTGTATCAATCTTTTCGATCTTTTCGGATATATTGAAACATAAATCTATAATTACATTTTCTTTATTATCAATCGTATCTAGTAAATTAATTAATCCATCAATATACTCTTTATATATTGATATTTCATAGAACATGACATGACATCCTATTACATATTTGTTTTGTAGTTTAGTTTTCATATAAGTACTCGTATGTTTTTTTCATCCAATAATGGGTTGATGCATCGCCGCCAGGTATTGCATTAAATTGATAAATTCCAGGAACTTTCGTAAATAACATATCATCTGTTAATATTTCTTTTCTAGGCAAATCTACCATACAGTAAGTATATGGGAGTTGCTTAAACTGTACATTGTTTGCGTTAACAAAATGATTTAATAATGGTTGATCAGTTCCTACTCCATATTTAGATTGTACTGCATTTATCTTTTCTTTGTTTTCCCAGAAGAATGTCATAAAATCATTAAACAATGATTTATGTTTTTTATTAACAATTAAGAATCCAGAATTAAAGTATGACCAAATATCAAATTCCTTAAATTCTTTAAACTCATGTGCATAATTTTCCATACTTCTTATCGTCCAATCATAATCTCCATCACAATGAGTTACATGAAGATCGTCGTCTGCCAACTCAAAAAAGTTTGGACATTCTGGATGTATAATGCTATCGACATCTGTTATACAAACTTTATTATATTCTATACCAGATTGTTCTAATAATTCTAATGCATAATATCTAGAAAAATTAACCTTCATTTCTTCTGGTGATGCTATTAGTTGATCTAAAATAAATAGTTCTACATTATTCTTTTTACACCATTTCGAATAACTATCAATGCCATATCGATATGGTGCTGATCTTGTTTCTTTTCCTGGAACAACAATAGATACTAAAAATAAAACATTTTTCTTCATTAATAATTCTCCTTATAATTATCCCAAACTTGTTTCATAATATTTTCTCTTTCTTCAACAGGAAAGCCTGTAAAATGCCATATGTTAGAATGTTTTATGAAATGTGGTTCATTAGTATTCAATTGCCAATTATGAGTAAACATATTTTTTCTATGTATATGTAGTAAATTCCAACTATAATTTAAGAATTTTTTCTTTACATTATTCTTAACTAAAATATTATTTAATATAGTCTGTTCTCTTCCGCCACCTTTATCCCAATTATCTAGTTCTTCCTGGTTATCTAAATAAAAATCTAATACTTGTTTAAACACATCTAAATATTTGTTATGAAAAAATAATACACCTGCATTCATATATGTCATCAAATCAATTTCTATTCCCGGAAAGAATTTCTTATATAGATTGATACTATTCATTACCCAAGCAATATTAACAATATCATTTACTCCACAAAATTCATCATCGAACACATCAAATATATTTGGTGCATCCCATTTGATCATTGTATCAGAATCTACTACTCCAATCTTGTTATAATCTTTACCAATATCATATATTAACTCTTTATTCCATATCGGTCGGCCGAATCTATCATCATGTACTGTATTAACTATTAATTCTACATCATATTTCTTGCACCACGATTCCCATGATTTAATACAATATTGAGAATAATTACTACACTTATTACGTGATGTATTATGATCAATCGATACTATATAAATTAAATTTTTCATGATGGTAAATCTGTTTTATTATCAACATCAATTTTATGTTCACCTAAATCATAAAATAATGTTTCCTTATTATGAAGATTGAGATCAACTGATGACAAAAATCCTACATTAACAATCGCCACATAATGAGATCCAAAAAAACATTTTGGATAATCTTGGCGACGATACATATTATGATCCACAATACGTTCGCCATTTAATCCTTTCTCATAAAAACATAAGTAAGGATGTTGGTCTAATGGTTCTTTACATAATAAAGACTTTCCTTCATGTTTATTGTAAAATGAAATTATATTTTTAATATCATTATATGTACGTTCTGGATATGTTAAATATAATACAACTAGATCGTCTTCAGATTTTAACTTATAGTTAGAAACTATATGTTCTAGTACTGGCTTTATACTAGTAGCATCTTCAGCTAACTCATCAGGTCTTTTAATATAATCAAAATTATATAACTGAGTATTCATCTGTTCTATCACTTCATCATCTGATGTAACTATTACATTTTTATTGATTAGTTCTTTTGGTAACTTTTCAAATAAAAATCTATTCTTATGACGAAATCCTTTTGAATTTTTTCTAGCTGGTATAATGTAGTATGTCATACTTCTTCTATCCTTTTAGTTTTATCACAAATCAATAAATCATAATCTGGTTTTTCGCCTACACTTAATTCAGACATCTTACATCCCCATTCTTTTAATTGATTCCAAGTCAAATCATACCACTCTAATCCTGTTACAGTACCTCTAGCTGTCCAATACTTTATATAATGTCCATCGTCATATAATTTATTAATCTTAGCTATATTTTCCATATTAGGGACTGCATCTGGATAATGCCTTTCTCCATCATAGAAACATATTGTCTCGTCTATATCTACAAATATTTTCATAACGATATTTTAATCTTACGTTCATCCAATGATAATTTATTAATCTTAGGGGTCTGATAGATAGAATCTCCAGGTATATGAGTTGTTGATACTTCTTCAACTACACATCCATTCTTACTACTAAATGAATGATCTACTTTGGTATTAATAAGTTTAGGTTGACCTAATTTAAGATCTATACTACGATTATTTAATACTAATTTACAATCGCCTGATAATAATTCAAATGATTCTTCTTTTATCATATGCCTATGAGTTGGATGTGATTGGTTAGGTAATACAACTAATATTTTTTTACAATATTTACGATTTATTTTTGAAATAATAACACAGCCTGTTTCAAAAAATGATTCTAATCCATAATGGCACGATATTTCTATATCATCTTTATCTGTAACTGTAACATTTGCATTTGATAATTGTTCCTTTACCTGATCTTTTATTTTATCTAATATACCTTTTCTTTCTAAATCAATAATATCACTTAAATACAATCCCTCATTCTTTGACTTATCAACTGTAATATATGATCCTATGATATCATGATAATCAGATGCATCTAACATTCCGTCTTGTACTGGCATCGCAAAATAGATATCATCTTTACTAATCTTATGTCCTTCTGATAAACTATTTTTTATATAAGCGCCTCGTTTCAATGATTTTAATGATTTAACTTGATCATTAGATTTACCAACTGAAGCTTCTAACAGTTCATTTACTTCATTTATTACAATATTCATTTGTTCTCTTGTTAATGAATATGCATTCAATGACCACTCTTCAGTAGGAACACCTACATGTTTCTCGATAATAGTACATCCCATTGCTACTGCAAAAGGTGTCATTGATTTTTCTAATGGAGATTCATGAGTCGAAAAGCCTATTTCAATATCTGGAAATTCGTATTTTAATTCTTTAATACGATCTAAATTTGCAACATTATTCGGGGTAGGATACTCTCCTACACAATGCATAAAAGCAAAATCTCTACCCTTCTGTTTGAATAATTGGTATACTTTACGTAACGTATCCATACCTACGCCGGCAGTGGAAATGATAATTCTTTTATTTAGTAATGATAATTCTTCTAGTAATGGCCAATCGTCGACAGAACAACTAGCTACCTTTAATACATCTAAGTTTAACTCCTCTGTCATAGGTATTGACTCATTATCAAATGGAGTTGTTATTGCTAATAATCCGCTTTGTTTAATATAGTCAACAATTTCTTTAAACTGGTCTTTTGAAAGTCTAGTTTCATTAAATCTTTTTACATACTTCAGATCATTACGTTGTTGAAAATCTGGATGAATGAACGTATCTAGATTCCTAAACTGTAATTTAATTCCTGCTGTTAACTTATGTTCTTTTGCTAATGATGAAAATTCATCTACAATTTTTTTCGCATGGTCAACACTTCCCATATGGTTATTAGCCATTTCAAATATATACAACATATCTTTCTCTTATTTTTATTTAATATAACAATTTTTTTTCAAAAAACCTAATTAATGGCTTACTATTCTTCCTATTGATTCTAAATATTTTACAACATTTTCTTCATCAGAAAAATTATGTACATTTGATTGATTTGTCACGTTTTCAAAATAATGCAACTTTTGAGTAGTCCCTCTATCCTTATAAAAATCAAATCCAAATATATCAATTGAATTGAAAAATGATAAAAATAAATTGATTGCAAAGAACCCTGAACTAGGCTCTCCTCCGTTTATGTTATCCATGACTAATTGTTGAAACTTAGTTGTTGCAACACTTATTCTATTATTACTATCGATATTATTAATTATACCCCCAACTAAATGACGTTGAGACATATTCATATCTGTTTTGATTATAAAATGTTCATCTGATAATGATGGTAAGTATTTTGAATCGAAACTTGTTAATGTCTCATTTTCTTTGTATCCAAAAACTTTTGTAGATAAAACTCGAAATGTAGTTTTGTTTCCTACATTTTTTTCATATCCGGATGTTTGGCTATGATTACATCTAACAACAACATCATATTGATTTATCTTATCTCCAAATTCTGTTGATAATAATTTAGGAGAGTTGCCTATAATAGCACATGATTTATTTTTGAAATTATATTCAAATTGGTCATCAATTAAATTATTACTTAAATCGATGATCTCTTCAAGAGAATAATTATTTCGATTTATTCCAAAAGATTTATCAAAATAAGAACTTTTTTGAGAATACTGATTTTCAATAAATGTTTTAACTGTATTAGCTGATATGAATAATTCTGAAATACTAGTCAATGATTCGGACATATAATGTTCTATAGTTTTAGGTCCATTTGATATTTTTTCGTTGAACAGTTTTTCTTGTAACATGTCTTTATATTCATGTATAATCTTATCAAATTTATTATCTCCATTATATTGACGATGACCCCATCTCCAACCATGTTTTTCAATAAATCGTAAATGTTCTGGTCCGTGGTCAGTGTTATATTTATCTGATCGTGAGATTGATTGACATGACTTCGGTTTCATGCCATGGTCATGACATACTAATAATTCTGGAAATGCTATATTAAAACAATTCTTTTTCATGAATTGATGTGCAATATCATCCGGCCATAATTCAAATTTCATTATAGGGTCAGCTTGTATATATTCACGAAACAACTTTCTATTAAATGCTGTACATGTCCAATTTGGAGATTCAACAACAAAATACTTTTCTAAATAATATTCGTCAGGCAAATTCTTATACCAACAGCCTGATGATAATAGCCCTTGTTCTAAACAACCCCTTCCTATTGCCGTACCTGTTTTATATTTAGTTATAATATCATTATTCTGTGTTAATTGTAATGCCTCATTATAATTCACATATTGGTAACAATTAGCACCAAACATTGAAATTTTATCTTTATGTTCTGAAATAGATTCTATACAATTGTCTAACTTGGTCCAAAAATTTGACTCAATTGGAACTACATCATGTTCAAAATATAAAATCCAATCAACATTGATATTATTTTTCGATAAAAATATATCAGCTTCTGTAATTGCTTCTTGACAAGAATTTATATTATAATTTGGATTCACAAATTTTATGCCTAAATCATTGCAAACAGAAATTCCTTTACGTTTATCCTCTTCAGTAGAATTTGTATCAACATTTAATATTAATACATCATCCCAATTGGCTTTAGAGTATTTATATAAACATTCATTAAACATATCATAATAATTACGTGTTATGAATAATACACAGAATTTATGGCCTTTATCCATGTAATGTCTCCTGAATAATTGCTAATATACGTTTAGATGAGTTACCATCCCATAAATCAATATTAGAAGTATGATTATAATTTACTATATTAACTTCTGATGATATATTTTTATAGTCTGCACCTATCAACTTATTTGTTCCGGATTGTATTGTTACTGGGCGTTCGGTGTTATCTCTAACTGTCAAACATGGTACATTGAAGAAAGATGATTCTTCTTGTATACCGCCGCTATCTGTAATTATTAATTTTGCATTCTTTTGTAAACACATAAAATCTATATATCCTAAAGGATCGATCATATTTAATGTATCAATGTTATTATAAAAATCAAATAGTTTATATTTCTGTAAATTATGTTTTGTACGTGGATGGATTGGAAATACTACATTATCATTTTTTGCTATGGACCTCATAGAATCCATCAATTCAATTAAATTATCTTTATTATCAACATTAGATGGACGATGTAGAGTTGATAGAATATATTCATTTGATTGAATACCCAATGTAGATAATATATCAGATGAATCAAATTTTGACTGAAATTCTACTAATGAATCTATCATCGTATTACCTACCAAGTATACATTATCCATGATACCTTCATTAAGTAAATTATCTACACCATCTTGGCATGTAACAAATAAAATATCTGATATCGAATCTGTTATAATTCTATTAACTTCTTCTGGCATTTTTATATCAAAACTACGAAGGCCGGATTCGATATGTACAACACGTATATGTAATTTTTTTGCAACTAAAGCTGCAGCAACACAACTATTTACATCGCCATATACTATCACACAATCCGGAAGTTCTTTTAGGAACACTTCTTCACACCCTATCATGATATCGGCTGTCTGTTTAGCATGACTCCCTCCTCCAACTCCTAAATTATAATCTGGCTTTGGTATATTTAATTCATCAAAAAATTGTTGAGACATGTTATGATCATAATGTTGGCCGGTATGTACTACTAAATTTTGAATGTTAGATTTTGACATACACTTAACTAATGGAGCTGCTTTAATAAAATTAGGTCTAGCTCCTACAATATGTATTACCTTCTTCATATTAAATTTTAGTTATTTTTTTATAAAATCGATCTGCAAGTTCTAAGTTACCTTCATGAGTATAATGTACTCCATCAATATAAAATTTCTCAGTACCAGACATGTCACATATCACAAATCCCAATTCTTTAGATAATTTTTCTAAAACTTTATTATATTTTTTGATATAGTCTTTATTTTTAAGATATAATGGAGTAAATTCTAATTCTGGCAATGTTGCTACTATAATAGTTTGTCCATGACATTTAGCAATAGATACTATTTGCCGTATATTATCTTCATATATTGTTGGATCAATTCCTTTTTGTGTATCATTTGTTCCTATCATCAGCAACATAATTTTTGCGCCTGGATGAGAACTTATATTGGACCAACTTCTACGTAATAAGTCTGAACTTGTTTCTCCACATATTCCATGGTTATGGCAATAATAGAATTCACCAGTTGTTTCAAATAGTTTCTTAGCTAATTCTGCAGGATACGATCTGCCATATCTATCACGTGCCCCAAAGGTAATCGAATCACCTAAACATGTTATTTCATTCCATATCATAATTTAATCTCTAATAATGCATTATACCTAGATTTATCATTCGAGTCATAAATACAATCCGAAAATACAAATCCTTTTTTTGTTAATTTATCTTTTGGATAAACATAATGTCTATCATGTGTCTTTTCATTCTTAAGATCTGCTAACAGTACAACTCTGTTAGAAACTCTTATCATCTCATTTATAACTTCCTCTGCAAACATATCATTTGGTAAGTATTGGAAAACGCCGCAACAAAATACTACATCGTAAGAATTATCTTCGAATGGTAAATTATTTGCATTTGCCATATGAATATCATGTTCTGGAAATAATGATAAATGACGTTTAACAATATCTACTGAATAATCAACTCCTGTGTAATTTTTTTTAAATTCTTGAGATAAAAATCCAACACCACATCCTATTTCTAAAATTTTATCTTGTTTAGTTATATTCGATAGACTAATGATGCCTCGTGTAATTTGTTTACTTGATATTGGTATTTTTATATTAGTCCACCCTGCAGAATCTATTAATGATTCGGTCTCGTCTCGTCCTTTGCCGTCCCATATATCTTTCCAAAATTCATAATTTTCTAACATGACTTGATCCAGTTAACTGTTTCTAATAAACCATCTTCAAAACTATAAGAAGGATTGTAATCAAATATATCTTTTGATAATGAAATATCTGAAACACGTTTTGTGACAGCGTCCCAATTTCGTCGATCTACATATTTAATTTTTGATTTGCTATCTGTATATTCGATAATTTTTTCTGCCAGATAATTTATAGATATATTACACCCTGTTCCAGCATTATATACACTGCCATCATCTAAGTCTGATTCGCACATTTTTATCATTAGATCTAATGAATTATCTACATATGTAAAATCTCTAGTTTCATCTCCTGTACCTGTTATTATAATATCATCACCTGATAATGCTTTTGATATAAAATTAGGTATTACATTACGATATGGTCCTGGTAATTCATATGGTCCGAATGTATTGAATATACGTACACTCAAAGTAGGAACATTATATATTTCAGCAAAATATTTTACATACATTTCACTACATAATTTATTAATTGCATATGGAGTTTCTGTAGGGTATACTGATGTCTGTTCGTCCATTATTTTTTGGTTCCCATAAACACAACTTGATGATGTATAAATAAATTTCTTAATATTTTTATCTTTACATATCTTAAGAATGTTTGTAGTACCTATTACATTAGTATGTATATCAGATATAGGAAAGTCTACACTATTTTGATTTGCAAAATGTGCTGCTAAATGAAATACAAATTCTACATCATCTTCTATTACTGATCTACATTTTTCAAAATTTGAAATATCACAATGTTTAAATATAACACGTTTATCTGTAGGAATAAACTGCCTATTACCAGATGATAGATCATCAATAATATAAATTTTCTTACATCCTAAATCTAATAATCTACGAGTTAAATTACAGCCCAAAAATCCGGCTCCTCCGGTAATTAATACTACCGAATCTTTCATATTATATTGTTTCATAAAAAGCGTTTTGTTTTTCTTGTCTGCCGATATTCTTTGGATGATATAATGCAAACTTTTCTTCTGCTGGTAGATTTGCAAATTTAGTATAACCTTTTAATTGTTCATG
>Ga0055584_100007484_pt1 | contig 10707 bp, 8 predicted proteins | sample OSDHelmetaG_FD_58716 | JGI IMG/M metagenome (GOLD analysis project Ga0055584, IMG submission 58716) | Pelagic marine sediment microbial communities from the LTER site Helgoland, North Sea, for post-phytoplankton bloom and carbon turnover... | ecosystem: Environmental > Aquatic > Marine >...
GTTTCATCAACTATTGTTTCATCAACTATTGTTTCATCAACTATTGTTTCATCAACTATTATTTCATTATATTGTCGCACTCTATCCATTTTGTCATGTATTGTTTTATATGTTAATGAATCTGTGATTTTACAACTAATATCTAATATTTGATTAATTATAATATTATTTTGTAAAACTACATCATTAATATCAAGTTTAATAGAATATAAAGTATAAATATTACAACCAATAATTATAAACATACTTATAAATAAACATCTAGGCAATAATATATCAATATTTGGTAAAACCAATGTACGATTATGTATCATTAATATATTATATAATATAATATATTTATATAAGTTTTATATTTTACATATTTTTTTTAGCAAAATAAATTTTATAGAAGTGTTATATGAATGATTGGGGGACTGGTATATCATCAGTTTCATTTTTGAAACTAGGTATGTATCTATATGAAAATCAACAAAAAATCGATGAAAAAGAGCAATTAAAAAAAGACAATAAAATCGAGGAACTAGAAATATTAACTGATACAATACAAGGATTAAAACTAACACGAAATAATATTATTAATAAAATTAACAAATTATCCAATAAAAAGAAAATAATAATAAATAATAATAATAAAATGTCTAGTTCATCATATAATATTATTTTGTTAGAAAATAATAAATTAAGAAATGAATATGAATTGAATAAGAAATTACTGAATGAAGAAATACTTCTCAAAAATACTATAGATGAAAGTATAAAACATATAGAATATAAAATATATATATTAAAATGCTACATTTTCTAAATCTTTTACACACCAAAATTCACTTCCTCCATTTGGTATAGGTCTTCTAATTATAAATGGAATACGTTTTTCTTGTAATTCTAATTGTGCTATTAAATAACTATCAATGACATTCTCACCAACCTTTACATATGGAAAAGCACCACTGTTGAGTTGTTTTGTTCTTTGTCCTAATACACGAGTTCTTTCATATTTTGTTAATAATGGAATAGTTTTATGTAAACCATCAATAATGATATTATTTTTATCTCTAATAACCTTAGAAAGTGCTAATATTTCGTCATAATTTTGTATAGCACATTCCGGATGAAAATTTAATAAATAGTTTTGGTTAATTTCATTATCAAATTTATTTAAATAATCATTATCATCATCATCATCATCATCATCATCATCTTGCAATATAGTATTATTTACTTTATTGTTATTTTGTGATGGGTTGTTTTCAAGATCATCATCATCATCATCATATTCATCTGCTCCACCACCAATTTTATCATCATCATCATCATCATATTCATCATCATCATCAACAATATCATCATCATCAATATCATCATCAATATCATCATCAACAATATCATCATCATCAGTTCCACCGCCGCCAACAATATCATCATCATCAGTTCCACCGCCGCCAACAATATCATCATCGTCACTATTATTATTGGTTAGTTCTTCATTGTCAGAATCGCCTCCATATTGTAGTTTGTCAAAATAACTCATCTTTATACTTATATTAAATAGATATAGTTTTATATTATAATATATAATCAATTTTTTGTTATAATATAAAAATGCTAAAATCAAAGTATTAATATAAAAAAATATTTAGTTAATGTAAAAAATATATAAAATATGAATATTTATGTTAATGTTTATCATCGGTTTTCCAAACAGTATCACAAGATGAACATAAATATGCATATTTCATATTAGTATTATCATAACGTACATAAATAATTTCACGTTGTTCCTCATGAACATTAGTTTTACAATCAACATTAGGACAAAGTATATTATTAATACGTGGTAATGTAGGATCTAATTTGGTATATTTATTAATTATATGACTAAATTCTTGTTCAGTTTTTTTAAGTTGAAGTTTTGAAACAGTAACATTATCTATTGACAATGTAGAGTCATCATTTCCACAATTTCTACAATAATAAACAAGTTTATTAGGGTCAATCGCTGAAACACTGATATAATACATATTTTGGCATTGAGAACAGAAGTGCATGGTTTCTTATATAATATAATATATATAATTTTTAAATATTAATTTCAATTTTGTTTATAATTAATATAAATATATAAATAAATAATATAATGTCGGTTATAATAGAAACATCATCATATTCATATTCAAATACATTTATAAAACAATATTATATAGATGCTGGTAGTCCAAATAATTTAATTTTAGGAGAGGGTTGGACTTCAATAGATTCAAATGTGTTCGAAAATAATGAAGACATAATATCAATTACCTTACCACTTACATTGATAAATATAGGTGATGGATCTTTCTACAATGCGATGAATTTAATACAGGTTCAAATGGCAATTTCGCCATCATATATTGGAAATGGAGCGTTCGATAATACTCGAAATTTAGAAACATTTTATATAGTCCCATCGAATCCAATAGGTAGATATTTAACTCAAGATGATATCTTATTTGACAATGTAAATGAATCATTAATAAAATATCCAGTAAAAAAAATAAATGTGAGCAATCAATATGTGATACCATCTTTTGTAAAAAATATAGGTGAGCAATCGTTTGCTAATGTAGTGAATTTATCTTCAATTACAATACCATCAACAGTAATAAATATAGAAGACAATGCTTTTATACGTATATGGGGATTAACAAAATTTATAGTAGATAATAATAATCAACATTATTCATCTCATAATGATATTTTATACAACAAACAGAAAACAAAACTAATATCATATCCAATAAATAAAACAGACTCATTAATAAGTATTCCAAATACAGTGACAAATGTAATTCCATACGCCTTTTATAATGCGACAAATGTGACAAAGATTGTGATTCCCGAATCAATAACATATATACATTCATATACTTTTTCATATATAAATAATTTGACAGATATTGAAGTAGTTCCTGAGAATAATAATTATTCTTCAGAATCTAATATTTTATTTAATAAGGATAAAACAATTTTAATAAAATACCCAATAGGTATTCAGGATTCATCTTATATAATACCATATTCAGTAACAAGTATAGCAAAAGATGCGTTCAAATATACGACAAAATTGAATGTAATTCGTATCCTGGATTCTGTAACGCATATAGGGATTGATACATTTATATATACACATTTAACAACAGTTATAATATCTTCTACAAACGCACTATCAATATCATCTCCAAATCCCAATGTGTTGTTTTATGGGAAGGAAGTTGAATTAATAGAACCACTTCCATCAACAATAACAGCTCAAGACATAGATGGAAATGTTGGTAAGCAAAACGTCATAATAAACGTAATAAGTAATTCTATGGGATCAATAACATACTCATCAGCAGATGAAAATATAGTATCAATATCTTCAAATGGATTAATAAGTTTTAATAGTATTGGTAACAACATCATAATTACAATAAATCAGTCAAATGATGTATATTACGTTTCATCAACATGTACAGCATCTATTAATATATCAAGGGGAACACCAATAATATCATCACAATCCGATTATTATTTTAGTGCGAATGATACCCCAATATATTTAAATCCTACATCAACATCAAGTGGTAATTTTAGATTTACATCACAAAATAACAATTGTGTCGAAATTGATTCAGTAACTGGAGAATTAACATATAAAAGTAATGGTTCTGTTGAGATTCAAGTAATCCAATCAGAAACAGATTTGTATATTTCTAAGACTATAAATATATCAATTTATGTATATGATTATACATTATTAATTCCAGTGATTGTGGATGAATACAGTGATCTGAAACATGGATTAAATTCAAATGCTCGATTTATTCATATAATAGATGAAGTATTTATAACTAATAATAATAATAATAATAATAATAATAATAGATTGACATTAAAAGCAACTGGGAATGAATACAAACGAATAACCAATCGATATAGTGGAAGAATAATATTAAATTTATAATATAGTTTCTAATATAGTTTCTAAAATAATACTAACTAACAAATATTAACCTCCATTTAACATAATAATAGTCTCCATAATATCATCGGTATGTTTTATGTTAATATCTGTATTATTTTCGATATATTTAGTTACGTTACCAAAAGTTGTCATTTTCGTCACATAATTTGTTATTTTGTGTTCAATATCACTATAACTTTCCATTTGAGTAACAGTTAAAGGCGTGATTAAATACCAATTGTCTTTATATTGCAGTCCCCACCAAAATACATCAATCGCATATAAGTGCTTATATAATGGTCTTTTTATCAAATATTTTAATCCAATTTGAATATTATTAATTAATGTTTGTATATAGTGTCCATTTACTAGATACCCAGTAGCGCATAAACACTTGTTTACTTTTATACAAGTTTCATCTATATCATCAAAGTCAATTACATTCCCACCTAACAAAATTACATCCCAATTGTTTTTATGTGTTGCGATGAATTTATTAAATTGTGTTTTTAAAGTGTTAGGTTCTATAAATGTAATATCATCTTCCATAATTAATATATGGTCGAATAGATTTTCGTGAGCATTTTGCAAGATTTTTAAATGACTCATACCACATCCAACTATCCCATTAATCATTTTGATTGCATTAAATCGTTTGGATTTATCTTTCATTCCCATAACTTCCAATTGGTTTAATACATGTGCATGGCGGTCTTCCCTATGTTCCAAATTGATATAAAAAATATTATATATGTCTTCGAAATTATTTAATAATGGCATTTCTGTTTATTATATAAGTATAATTTAATACTTATATATTAATTAAATTAAATTAATAATTTAAAAAAGTCCGCCTAATTTCATTTTAACAGATGTATTTTTGATTATTCTTGTATTATTGTTCTTAGTTTGTGATGATTGTATATTTGGGTTATTTGGGTTATTTGGGTTATTTGGTTGTGTTTCATTAATATAATCAGGTATATCTGTCCAATTATTAGATAATTTATTTATATCCATAGGATTTTTATCAGGATTAGTAATTTTGTTAGTAGATTCACGTAAGTCATATAAGTAATAATTATCTTTATCAAAGTTATGTTGTGTCATAAATGTTGATATATTTATTATAAATATTTGATTAGATATTACAATATTTTCATTATCAATATTATTTTTAGACGTTTTGTCAATAGTAAATAGTAATTGATGAATAGTATTAAGTCCATCTACACCACAATCATGGTCAGCTCTCCAAGGTTCCTTATTATTTATAATTCTAGAAACACCATCAAATAATTGTAAAATAGTAGGACTACCAATTGGAAAAAAATGTGAGCGGTCAATATGTAATTGATGACTTTGACATCTTTTTTGTAAAACAGTATCTTCCATTCCCCATCCCCAGAAATTGGGGTATCCATTAATAGTTTCAAAATCATTTCCTTTGAATGATACAATTCCGCCGAGTGCGTATTTAAATCCATAAAAATGTTTAACAACACCGTGTGTCGTTTCATAATCGAATACATTATTAAATGGTATAGTGTCAATATCATTAAACACCAATGTTATATCTTTATAATGGTCGGGATATTTACGTTTTATTGCTAAAAATCCAATATTTTTGGTTGCTCCCCTATTAAATGCGCGTGAATCACATTGATGAGAAAAATATATTTCATAACTAAGGTCTTTAATAATATTAGACAGATAAGTTGAAAAAAAGAATTTATGTTCAGGTCTATCTCTATATGGAACAATAAAAATAATTTTAGGTATATATTTGTTAGGTATATATTTTTTAGTTATATATTTTTTAGTTATAGTAGACATTTAATTATAATTACTACTATTATTATAATTATAATATTATACCATATTTATTTAAAATAATAGCAGGTACTAATAATTCAGTCATTTTATCCATTTTTTTATAACATTTATTAATAGTAACTTCACTGATTTCACTAATATTTTTCACATCTTTTTTACAAATATTAAGATTAAATAAATTAGCAATAAAATATATAATTCCGGCAGCAATAGAATGTGGAGTATTTTCCGGCATGTAATTATTTTTTTCAATTTTAACAGCAATAAACTGGCATAATTTAGTAAGTTCAATATTCATATTTAATCGACTACAATATCTTTCAATAAATGCCTCAGGTTTAGTTTTGAAAAATGTGGTTTTATCTTTATTGTCTAATTGTTTTTCTAACTGGTTAATAATTAATTGTGCATTTTTACACCCATGAGTAGCACTAGCAGTATCTAAATGGAATATAGTAGCTAATTCTTTGGCAGTTCTAGGATAGTTATTAATACGACAAGCTATATAAATAGAAGCTGCGATAAGTCCGTCCTTATTATCACCACGAAATGTTTGGTCATATTCAGATATTTGTTTATGTTTGCGCATAGCTTCATCAATAATCATTTTTGGAATACCAGCAATTGATGCCATCATTGTAATAAGTTGAAAGTCTTCATATATAGTTTTTTCTTTATATGGCATGGATTGCCATTCAGTGTATCGTCGTATTTTCCTCATTTCATATGATGTTTTGCCACCACATAATACTTTACAACCATAAGAAGATTCTAATAATAATGGATTTATTGGCATACCACAACGTGTAGGGTCAGAGTTTTGTTTATCATCTGCTCCATAAAATCGCCATTCAGGAGATTGATCTAACATATCTTTATAAACAATACCACATTTATTGTTGACACAAGTTAAATAACCTTCATCTGAAAAGGCTAATGATGACTTACACATATCACAAAATTCTCGATCTCCAATAGTTCTATATAGACATTCTAATTTATCATCAGGTTTATCAGGATTTTTGACTTCAGTTTCAAATATATTCCATAACTTGGTTTTATCTAATTTTGAATGTTTATTTTTTTTACTTTTTTCGTTGCTCATAATTATTACTATTCATTATACAATATAATATGTTTCTAAATCAATTTTATTATGTAATTAAATATGTAATTAAATATGTAATTAAATATGTTAATCGTTGTTTTTTTATAAAAAGTATATTATAATAGTATAATGGGAAATACTAATTCAAATTCTAATAATACTGATAATACTGATAATGATAATGATAAAACGAATTTAAAACCAAAAGATATAAATCAAATGGTAGATTATATTGCTACACACTACATACTCACTATGGATTTTAAAAGTTTACATAAAATGTATCAAAAAGAATATTGTGATAAATTAGTATTGCTAACATCTGAGATAATTGCTAACAATTACACTGATATGGAAATTACATATTTAGCACAAAGAACAAAAAATAAAGAAATAATAGATGAATTAGCCAAAGATAAATTTATATTTTTTAATAAAGATAAATTAGATGATTTAGACATTCAAAATTCCATTAAAAAAAAACGAGTTTGTATTGGAATTGCAAAATTTTATGTCAAAATTGCTCACGTATTTGCTGCAATTGTTACAACAATTAATCCCGAATATGTTTATAAAGATAATAATGGAAATACAGTTAAAGCCTCTATAAATGAAAAAAAAAATATACCACCAAATGTTCCAAGAACAATTAATAAATTAAATATTTGTAACAACCGTATTAATTCATTAAAGGTTAAAGAGGAGAAGAAAGAAGAAAAAGAAGAAAATGATAATTTTTTTAGTAAGTTGAATTTTTTTGGCAATACAGAACCTGACATTACAATTAATCCCAAAGTATGTTCTATTAACAATAACAATAACAAAGAAACTAAATATTTAATAGAAGAACCAGGAATACAAGAACTTGAACAACTATATTTTGACGATAAATATGATTATAACACTGGTAAATTTACTGCCATGAGTGACGCAAGTAAGACAAGTTATAATGACGATTTAAAAATTTTTTATTCAATATTCACAGACAACTACAAAAATGATGACAAAAATGATGACAAAAAACCTTTAAAGTTTGGAGATATTAAATTAAGAGATTATGGTAAGGACATCAAATGTAATGGAGATAAACCAAAGTTTAAAGAGACTATTACGGGGAAAATAACTGATAGTTCAATCGCACGATATGCCGAAAATGTTAAACTTATGATACAAAAAACTAACAAAAATCAAGGAGAATTAACTAAAATTTTAAATAAATTATTCGTATATTCAACGAATCCTCAAACTAAACAAAAACAAATTAGAATTTCCCCTGATTTAACTGAAGACAAACTTCAAGAATTGGTGGTTGAAACAAGAGAAAAAATTATCAAATTATATCTAACTTGTGAAGATGATTATACCAATGGAATAAAACTATATGAAGGACTAATCGAAGAACAAATCATAAAATCTACACATAATCAAATCGATAATTTAAAAAATGAACAAACTAAATTAGTTTAGGTAAAATATATGATATTTATATATTATATTATATTATATATAAATATGGATGTTGCCAATGATGATAAGGATAATAATATGTTCTATGGAATAGAACCAACATCAGAAGAATTAGAAGCTGCGGATAAGATTCTTCGACCTAGTCGCGGTGAAACGCCCGATTCCAGAAAAGAAAGAATATATCGATTGGCGATCGAGAATCAAAAATCTTTGTCTAGAAAAACTATACAAAGAGTTCGACGAGATAAACAGGGAAGTATAAATAAGATGGAAGATATGGAAATGGTTGAAGATGTGAAAGAGAATGAAGATGTGAAAGAGAATAATGATGATGATGATGATGATGATGATGACGCATTTACACAGTTCAGAGAAATGTTTAATAATGATGGATATATTGTTGATAAAGATGATATTATTATGGTAGATCCTATAGCAGTAGATCCTATCAATAAATACTGGCGTTCTGGTGAGTTTTTTGATTTAACAGCAACTAGTAGTAATAATAAATTCGGACAGTATAAAAATATAGGGTCGATGATGTATGGTATTTCTTTTCCTATAAAGAAATTTATATATGAACTTACTGAGATGACTGGCCCTGGTAATAGAACTATTGATGATAAAGATGCTAAAAGAACACTAAGACTAGAATTTTTGTTTTTTTGCGATAAATATGAAATTATTCAATTATACTTTTCTAAAGTGTGTAATTATTTAAATGGTAAATCTGGTAATATTACAGACCAATACGAATCAGATCTTATTATTGTTAGTGTTGGTGGTAATCCATTAACTATTTTCGCACATTTATTGTTAAATATATATAATATTTATTTCAATAGAGCAAGTAAAGAAGAAGAAGAAAAAGAAAGAGAAAGAGAAAGAGAAGGAGAAGAAGACCTTGAGTATTTAAATGGATCGATTCTTAATGAAAAGGAAAGAAAAGAAATATATGAAATTCTATCTGATAAACGCTTCTTGGAGTGTTTAAAAAAAATAATATCTAATTATGGGGAATACAGTGACTTTGATTATAATTTAGTTCCTTACATACACGACGCAGTTAAACGTGATGACTTATTTACCGGTATATTTGAAAACATACGTGAAATTGAACATTTCACATCAACTCAAGACTTTTATCAGAAAAAGACACAAATAACCCAAATATTGAATCCTGAAGGAATTAATGAAGTAGATTTTGCCGGGTTTATCTTATTCCGGAGTAAGACAAAAATTCAATATTATATGGAAAATAATAATATTCGTGATGGTTTTTCAAAATCTTATAATAAATTACATTCTGATTTATATGATAATAATGATACAATTGTTGGCAATAACAAGAAATATAGAGATGATTGTTATAAGAATTATGGAAATCTAAAAGGTTTATTTCCACAAACAACACAGGGTTCAATATTACAAGATATTATTGACATAAGAGCAGACTATATTAAAAATGACACGGCAGTCTTAGATCCAGGTTGTAAAGATTATTATGAGTATTTACATGAAAAAAAACAAATAATCAAAGAAACTACTAAAGAAAATGTAAATTTTATTATAGATTTTTGGCAATATACACATAGATTACCAACTAGACTATCATCAGTTATTGATTATATACATAATGTTACTAAGCATTTAAATCAACAGCAAAAATATTATAGTAATTTAGATAATACTGATAACAATGGTGATCCATATTATAGTTATAAATTATTTAGTTCTTTAAATAATATGTTAGATAATAAATTTGATGTAATACCGGAAACATTATATGATATATTGAATAATTTTTTATTTTTTAATAAAATACAATCACAACCACAACAACAAGTGCAATCAATACAACAAGCACAATTAATACAAAACATCGATATAAAAACGCACAACATAATGGACTATATTATCGCGGAAAATATAAAAAATATACAATCAGTAAAAAAGAACAATGGAAATGAATTAGTTGATTCTGATACTTATATACGCGCGGTTCATCAACCAGAATTAGATAATGTAAATTTAATGGTTAATATAAAATCAAAATCAATTGATGCTCAATATTTAAATAATACAGATTCCCTTATTTATCCTAACCATTTATCTATTCTTTATAATGCGATAATTACAAATGAAATTGATGACCCTGATCTTACTCCCGATTCACCGGATTTAACAGGAGTGCCATTACTTATAATGGGTGGTAAAAAAACAATACAAAAAAATAAAACTAACAAATATAAAAAAAACAAAAAAAACAAAAAAAAAAAAAAAAAAAAAAACAAAAAAAAAAACAAAA
>Ga0055584_100007485_pt1 | contig 10707 bp, 7 predicted proteins | sample OSDHelmetaG_FD_58716 | JGI IMG/M metagenome (GOLD analysis project Ga0055584, IMG submission 58716) | Pelagic marine sediment microbial communities from the LTER site Helgoland, North Sea, for post-phytoplankton bloom and carbon turnover... | ecosystem: Environmental > Aquatic > Marine >...
AGCAATTGGATCAGGATTACCATTTGGTCCCTCAGGATTAACATAAATTAATCCCATCTGAACTGCACCTAAAGGGTTTTCTAAATCTCTATCTCCTGTGTATCTCTTATCTCCTAACCACTCAGTTTCTGATCCCCAGTAAATATCTTCATCAGGCTCCCAAACATCTTCCCTTCCACCAGCAAAGCCAAATGTCTCAAATCCCATAGATTCCAATGCACAATTACCAGTTAACACCATTAGATCTGCCCATGATAAGCTTTTACCATATTTTTTCTTTATTGGCCAAAGAAGAAGTCTAGCCTTATCAAGATTGGTATTATCAGGCCAACTATTTAAGGGTGAGAACCTTAATGTTCCAGAACCAGCACCACCGCGACCGTCACCTATTCTATAAGTTCCTGCGCTATGCCAAGCCATTCGTATAAAGAATGGTCCATAATGACCATAATCTGCAGGCCACCACTCTTTAGAGTCAGTCATCAGATCATAAATTTCTTGCTTTAAATCTTTAAGGTTTATCTTTTTGAATTCTTCACCATAATTAAATTTTTCATCCATAGGATTGCTTAAAGATGAGTGTTGTCTGAGTATGTTAAGATTTAATTGATTAGGCCACCAGTTATGATTTTTAGTACCTTTTCCTGCAGAAACATTTAATTGACCACTTGTGAAAGGACACTTTCCTGATTTTCCATTAGATAAATTTTCCATATATTTTTTTAATTAAATTAAGATGTCAAAAGTATTATATTTTTTTAAAATATGATGAATATTTAATTCATCATTTCAAACTACTTTTAAAAGTAATAAATTATAAATATTTTTTTATTTGAGTTTCAATTGTATTTTTATCACTAAAGCCATCTTTTGACCATAACAATTGATTATTATAATAAAGTTGAATGACAGGTAAACCCTGAACCCCTAGACTCTTAACTAAAGGTAAATTTTGATCATAATCTATTCTAATTAATTCTAAATTATCTCTATATTCTTCGGATAAATCATCTAGAAAAGGTTCCATAACCTTGCATGGTGCACACCACTTGGCAAAGTAATCAACCATCACAATCTTATCAGAAGTAATTAATTCACTAAACTCATTTACTGATAAACTTTTTTCAAGATCAACTTTAATTTTTGACTCAGGATAATTATTTTTTCTCCATTCAAGTATTCCCCCATCAAGCTCATATGAATTTTTAAATCCCATTTTACTAATTTTATCTAATGCTTTGGCACTCCTACCTCCACTTAGACAATAAATAAACACAGGTCTGTCTCTACTTAAAATTTCAACCTGATTTTCAAAATTATCATCAAACCAGTTTATGTTTAAAGCATTCCTAAGATGACCTTTACTAAATTCTTCAGGAGTTCGCACATCAATTATTATAGAAGAATTATCATCAATTAGTTCAGAGTAAAAATCATTAGCAGAAATCCTTTGACTTGAAATTTTATTACATGATATAAATGATATTAATATCAAGATTGATACTGTAGTTTTAATTAATTTATATCCTTTCATTTCAAATTTTAATGCTTTATGTCTAAGTTAAAAAAAATTATTTAAGTTCTTTAATCTTAATCTCTCTAAACTCAACAGGGTGCCCCTCAGACTGTAAAGAAATATATCCTTCATCTAAAATTTGACCCTTTTTAGTTAAATAATTTTCAGGTATTTCCCCTCCTCCCACTCTTAAATTCGAATAAGTAAGTACTGTATCACCTTCGACAAGATGATGAATTATTGAATCAGAATATACAATTACTTCTACATTAACCCAATCATCATTATTATATGTTTGAGAAGAAGAGTTAATACAATGATATTCAGCTTTTTTTCCGTTGATATCAATATCTGTTCCAGGTGAGCAAATATTTGCTGTACTTCTATCGCCTTCACCTAATCCGCCTAAAAGTTGAGCTTCAGCACTAACGGGAAATTCTTGATCAATTAACATTGTACTTGGGTTCTGACAGTGAAGCATAATACCACTATTTTTTATAGACCAACCAGGAGCACCATTTAAATGAGAACCACTAAACTTATAATCCAGACTTAGGTGGTAATTTTTAAACTTTTTTTTAGTATAAAATATATGTCCAAATTTATTGTCAAAATTTTCATAATTTTCATAAGAAACCTTTAATGAGCCATCTTTAACTTTAAATGTATTGTTGAAATTATCTCCCAATTCATGATTCCTTATTTTAATTTCCCAGCCATCTAAATTTTTTCCATTAAATAGATATTCCCAATTATTATCTTCAGGAGACACTAATAAGATTGAAAATAAAAATGCAGAAATTATATATATCATCAGTATAATTATCTAAATAAATAAAGTACTCTTGATATCAGATAAACTAAAAGCCCATAAAGAGTACATATTAAGGCAACTCTTAAGCCACCAGCAAGTATAGCAGGAGAAACATTTCCAACTTCTTGAATAGTCATAAACGCAGAATAAAGTCCAATAAATGAACCTAATATACCCGAAGATAATGCTAGACTACCATATGTTTTAAGTTTATCACTATGAGTATAAAATGAGACGCCAACCATCACTAAAAAAATTGTAATTATTGTCATAAATAACACTCCACCTTGTAAAAATAGATCTATCATGTTTTTAAAATTTAATGTTTTTTCTTAACCCAACCTACTATTTAAAATTTGAAATTCTAAATTATTGATGTTTTAATTTTTAAACCTCTCTAACCAATTTTTTCTCTCATCACTAAAATAATATTCTCTTGAAATTACTGGGGGGATATGATGCTCCATAAGCTCTAAGAGAGATTCCTTTGGTAAAGGAGTTGGGTCCAAGGGAATAAAGTGTTTTAAAAATAAAAGTGTATCATAGTAAGATCTTTCATTCGATAAATTATACCACTCCTCCTTATCGTATTTTATATTATATAATTCCTCGTTTCCATCCACATAATTAATATAATGCCAATCACCCCATCTAACAGAGTAATCTGCAAAGTCATATGTAGTGATAACTGGTCTTTGAATAATTTTTTTTGGTTCATTTAATAATGGAACTAAACTTTTACCATCTAATTGTTTATGATTTTTAATTCCTGCCAACTCAATTAAAGTTGGGTATATATCTAATAAAGACGTGAGACTATTTACAGTTTCTCCATCTGAGCTACCTGCAATTAATGATGATGAGTTTTCAGGAACTCTAATCATCAATAATGTTCTTATTACATTTTCCCATAGAGAAAATTTTCTCCAATGTTTTTTCTCACCGAGTTGCCAACCATGATCTGACCATATTACAACTATGGTATTTTCAGCATATCTACTTTTTTCTAAATTTTCAAGAAGTTCTCCTATCATAGCATCTGCATAAGATATAGAAGCTAGATATCCTCTTATCGCTTCTTTCCACTTCCCTTGTTCAGTAATATTTTTATGGTAATTTCCTCCTCTAGATATTAACTCTTTTGCTCTTTCTCCAAGGTCAGATGTATCATTTTCTAAAATTTTAGGTAATTCAATTTCATCTATAGGATATAAATCAAAATATTTTTGAGGAACATACCATGGTAAATGAGGCCTATATATTCCACAAGCAAGGAAAAAAGGCTTATCATGATCTTGTTCAAGAAGTGAAGAAATATATTCAACACTTTTATAGTCTCCAGTTTCTTCGTCTTCTATAGGGATTCCTGACCAATCAAAAGCTGAGTACATATACTTAAATGGCTCCATACTGACAGGAGCATTTTCTGGTATATAATTCTTAGGCATATTCTGCTCTTGACTTGGATAGTATTCATTCCAACTATCTGGATGCACCTGAGAGTAATGATAAATTTTACCAGCTCCAGCAGTAAAATATCCATTTTGTTTAAATATCTCAGGTAAGGTAGTTGCCTCCGAAAGTTTGGGTACCTTTCTCCAATCTTGGTAGTTAGAATACATTCCAGAATTAAAAGTATGTAATCCTGTCATCATAGTAGCTCTAGATGGATTACATCCGGGACTAGTACAATAATTTTTAGAAAAATTTACAGAAATTTTTCTAAAGTCTTCAAGATTAGGTGTTACTACCTGATTACTTCCACCTAATGGTGTAGTCCAATCATTCATATCATCAATAGATATAAATAAAATATTGGGCCTGTTTACAGTATTTTTTTTGCAGGAAATAAAAATTAAAAGTGATAATACTATAAATAATCTACTCATATTTAATATTTTTCAACACTACCTTCCCAATCTGGGTCTGCTGCTCCAATAAATTCTTTAGATAATTCATCATATTTGATAGCATGGACTCTACCAAACCTTGCTACTGAAGGCACGAACCTATATGGAAAATTTAGACTGTCTAGAGAACTAACAAAATTATTATCCCAGCTTAAGCCTTTATGGTTTTCTATTTGAACCGTATCTGAATCAGGAAATACTCTTCCAGAAGTCAATGAGTTAAAAAGACTCAATTTTTTATCTATCACATTACTTATAACTTGGGTTATAGCAGTAATAATTCTAGAACCTCCAGCTGCACCTAATGCTAAAAATAGATTTCCGTTTTTAGTAATTATTGTAGGTGAAATATGAGAGTTAGCTCTGTCACCAGGTTTATAGTCTCCTAGATATCCACCTAGAGTAACTGCATAAATAAACCCTAAGCCATTAGTGGCAACTTTAGAGCCCATCAATGGCCCAATAGTCTGAGTAAGTGATACAGCATAACCTTCTTTGTCTGCTGTGGATAAGTGTGTGGTGTGTCCTATCTCAGCAACCCATTCACCAATTTCGTGACCATAGTAATCTAAAGATAAAATATTATCAGAATGTATTTTATTAGCTTGCTTTTTAGCATAATCTTTTGATAATATTATATTTAGAGAATCATAATTATTTTGTATTGGTCTATCCTCATAGGCTAACCTTGTTATATCAGAAAATAATTTAACCCATTCAGAGTCATTTAAATTTTCTGTATCAAAATTTTCTAAAATATTTAAAATTTCAATTGTTATTGCTCCAAAAGAAGGAAGATATAATGTATTTACCTCATGTCCTCTATATGTACTTTTAAGAATTTTTGACTCAACGGCTTTATAATTTTTTAAATCGTTCATTGTTAATATTCCTCCATTTTCTTGAATATCTTGAACCATTCTCTCAGCAACTACACCAGAATAGAAACCATCTTTTCCTTTATCAGCAATCGCTTTTAAAGTTTTGGAAAGATCATCTTGAATAAATAGCTTTCCTTCTTTATATGTATTACCAGCGTCATCTAGGAAATATTTTTTTGTTCCATCAAATTCTCCAATTATATTTTCTACATAAGCATGCCTCATTGCCTCTCCAGGCAATATCTTAAAACCTTCACTAGCATATTTTATAGCTGGTTGCATTACTGTCTCTAAAGGAAGTCTTCCATATTCCTTATTTAATTTTACTAGTCCAGCAACAACTCCAGGAATTCCAATTGTAGAGTAGCCATAAGAAGATTTTTCATGAGTCTTGGGGTCATATAATTCAGGGACTTGAGTAGAGGCATCAATTCCCCTTACTTCTCCGTTAGGCAATCTGAAAATAACTTGTAGTCTACCTCCTATACCACTCATACTTGGTTCTACAACAGATAATACAAAAGCAGTTGCCACAGCAGCATCTATTGCATTACCACCTTGTCTCATTATCTCTACTCCAGCTTTTGATGCAAGTGGTTGACCTGAACTGACTATTCCATCCTTGGAATTATCAAATTGGACATTATTTTTTTGATCAGTAGTATAGCATGATGTTAGGCTAATAAGGAATAAAAGTAGAGTTATATTTCTCATATAATTTTATAAAACTATAAAAGTTAAATAAATTATATTAATAATTCTTCATTACAAACCACTTCCAAAGTAGTTTATAAGTAATTTTTGATCCAGAAGTGAGGATACCTACCCTATATATTCTTCCAGCAAACCATAGTGCAAATAATACGAAAACACCTAATAAAAGAATTGAAAGAAGTAATTGCCAATCAGGGACTCCAAAAGGTAATCTTGCCATCATCAAAATTGGTGATGTGAAAGGGAACATACTCAAGAAAATTGAGGCATTACTTTCAGGGTTTTCTAAAATCACTGACATAAACATTAAACTCGCTATGATAGGAAGAGAAATTGGTAGTGTAAACTGACTTGCATCCTGTAAATTATCAACAGCTGAACCTATTGCGGCAAAAAAAGCTCCATATAAAAAGAATCCACCAGTAAAATAAATTAGAAAGATAAATATAGTCTTATACAAATCTATTGAAGAAAATAGCTCATAAATTCCTGCTACCATTTCTTTAGACTGATCAATTTCTTCTTGATTTCCTGGAATTGGTGTAGAGCCGACAGTATCAATTCCAAAATAGAGAGATGTTAAAGTTGAAATTGAAAAAACTAATATAATCCAGATAAATATCTGAGTAAAAGCTACTGCACCTACTCCAAGAACTTTTCCCATCATAAGTTGAATTGGTTTAACCGATGATACAATCACCTCAACAACTTTACTTGTCTTCTCATCTAAAACACTTTGAAGAATGAAACTTCCATATATAAAAACAAACATATAAATCAAAATTCCATTAAAATACCCTAAGCCAAATGCAAGGCCAGAGCTAGATTTATTAACTCCCATTTCACTTCCATCAGAGATAGCATTTTCCTCAACACTGTATGTATCCATGTCGACTCTCGTCTCTAACTTCTCTAATGAAGACTTCTCTATATTCAATTCCTTTATCTTTCTATCTTTAATCTTATCCTCAACAATTCTTTCCATGTTATTTACAAAATCACTGCTAGGGACATTTTTAGAATAAAAATTTATAGCATCTGGATTATATATATCCATTTTTGGAATATCTAATGCACCATAAATTTCACCACTGAGAATTTCCTCTTGCAAAGAATTTATATCTGAATCACTTAAGAACATATTATTATATCCAAAAGAGAGACTATCATCAATTAGCCCAGATTTATCTACTACAGCTATTCTCCTTATTTCTTTCTCATCAGATTCTATCAGTAAAACAGCAATAAAGATGAATAATGGAAAAATTAATGGTGTAAGTAATGTTCCTAAAATAAAAGATTTCTTCTGTACTCTCTGTAGATATTCTCTCTCAAAAATGATCCATACTTTACTCATCTTTGCCCCCCTCCTTCACTTTCATTATAAATATATCATTCATATTTGGAATCTTCTCTTTAAATGAAATTATCTGAGTATAACTTGATATTACTTTAAATAAATCTTTATAAGATTTCTTACTATTTAAGCCTACTTCTGATTCATAAATTCCTTCAGACACTTTTTCTGATTTAATAATTGAAAAACTTGGTTCTTTCTTTAATTTTTTATCATGAACAATAAGATAGTTATCTGACTTATATTTCATTTTAATTTGTTCTGTATCCCCATCAAGAATCTTTTTTGAATTATTAATCATTGCTAACTGATCACACAACTCATCAACTGATTCCATCCTATGAGTAGAAAAAATAATTGTTTTGCCGTTTTCCTTAAGTTTTAAAAGATTTGATTTTACTAGATTAGCATTTACAGGATCAAACCCAGAAAATGGTTCATCAAGAATTATAAGGTCAGGGTCATGAAGAACTGTAGAAATGAACTGGACCTTCTGACTCATTCCTTTAGATAAATCTTCAATATTTTTATTCCACCAATTGGAAACCTCTAAATTTTCAAACCAATACTTTGATGCGTCAATACATTGATTTCTATTTAATCCTTTAAGTTTTCCCATAAAAAGCAGAAAATCTCCGACTTTCATTTTCTTATATAGGCCCCTCTCCTCTGGCATATAACCAATCTTCCTTACATCATCATAATTAATAGGTCTTCCATTTAGAAAAATTTCACCTTTGTCCTGGTTTATAATTTGATTTATAATTCTAATTAAGGATGTTTTTCCAGCACCATTTGGACCCAAAAGACCAAAAATACTAGACTTTTTAATATCTATTGAAATATCATCTAGGGCCTTATGACCAACATACGACTTACTTATATTTTTAACAGATAACAATGCCTTATGTATTTAAAATTACTTAGAATACAAACAGTCTTAACGTTTAATGAAAGATGCATTTAAAACTGAAGTGCCAAAAGTAGAAAATGTAATCAAAACAACAATAAATGAATTGATTTATTTTAAAACTATGGTGTTGATCCCATTCTCATTTAGTTCTTCGATAACATTTTTTAAATCTTTATTTCTTAGATTATTATACTCTAAACCCACTTCTTCAAGTCTTTTATGTAATAAATCATATACTTCATAATACGAATCAGCTGGTCTAAAATCAGCATTAGGGACGTTTCCTGCCAGATATGCTAACTTCTCACCTATCATCTTTTCAAATCTAACATCATCTTGACCAGTACCAGTTTCTTTAAGCTGGACAAGTTTCTTTTCTACATTCAAAAACTGTTTCTCTAATTTCTCTACAGTCGAGATAAGACTTTCATCTTTACTCGTATTTGAAATCATAGATTTTAGATCTAATAGTTGTCTTCTTATTATTTCTATAGAATTAATGTATTGAGCTGTAATATTTACATCGTCATATATTTTCCTCATTAGATTATCCTGAAGCATTATATCTTCCATTTCACCATCAGAATGAGGATCTTTCATTACCTCTAATGATTTAGTAACTACTTCATCACCCAATATTAAATTAATATTATAAACTCCAGGAGGAGACATTATAGATATTGAAAATGGTAATTTTCTCTTTCTCTCATCTCCTAATGATACCCATTCGGCAAATTGAGGTTTTGTTCTCAATATAATTTCATCAGTACTTTCTCCTTTAAAATCCCACCATAATCTGTTTATACCCTTTGAACCTTTTTCATTTATAGTCTTAATTGTGTCACTATTAGAATCAGTAATAATAATTTTAACATTTTGCTGACTTTCTTTAAGCCAATAATTTATTGAAGCACCATTAGGTGGATCTGCACCTGTTGAAGCCTCAGGAAACATCTGTAGTGAACTAGTCACATTATGAAACCTATACGATGGCTTTATATCAAAAAGGTGAATATCTTTTTTGATAATATTTTCGTCCATCTGCTGAAGTGGAGAAATATCATCTAGAATCCAAATTCCTCTTCCGTATGTACCTAATACAAGATCATTAAAATGTTCTTGAATATCAATCCAGTACATAGGAGTATGAGGCAAATTTGACATCATCTCCTGCCAATTTTCCCCATCATTAAATGAAACATAAAGTTTATTTTCTGTCCCTAGATATAATAATCCCTCTTTTACAGGATCCTCTTTTACACATCTAGTATAACTTAAATTTCCTTCTTTAATACCAGTAGTAATCTTTTTCCATGATTTACCAAAATTCTCAGTTTTATAAACATAAGGTTCAAAATTTCCTACTTGATGAAATTCTATTGTAAGATAAGCTTTGCCCTCACTCCATCTAGAAGCTTCTATGTTTCTAACTACTCCCAACTTTGGTAAATTAGGGATGTTTTTTGTTACATTGGTCCATGTATCTCCATTATCCTTACTTATATGAACAAGACCATCATTAGTTCCGGCCCACAGGATACCTTTTTTTACAGGTGATTCATCAAAAGCATAAATAACATTGGCATACTCAACTGCAATATTATCACCTGTTAAACCTCCAGAAAAACCTTGCATTGACTTATCATTTAAGGATAGATCAGGACTTATAACATCCCAAGACTGGCCGTCGTTAGTAGTTCTGTGAACATGCTGACTTGTGACATATATAGTTTTGTTATCATGAGGTGATATTAAAAGAGGAAATGTCCACTGAAACCTATACTTTAATAGTGCAGCATGACTACCTGCGGTAAATTCAGGCCAAACTTCTAGCTGTCTAAATTGATTATTTTTTTCATTATACCTAGTGACTATCCCTCCTAAAGGTCCGTAACCAGATGCACTTGACCATACAACATCAGGATCTTTAGGATCAGCAGTTGCAAATCCACTTTCACCACCACCTACCGATCTCCACATACCAGACTGAATCATGCCAGGACCAAACCAATTTCCAGTTCTACTTCTGCTCGGACCCTTCATCGAAGGTCCATCCTGTCTATTGGTAAGAACATTATATGGAATGTTATTATCTGTTGTAACATGATATAACTGCGCTATGGGCAAAAATGTTCTGTGCCATGATTTTCCTCTATTTTGAGAAATTGAAATTCCTCCATCTCCTGCTACTGCCATCCTATTTCCATTATTTGGGTCTATCCACATTTCATGATGATCCCAATTAGGGGAAGATAATTGTGATCTGTTTTCTAAAGAAGTCCCTCCATCAATACTTGAAAAGAATCTATAACTTATAAAATAAACCTCATTAGGATTATCAGGAGAAGCTGTTGTTCTTGTATAATAAGCTTGTCTAGAACCTAACTCTCTATTTGAATTTATAAGTTTAAAAGTTTCACCGTTATCATCAGATCTCCATAATTCACCAGATTCTGTTTCCTCACTATTATAAGGTATACCATCACCAGTCTCTATCAAAGCATATACCCTATCAGGTGCTGCTGGAGTCATTGCTAAAGCTATCTTACCAACTGGTTTTGTAGGAAGACCATTGTTTTTTAATCTTTTCCAAGTGATTCCT
>Ga0055584_100007486_pt1 | contig 10706 bp, 13 predicted proteins | sample OSDHelmetaG_FD_58716 | JGI IMG/M metagenome (GOLD analysis project Ga0055584, IMG submission 58716) | Pelagic marine sediment microbial communities from the LTER site Helgoland, North Sea, for post-phytoplankton bloom and carbon turnover... | ecosystem: Environmental > Aquatic > Marine >...
CATCGGTGCCACCCCAGCCGCGAGTCGCCCAGTTGCGCGCCGCCTCTTCGATGGGATCGAAATCCAGCGCCATGACCGCTACCCTATGCGTAGATACTTTGATGTCCAAGTAGTTGGAGTGCAGCAGATGGTGACCGCACGATGAGCGACCCGAAAGACGACTGGCAGGCCGACTACGACGAGGCCCGCCTGCGCGACGTTCCGTTCGAGACGATGTCGGGCGTGCCTCTCGACGCGGTCTACGGCGAAGCCCCCTACCCCGGGCAATACCCCTACACCCGAGGACTCCACGCCGCCGGCTACAGGTCTCGACTCTGGACGATGCGCATGTTCGCCGGTTTCGGCACCGCCGAAGACACCAACGCGCGGTTCAAGGAACTCCTCCGCGCCGGCGGAACCGGCCTCTCCACCGCATTCGACATGCCGACCCTGATGGGCCGCGACTCCGATTCGCCCTGGGCGCTCGGTGAAGTGGGTCGAGCGGGCGTTGCGGTCGACACGCTGGCCGACATGGAAGATCTGTTCGCCGACATCGACCTCAGCACCGTGTCGACCTCGATGACGATCAACGGACCCGCCGCATCGCTGATGGCCATGTATGTCGCCGTCGGCGAGAAGACCGGCGTGCCCCGTGCCGACCTCGCCGGCACGATTCAGAACGACATTCTGAAGGAATACCAGGCGCAGAAGGAATACATCTACCCGCCTCGCCCGAGCATGCGCATCGTCACCGACATGGTGAAGTTCACGACCGCCGAGATGCCGAAGTGGCATCCCATTTCGATCTCCGGGTACCACATTCGCGAAGCTGGCTCGACAGCGGCACAAGAGCTCGCGTTCACCCTCGCCAACGGGTTCGCGTATGTCGAAGCCGCCATCGCCGCAGGCGAAGACATCAACGAATTCGGCCGCCGGCTCTCCTTCTTCTTCAACAGTCATCTCGACTTCTTCGAGGAGATCGGCAAGTTCCGTGCAGCCCGACGAATCTGGGCCCGCTGGATGAAGGAGCGCTATGGCGCCACCGACGAGCGCGCGATGATGTGCCGGTTCCACACCCAGACCGCCGGGGTGTCGCTCACCGCAAGCCAGCCCGAGATCAACATCGCCCGAGTCGCCACGCAGGCTCTCGCCGCGGCACTCGGCGGAACTCAGTCGCTGCACACCGACAGCTTCGACGAGGCACTCGCACTGCCGACCGAGAAGGCCGCTCGCATTGCCCTGCGCACCCAACAGATCGTGGCCCACGAGACGGGCGTGACCAACGTGGTCGACCCCCTCGCCGGGGCACCATTCGTCGAATGGATGACCGACGAAATGGAACGCCAAGCCGAAGAGGTGTTCGCTCATCTCGACGAGCTCGGCAACGGTTCGATTCTCGAAGGCGTCTACGCCGGGATCGACAACGGCTACTTCGTCGGGGAGATCGCCGATGCGGCCTACCGTTTCGAACGCGAGGTCAACGCCGACCGCCGGATCATCGTCGGCGTCAACGCCTTCACCGATGGCGACGAAGACACCGTGCCCAATCTGCTGCGCGTCGACCACTCCACCGAGGAGTACCAGCGCAAGCGACTCGACGCCGTCAAGAAGGACCGGAACCAGGAATCGGTGACCGCAGCGCTCGACCTCATCACCGCCACCGCCGAGGATTCCACGACAAATCTGATGCCTTCGATCATCGATGCCGTGAAGGTCTACGCCACTGAAGAGGAGATCGCGATGGCAATGGAAAAGGTCTTCGGGACCTACGTCGAAACGGCGATCGTGTGAGCGACACGACAACGCCGTCCGGCGGGGAGGACACCACAACACCGCCAACACGAGTCGTGCTGGCCAAGCTCGGCCTCGACGGTCACGATCGTGGCATCAAGGTGGTTGCCCGGATGCTTCGCGACGCCGGCATGGAAGTGATCTACCTCGGCCTGCGCCAAACCACCGACAGCATCGTCGCGGCAGTCGAGCAGGAAGACGCCGATGCGATCGGCCTCTCGATGCACAACGCCGGCCACCTCACCCTCGGCCCTGCAATGTTGGCCGCCCTCGACGCGGCCGACCTCGACGTGCCGTTGATCATCGGCGGCATCGTCCCCGCCCCCGACCTACCAATCCTGACCGAAGCCGGCGTCGCCGCCGTGCTCGGCCCCGGTGCATCCGCCGATGAGGTCGTGCGCACCGTTCGCCGCGTGGTCCACGGCGAGTGAGCCGACCTGATCTCGCGGCGGCAGAACTGGTCGAGCGCGCCACGAACGGCGACCGCCGCGCCGTCGGGCGGCTGCTGAGTCTGGTCGAGCGAGGCGGCGCCGGGGCCGAAGAAATCGCCGAGCTCACCCATCTCGAGAGTCACTCGTCTCATGTCATCGGCATCACCGGAGCCCCCGGTGCGGGTAAGTCGACGATGGTGGCGAAGCTCGTTGCCGCGTGCACCGCAGCCGGACAACGCCCAGCGGTGCTCGCCGTCGACCCATCGTCGCCGCTCACCGGCGGCGCCATCCTGGGCGATCGTGTGCGCATGGCGGAGGTCGACACCACTGCGTTTATTCGTTCGGTCGCCACGCGTGGCCATGCCGGTGGGCTCGCACTCGCAATACCCGGCGGTGCGCGGGTGCTCGCCGCTGCCGGATTCGATCCGGTGATCATCGAGACCGTCGGCGTGGGCCAAGTGGAGGTCGATGTCACTGCCGCAGCCGACACGACGGTGGTGGTCGTCACCCCCGGAATGGGTGACGCGGTGCAAGCCAACAAGGCCGGTCTCCTCGAAGTGGCCGACATCTTCGTCGTGAACAAAGCGGACCGACCCGGTGCCGGCGACGCCCGTCGAGATCTCGAACTCATGCTCGAGTTGAGCCACGTCACCGGCCAGGAAGACGAGTCCTATCGACCGCCGATCGTGATGGTGAACTCGCTCGATGGCGACGGCATCGCCGAGGTCTACGACCTCATCCACACCCATCAGGATCATCTCGTCACTTCCGGGACCCTCCACGACCGTCGTTGTCGTCGCACCCGATTCGAGCTCGCGAGTCGCGCTGGGCTGCGGTTCGAACGTGTGCTCACATCCGCGCTCGACACGCCAGCGGTCGCCGCAGTGATCGACGACGTCGCGGCCGGAAGAGCCACACCGGCGAGCGGACTCGCCGCACTCACAGCAGCTCTCGACGCACCTCTCTAACATCACCGCCATGACTCCCGCGACCGACCTGCTCGATCCGACCTGGTGGCAAGGAGATCCGCAGGCCGACTATCGAGCCCTGCTCGACCACGAGGGGCTGTGGCGCGACGAACGCAGCGGCTTCTGGATGGCGGCGCGCCACGCGGATCTTCTGGCCGTGGAACGCGATGACGAAACGTTCGCCAGTCGAGCCGACGGTGGCGGTGCATATCGGGTCAACCCCTCCCCCGGCGAAACGACGATGATCAGCAAGGACGACCCTGAGCACCTTGCGCAGCGACGAATCGTCAATCGACGATTCACCCCGAAAGCGGTGCGCGACCACACAGCGCACTACACCGAACTTGTCGACGACCTGGTCACCGGAGCGTGCGCCGAAGTCAGTGATCACGGCCACGTCGAAGTGGTCGACGCGATGGCGGCGCAGCTGCCTTGTCGTGTCACCGCCGAACTGCTCGGATTCGGACCCGACCTGTGGCGCGAGGTGAAGAGTTGGTCCGAACGTCAGATGCGGATCGACTCAGCGGTGATCGACCCCAGCCTGTTCGAATCGTTCATCGGCAGCATCCAGGAATGGAGTGCGGTCATGGAAACGGTGCTGCCCGAACGGATGAGCGAGCCCGCCGACGACCTGTTCTCCGACTGGCTGGCCAGCGGCATGGACGGCGAGACCATGGTGATGGAGACCGGACTCGTCATCGCCGGCGGCGCCGAAACCACGCGCACTGTCATCGCCCACGGGCTGCGGACCCTCGCCGACCGTCCCGAGATCTGGGAGCACCTGGCGACCGACCCCTCCGCCATCCCGCTGGCGGTCGAGGAACTGATTCGCTGGGTCACCCCACTCAACAACATGTTTCGCATCGCCACCGCCGACACCGAAGTGGCGGGAACGCACGTCGCGGCCGGCGATCGCATCGCTCTCGTCTACCCGGCCGCCAATCGCGACCCCTCGGTGTTCGATCGACCCGATGAGTTCGACATCACCCGCGACCCGAACCCCCACTTGTCGTTCGGGCACGGTGCTCACTTCTGCCTCGGCGCGAATCTCGCTCGTATCGAAGTCCGCCTGTTGCTCGAGGCCCTCACCTCACGCGTCACGAATCTCCGAGTGATCACGGAGCCCGACGTCGAACCGAATATCTTCGCCCGGGCCGTCCGTACCTTCGATCTCGCCTGGGATCAGAGAGCCGCCTGATCAGGCTCTCGCGAATCGCTCGACAGTCGCAGTGTCAGCGGCGGGCGTGTAGATCACGGCTGCCCATCCCGGATGATCAGGCAGCGAGAGACGGTGATGATCAAAGACCAGTTCCCCTTGCACCGGATGAACGAAGCGCCGCTGCTGTGAGGTGAAGACCGCCACGTCGTGGCGTCCCCACGCGTCGGCGAACTCGGGGTGAGCGCGTAGTTCGTCGACCAGAGCGGTTGCTTCGCCGCTCGGGTAGTGACTCACGTGGAGTCGGAACTGCCGCGTGAGCCGCTCAATCTCGTCCGTCCAGTCAGTCATGAACGTGCGCAACTCGGGTGTCTCGAGCGTGAGGCGAAGCAGATTGGGGCGCTCGACACGATCGAGTACAGGGAACAGTCGTGCCTCGGCGCGGTTCCAACAAACCACGTTCCACGCGTGATCCAGGACGTAGGCAGGATTCGGTTCGAGGCCCTCGACAAGCGTGCGTTGGGACGAATCTGCGATCTGCCCCGCGATGGCAGCCGCCGGCGGGTGCACGTCGGCCAACCCGAACAAGTGCGACCGTTCGGCCGGCGAAAGCCGCAAGGCGTCGGCGAGACCGGAGAGCACGTCGGCGGACACTCGATTGGCTCGCCCCTGCTCCAGACGCGTCAGCCACGACACGCCGATGTTGGCCAGCACCGCGACTTCCTCGCGGCGAAGACCCGCCGTGCGGCGCCCGGTCGAGGAGGGCAGACCCACATCGCCGGGGCGAAGCCGCGCTCGCCGAGTGCGCAGGAAGTCGCCGAGTTCACCCGATTTCACCCGGTGAACCTACCACTGGTGGTACCACCATCAGCAGAGACTTCCGGACCATCACCATCAGCCCGCATCATGCAGAGATGACCATGGCCCACGACCCGCTCCTGAGCCAACGAGCGCGCCACGCAACCACATCAGCCATCAGAGATCTGCTCGAACACGCCCAACGACCCGGAATGATCAGCCTGGCGGGTGGGCTTCCCGACCCCGCGCTCTTCCCGGTCGACCATCTCGCCTCCATCGCCGATCAGGAGATCCGCGCCAACAGTGGCCACGTCCTGCAATACGGCCTGACCGCCGGCGACATCGACCTCCGGCACCACATCGTGGAGACCACCCCGGCGGCGACCGACATCGACCATGTCGTCGTCACGACCGGATCCCAGCAAGCACTGCAACTGCTCTCGGCGGTGGTTCTCGATCCCGGCGACACCGTGGTGGTCGCCGAACCCGAGTATCTCGGCGCGATGCAGGCATTTCACAACGCCGGCGCCGAGCTCACCGGCATACCAATCGACCACGGTGGCATCGATCTCGACCAGCTCGAAAATGCACTCGCTGCCGGACTGCGCCCGAAGATGGTCTACCTGGTTCCCCATTTCCACAATCCGTCGGGATCAACGCTCTCGTCGTCGCGGCTCGAACGCCTCTTCGCTCTGGCCTCGCACCACGGGTTTCTCGTCGTGCTCGACGACCCTTACCGCGAGCTCACCGCCGACGGAGAGACGCCCGTTGAGCCCGATGCTCATCCGATGGCGGTGCACCTTCGCAGTACGTCGAAGATTCTTGCACCGGGACTCCGAGTCGGTTGGTTGATCGGTCCGCGTTGGCTCACCATCGCCATAGAGCGGGCGAAGCAGTCAGCCGATCTCCACACCAGCACGGTCTCGCAGGCGATCGCTCGACGAGCACTCGCCGCCGATTGGTTCCCGACCCACCTCGCCACGCTTCGCAGCGCCACGCGAACGAAGCGCGATGCCCTTTGTGATGCGCTCGACGCGACGCTGGGCGAGCGAATCTCCTTCACTCGCCCCGGCGGCGGCATGTTCGTGTGGGCCACGCTCTCAGGGGTCGAGTCGACCGACGTCCTGCTCACGCGGGCGCTCGATCGTGGGGTGGCCTTCGTGCCGGGCTCAGCATTTGCCGTCACCCACGACCTGTCGTCATGCCTTCGCCTGAGCTGGGCAACCGCAAACACCGACGAACTCATCGATGCCGTGAGTCGATTGGCTCGCTCGGTCGAAATAGGGTCGAAGAGATGACCTTCAGCGCTGAGCTCGCTCCCAACGTCGCCGACGCGTTCAGTCACCTCCTCGACGGGGTGTGGGACGGACGTGTCGATACAGGGGTGCTGGAGCGCTGCCGCCAGCGCGTCGGCGAACTCGTGGGAGCGCCACCCGACGCTGGCCGACACCCGAGTGAACCAATCCCCGCAACCGACAGCGCCGTGGTGGACGCGTGTCTGGCCTTCACGGAAGTCTGGGTGATCGACCCCCACGCGATGACCGATGAACTCGCTGCGTCCGTTCGATTGCATCTGAGCGACGCAGAAGCCGCAGCATTCACGATCGGTCTGGCCACCATCGAGGCCCAGGCGCGAGCCGCAGTGGCATGGGGAGCGTTCGAATGAGATTCCCACCGCCAGCTGACTCGATGAACTTCTTCGAACACGACGCCGAACTCAATGCCCGCTTCGACCGTTTCTACGGAGAACTCTGGCAACGGGGAACAGTCGACGAGGCCACGAAAGAGGTCGGACGGCTCCGCAACGCCCGCATCACCGACTGCGGCATTTGACGCAACCTCCGCTTCGCAGGTGCGCAGCAGCAAGGACTCACCGAGGAACGCGTGGACGAAATCGACGGCGATGTCGCCGACACCACGCTGCCGAATCGTTGGAAAGCGGCGGTCGAGTGGACCGACGTGGTGATCGGCGCCACGTCAGCCACCTCGTCACCTTCTACTCCAACAACCAATGACAGTCTTACGCGCGCTGAGCGCGCGGAGCTGACACTCACCGTCGCTGTAGCCCAGGGCTTCTCCAAGGCTGCCATCGCCTGGGGGCCGGCGCCTGACCTGCCAACAATGGTGATTCCAACACCTGGGAGCTGATTCCAACCTGATGTCGCTCGCACTGAATTCAGTCTGGATAGTTGTCAACCTGGGGTTCGCGCTGACAGCATGAGCCAATGGCTCAGCGTCCGCACCCTCTCCTCGCACTTCTCGAGGTCCGCGCCGCGCCGGAGCTCGGGTTTTTTGCAGCTACCGCACCCGCCATGGCGGCGCTCCTCCCTCGGGCCAACGTCGATCGTCACGTCCTCGTGCTTCCGGGCTTCATGGCCGGCGACTCGAGCACTGCTCCGCTGAGAAGGTTGCTCGGCACGCTCGGCTATCAAACCCACGGTTGGGGTCTCGGCCGCAATATCGGACCGACGGCCGAAATCGTCGAAGGCCTCGTGCACCTCATCGAACGACTCGACCGAGAGAAGGGTCCGATCGATGTCATCGGCTGGTCGCTCGGTGGCCTGTTCGCCCGAGAAATCGCCCGCTTGGCTCCCGCCACCGTGCGCCAGGTGATCACTCTGGGGAGTCCGTTCCAGACAACCGGCCCCGACGAGTCCAACGCCAGCGCCGCGTTCACCGCGCTGCGCTCGCGCCACAGCGACGACATCATGATCCCCCGCATTCCCAGTTGGGCTCGCGAACCAATGGAAGTGCCGACGACGTCGGTCTACACAAAGGGCGACGGAGTCGTCAGCTGGCACCAGTGCCTCAATCGTGATCTTCCCGAGACCGAAAACGTCGAGGTCTACGGAAGCCACTGCGGCCTCGGCCACAATCCTGCAGCCACGTTCGTGATCGCCGACCGGCTCGCGCAGGCGAACGATGACTGGACCCCGTTCCGTCCGCCACGGCCGATGCGCAGCTTCTTCCCCAACGCCGACGTGCTCGACACCGACCGCGTCCGCGCCGCCTGACCCCAGCGCACACACGGATCCTTCAGGATCCGACCTGGACTTCAGCATCGACTTCGGCTTCCGCCGCGACCGCACGGCGCAACAAGCTCGACGCCTCCGATTCCAGTTCGCGAGCGCGGGTCTCGAGCGCCACACGAGTCGAGGTGAGGTGTTCTCCGACGGACCACAAGGATCGTCTGATGCCCGTTTGGAGTTCAGTCCGACTCTGCGTTGCCGCGTGCGACGACCAGACCTGGGCGGTATGGCGAAGCTGGGCCTCATCATCGCGGCTGAGCACGACCCAGCGCCGTCGCTCGAGCTCCAGTGCCAATGCTCGCGCGGCTGCCGCCCTTCCTCTCGCCACGGTTGCCTCACTGCGCAGCTCGAGAATCTGTTCGCTGCTGGTCATGGTTGTGGTTGATCGTTGATCCGCATGGTGATCAGAAAGTAATGAAACAGCATGAAAGGCGTCAAGGAGGTTCTCCTTGGTTGATTCCTCTGCTGACGCTTCGAGAACACAAAGAAGGGAGGGCTAACGTCGTCCAATGGCCGATCTGCCCAGGCCGGCGATTCGCCGGCCGATCAGCATCACAGTGCTCAGCCTCACGTTCTTCGTGCTGTTGCTGGTGACGCCGATCGTGCTCCCGGTGTCCGCGCTCCTCGATCTCATCACTCGCACGCCGATGCGGCGCTCACGAACGTGGCTGCTGTATCTCTTCATCCTTGGCAACGAAGGTCTCGGCACCTGGTTGTCGATCGCCATGGTTGTATTTCATGCCGGGCGTCTGCACCGCCCGAAGACACAAGCCCGTTTTCACCGGCTCATGGTCTGGTGGGGAGGCCGGCACCTCACCTATCTCCGCTGGTTCGCCGGGCTGCGCTGGGTAATTGAAAACCCCGAGGTAGCGAAGGGAGCGAACGCGATCGTTCTGGCCCGCCACGCGAGCCATGCCGACGCCGTCTTGCCGATACTCATCTTCGGAAATGTCGGCGGCTACCAGATCCGCTACACCCTCAAAGAAGATCTGCAGTGGTCACCGGCCATGGACATCGTGGGCAATCTGCTCCCCCATGTCTTCGTCGACCGTTCGCCCCCTCCCGACTCACCGCTTTGGCCGCGCATTCGCGAACTCGCTACCGGCGTCGACGACGACACCGTCACCATCATCTTCCCCGAGGGCACGTTCTACACACCCGAACGACTCGACCGCGCAGCCACTCGCATCGCCGAGACACGTCCAGACCTCGAGGCGAAAGTTCGATCGCTCGGCCACCTTCTCCCTCCCCGACCCGCCGGCACCCACGCGCTCCTCGACGGTGCTCCTGGCGCTGACCTCGTGCTCGTCGCCCACGCGGGAATGGAGGCCTTCGGCGATCTCGCCCAAATCCGGGCGTCGCTGCCGCTGCGCGAACCGGTGAGGGTTCGGCTCTGGCGCATCGACCGGTCCGATGTGCCCACCGACGACGGCATTTTCGCCGGCTGGCTCCTCGACCGATGGGTCGAAATGGATGCGTGGATCAACGCCGAGCTCGGTGACCGGACCAACGGCGAGGCATCCGCTTCGTCTTCCCAAGTCCCATCCGGCATGGCGGAGTTTCGGGCGTGAGCGGCCATCTCGACGTCATGCTCGGTGCAGCACTCGCCATCGCGATCGTCATGATCACGACCTGGGTGATCAGCCTGGTGCTCCGCAACGCGAGCATCGTCGACATCGTGTGGGGCGCCGGGTTCGTCGTTGTCGCGTGGATCAGTCTGGCCATCGGTGACGGCACCACCGCTCGCATCAACCTGCTCACCGCCATGGTGACGATCTGGGGCCTTCGCCTCACGGCGTATCTTGCGTGGCGTAATATCGGAAGGGACGAGGACTACCGATATCAGTCGATGCGGCGTCGCCAGGGCGACGGTTTCCCTATTCGCTCGCTGGTCACGGTGTTCGGACTGCAAGGTCTCGTGATGTTCGTCGTGTCGCTGCCGATCCAGCTTGCCGCCAGTGCCACCACTCCCGACATCGGCTGGTTGGCCGTTCTCGGTGTCATCGTCTGGGGTGTGGGTCTGTTCTTCGAGACTGTGGGTGACGCACAGCTCGCCCGCTTTACCGCCGACCCCGACAATGTCGGTGCCGTCATGGATCGCGGCCTCTGGCGCTACACGCGGCACCCGAACTACTTCGGCGACACATGTATCTGGTGGGGCATCTTCGTCGTCGCCGCCGAGACAACCGACGCCCGTATCGGTGTGGTCGGACCCCTGTTGATGACCTTCATGCTCCTGCGAGTGTCGGGTGTCGCGATGCTCGAACGAGGCTTGATCAAGCGTCGCGAGGGCTACGACGACTACATGGCTCGCACCCCCACGTTCTTCCCTCGATCACCCAAGGAACTTCCCTCCGATGTCTGAATTGCCCCCCGTTGATGCCGAGCTCGTCGCCGCCGCAGTCGAGATCACCCGAGCCGCCGGCGCGTTGACCCTCGAGTGGTTCTGCAACGACGATCTCGAGATCGATCACAAGGGTGACGGTTCGCCGGTGACGGCCGCCGACCTCGCCGCCGAGTCGCTCATGCGGGAGCGGCTGGTGAACCTTTGTCC
>Ga0055584_100007491_pt1 | contig 10703 bp, 9 predicted proteins | sample OSDHelmetaG_FD_58716 | JGI IMG/M metagenome (GOLD analysis project Ga0055584, IMG submission 58716) | Pelagic marine sediment microbial communities from the LTER site Helgoland, North Sea, for post-phytoplankton bloom and carbon turnover... | ecosystem: Environmental > Aquatic > Marine >...
TGGCCGGCAATCGTTTGAGGCCAGAGACAAAAGGTACAGCGGGATTTACAGCCGCGACCGGTATAGAGCGACATGTAAGGGTGCAGCATATAGCCGTTATAGTAGTCAGTTGTGACCAAGTGCTCCTTATATATTGGCGTGACCCAGGGGAGCGTATCCATATCCTCGATAAGAGGGCGCTTTCCGGTGAAGTGCGGTTTGCCATCTTTCAGGATGGTAATACCGAGAACCTCTTCGAGAGGCATGCCTTCCGCAATTTCCTTGATAGTAAAGTCGAATTCATTGTCGCAGACGAAATCGATGGCAGGTGAGGCAACAATTGACGCTTCATTATTGATGGCTACATGAGCGCCACAAAACCCGATAAGAAGATTGGGATTTTGCTCTTTGAACAGCTCGGCAACCTTTGTGTCATTCGCGAAGGAAGGCGTAGATGTGTAAAGGACCAAAAATTCGTAATCCTTTGCATCCTTTAGGACATCGTCGACAGATAGACCGCGCGCCGGGGCGTCGACCAGTTTACTGCCAGGAACCAACGCCGCAAGCTGGGCCAGCCAGGTTGGATACCAGAAGGATTTGACTTCTCGCTTGCATTGGTAGCGGGAGCCTGCGCCACCGTCATATCCAGCATAAGTCGGTGGGCTCAAACAGAGTGTCTTCTTCATCCTGTATTCCGTATCCCCTGGATTTCGATTTCCAGCCTATTTCTATTCCCAGCCTATTTGGCAACCTTCAGCCTGTTGTCGGCCAGGACAACAAATTCCCGTTCACGCCATAGAACCTTGGTGCCGCAGAAACTGTATATCCGTACCGCGAAAGATAGCATATCCCGCACTGGAATCAGCCAAGCACCGCAGGATTTTCTGCTAGTTAAACCGCGACAGACTGCATAGTGCAAGAGGGTCCGCATGCCCAGCGCAATAGCGATCAACATCAGTGACATAGGGGCTGAGGCACCCATTGTGAAGGCGCCAAAAGCTGCAAATAGCGAGAGGGGCAAAATTTCAGTCGTTATTGAGGCTGCATAGCCTCCCGGCTGAACGGAGCGAATGGTCCGCGCCCATCTGATTTCGTGGAAAAACACACCTTTAAGGTCTTCTTCCAAAATGACGTTTTCAACGACATAAGGGACCAGAGCGACGTCATAGCCCTGTTCGACAACAAATTTGCCCAGCATATAATCGTCAGCGAGGTAATCCGCGAGGGCAGGGAAGCCACCGAACCCTTCGAGGACATCTCGACGTACGGCCATGGTCGCGCCGAAACAGAATCTCAGCTTGCCAAACATTGTCGGAATTAGAGCGGAAGGCAAAAACCAGTCATTGACGAACATGACACCAAGGCGCGATGCAAGCCCCTTGGCTGCAGTGCCAGAATAGAGGCAGGTGCTGGCACCAACTTTGCTGTCAGCTAAGGGGCTGGTTACGCGCTGGAGGTAGTCTGTACTGACACGCATGTCGCTGTCGGAAATTACGAAAACATCATGTTTTGCGATTTTGGCCATATTGGCGAGATTGCTGATTTTGTAGTTGGTTCCGATGATCTGATCATCAATGACCAGTGAAATATCTCGATCCGGGAACTCTTTAATGACAGCTTCGATAGTGGGGATTGCTGGATCACTGTTTTCCCGAACGCCAAAAACGACCTGGTGTTCGCCATAATCCTGTCGACAAAAAGAGCGCAGATTTTCGGCAAGTTCGTATTCCATGCCACAAATAGGCTTTAAAACTGTCACAGGAAGATCGTTTGACGAAGTTATCGGGCGTCGAATTTTCCGGCTGAATACCAATACACGACTGATCGCTATGATCATGTAACCTATTGAAAACACGAACAGCGATAGCGCGATACCAGACAAAATATTTGGTATGGAGAAGTCCAAACCCTTAAACCTCAGTATGTCTTGTTTGATCGGGCGCTATGTCTAGCCTGTAACCGCTTTTTGTACAATCTTTCTGCGGTGGTCCAGCGTTCAACTCTTCTCATTTGAGCCAGTCTGCATATTCGTCGATTCGGTGGAACGTCGTCGCTCAAGCAATGCTTTGCCTTCCGCATGTTGCCAAAATACTAGGCCGGGAACATCAATCAGGAATTCCCGGATACGGATTGCCAAAGAAACGGCAATTGCGACATCTGGTGTCATTCCTATGAGACCTCCAAGGACAACCAAGGCACCTTCCTGAACGCCATAGCTGTTGGGCACAACAAAAGCTGCATCGCTCAGCGTCGAGCTTAGGCTTTTCAGCATGAGGGCTTCCAACACACCTATCGGGTAACCCAATAGCCACGCGGCGAGCCAGACTTCACCAGTTTGCAGGATTAGGGCGCCAAACCGCCAGGCCGTCGCCGCGAATAATGCGCGCTTTTCGCGATAGACCTGGAGGACGATGTCGTCAATTTGGTCTGCCGTATCAATGAGATCGTTTAGAAACTCTGATTTGGTCATCTTGTGGGCAGATTTAACAACGATGCCAAAGACACCTGCCTTTTGGACAACCAAAAATCCGGCGACGCCTGCGCCGAGCAGCGCCAATCCGACGGCACCGGCGGCAACTAGTTCGTTATCCAGCGCCATGATCGAGAGCAGCACTACCCCGAGGACACCCCAAAAAATGAGGGTAATTACCTGGACTGTCTTGTCGACAATCGTTGAGGCACTGGCGTGGCGGGCATCGGTTCCCCAGAGTGTCACCACCCGGGCCTTGACGACCTCGCCACCAATTGAGGCGACAGGGAGGAGGGTATTCACGGCGCGACCCATCCATTGCGCATAAAAAGCCAGCCAGTAGCTGGGTCGCTGATCCTTCAAAAATAACAGATGCCAACAACGCGCATTCATTAACACTGTTGGAAACCAGATTGCGGGCACTAAGAGAAGCGCCCAGCCTGATGCGGCGAGGAGCCCCCAGATATCCCCTAGTCCTTGCCAGGCGATTAGTCCTGTCAGGATGACGAAGCCTACTACTAAGCCGATATAGGATACGATTTTCATGAAGGACTAATTTTATTTCTCCTACCTCGTGGTTTTAAGGGGCGCGGAAGGCCTTGACCAGAATCTTTGTTAGTTTGGAAGGGCTATGAACTTGCGTCGGCTATGTTGCTCTATTAGACAGAGTTGGACTCAAGACTGGTTCAATGAGTGCACCGTAAATGTCGAATTCAAAAATAACTCCGGAAGACAGACCTGCTCTGACGAAACCGGAACAGCTATTTCCGCTGGTTCGACAGTTTTCCTATCGCTTAACGAAATTGCTGATTTTGCTTCCCCTGACCCCAAATCATGTGACAGCAATGTCTTTATTGTCAGGATTAGCCGCGGCCTGGTTTTTCGCTCAAGGGACGTATCAGGATGCTTTGATCGGTGGCGCCTTATTTGTCCTTTGCTATGTTTTTGACAATTGCGATGGCGAGATCGCTCGCCTAAAGAACCTGTCATCGGAATTTGGTGCTAAATTCGACGACGTCGTAGATTGGCTGGTTGATAGCGTGTTTTTTACAGCTCTTGGTTATGGCACGTGGATTGCGACGGATAATGTGATCTGGTTCTGGTGTGGTGTTGCCGCGACCGCGGGTGCGACAATCGATTATATCGTTGATCTCTTTTATTACGCGAAAAAGAGCGCTGCAGAAGATGAGGAATCCCGTGAAGAACAGGCAGTTGTTCAAAAGAAACCTGAGAATTTAACAGATTGGCTTATCCTGATATTTCATAAATTCAGTCGCGCCGATTTCTGTATGATTGTTTTCGTACTCGTGGTCTTCGATATCCTGTGGCTTCTGTTACCAGCTGCTGCCATCGGTGCCCAGGCATACTGGGTAACCGATTTGTTCAATCGCGCGCGTGGCTGGCGTATCTAAACCAGGTCGATTTAGAGCTTCACACAGATGTTGCTCATCTCAGTATAAAACTCCATGGAATAGGTGCCGCCTTCACGCCCAATGCCGGATTGTTTAGAACCGCCAAAAGGCGTTCTCAGGTCGCGCAGGAACCAGCTATTAATCCAGCAGATACCAACCTCCATCTGAGGGCCGACACGGTGGGCGCGGGATAAATCCTCGGTCCAGATAGAGCAGGCGAGGCCATAAGGCGTGTCATTCGCCATCGCCACGGCTTCTTCTTCCGTATCAAAAGGAGTGATATGGCAGCAGGGGCCGAAGATTTCTTCACGAACAACGGCAGAGTCTTCCGGCAGCCCCGTCCAGATGGTAGGTTCGATCCAGGCGCCCTCGCTCATGCCGTTCATTTCAGGCACACCACCACCAGTAACGACCGTCGCACCCTCTGCAGCCGCCTTATTGTAGTAGCTGAGGACTTTCTCCTGATGTTCCTTGCTAATCAACGGACCGAGCGAGGTTGAATCTTCCTCAGGCGCGCCGCAAACGAGGCCTTCCGCGCCTTCTTTGAGGCGGTTGACGAATTCATCAAAGACAGGCCGCTCGACATAAATACGTTCGGTACCAAGGCAAACTTGCCCGCAATTGGCGAAAACCGAGCGCATACTGCCTTCAATGGCCTTGTCCATATCACAATCGGCAAAGACGATGGCAGGGTTCTTGCCGCCCAGCTCAAAGGACACGTCGCGTACACCGATCGCCGCATTCTGCAGGATGGCTTCGCCAGTGCGAGTCTCGCCGGTGAAGGTGATTGCGTCGACATCAGGGTGTTTGGTCAGGAATTCGCCGGCAGAGCCCGGCCCCATACCCTGTACAACATTGTAAACCCCTGGGGGTACCCCGACATCATTCATCACTTCGCCAAGCAAGGCGGCGGTAGAAGGCGTTTCCTCTGACGGTTTGACTACAACTGTATTGCCACAGGCGAGGGCGGGCCCCGCTTTCCATGTCATCAAGAGCAACGGCAGATTCCACGGACAAATGATTCCGATGACGCCTTTGGGCTTGGTAACCGTATAGTTCAGAGCGCCAGTGCCGTCTGGCGTTGGCATCCGAAAGCATTCGTCATGATGGTTCTTCATCATATCTGCGAAGACTTCGAAGTTTGCTGCACCGCGCGGGATATCGAGGTGTGAGGCGAGACTGACGGGCTTGCCAGTGTCGGCAACTTCCGCCTGCAGGAAGTCATCAAAACGGGCCTGAATGCCACCAACAATCGCGGTCACCAGCTTCAACCGTTCGGCCAGCGGCATCGTGCCCCAAGGTCCATTGAGCGCAGCCTTGGCAGCTTTCACCGCATCGTCGACATCGGCTTCATTAGCTTCGTGAACTATTGACAGAAGAGAGCCATCTACTGGGCTGATGTTATTGAATGTTTTGCTTGATCCACCAACGCGGTATTCGCCGTTGATGAAGTTCATTGCTTGGTGATTGTCAGACTTGCCAGGGGTAGCCACTCTTACGTCTCCATCATGAAATTATGTGCGCGCAACATGCGTTGGAAGCGCTGTTAAATCAACTCGCTTCGATAACATAAGCGCCCTCATCGTCGCGCTTTAAAATATCGATCTCCCGCAACTCTCCCCAGGCGCGAAGGAAGTCCTGCCAGGGCACATCCATGTGGTCATCGACAACATCATGGAATTGCTGCGCTTCGGTTTCCAGTGCCGTTTTGATTTTTGTGGCCAGCGGGCTCATTCAAAATCCTCCAGCTTAATACGGTCGCGGCCGTAATTTTTGATCCGGCGATACAATATTTTCGGTACCCCTTCAGGAATGGTCGCATCGATGCCCAGCTTGGCTGTCGTCGGCAGGCCTCCCTTGCCGAGGAGCCAGGATTTGACACTGGGGTCGATATGCTTGGCGCGCGCGCCTTTGAGGATGACCGCGTCCTGATCGGCTTGCACCCGGAAGGCGATGGCCCAGTCCAGCTCATCTGGGTCATGGATGTCGATATCGTCATCGGTGACGACGACAAATTTGACCTCTGCGACGGAAAGCAAGGCGGCGACGGCATTTTTACCTTCCCCCGGACGTTTCTTGATCGAGGCAATCAAAGACCAGTATCCGCAGCTCCCAACGGGTGCCCGGATATCAACGGGTTGCACGCTGGCAATTCGGAGAGCCTGCAATCCGGCGGCCTCTGTAACGGGAGCCGCAAGCCAGTCATTTTCCCAAGGCATCTGCAGCATGTAGAAAATCGGGTTTTTCCGATGAGTGATGCATTTGATCCGAAAAATCGGGTTCCATTTCACGTCACCGGAAATCTGACTGAATTCACCGAAAGGACCCTCATCAGCGGTCCAGCCGATTGGCAGCAGTTCGCCCTCGAGGACCAACTCAGCATCGGCCGGGACTTCGAGATCGACGGTCTTGCATTTGACCATTTCCAGCGCTTCACCGCGGAGACCCCCAGCCAGCGCCAGTTCGCTGGTATCAATTGGGGCTTTGTAGGAAGCAGCCAGCATATCGAGCGGATGGACACCGACAGCGATGGCGATTGGCAGCGGTTCTCCTTTGTCGAGCGCGCGCTGATAGTAAAACCGCATGTCAGAGGGAGAGACCAGATCGATACCGGTTTCCTTGGGTGTGCGGTACATCAGCCTGTAGCAGCCGACATTCGACCCATGTTCGGGGTCTTTTGAGACGGCAAACGTGCCGGAAATATAAGGTCCGCCATCAAACAGATGCATCAAGGGCAGAGGAATAGACGTCAGATCGACGTCATCACCTTCCATGACCACTTCCTGACAGGGCGCGCTATCGACGGTCACTGGGTCAATCGGTCTTGCCGACTTTGCCTCGAATTCAAAAGCAATGCGGTTTTCGGTACAGCCCATGGCGACGGCGAGACGTTTGCGCGTCGAAACCAGTGCTGTTGCGACGCGCCAGCCCGGATAACCCTCAATATTCTCAAACATTGTCGCCTGGTCGGCCTGTTCGCCGAGCGCGGACAATTGGCGGCAATCAACTGGTTTGGTAATACGTTTTAGTTCACCGGCAGCATCGAGGTCGTCTAGAAAACTCCGAAACCCTTTATCGGCCATAATTTTTCCCTGTTTATTTCACGGATAAAACTATCGTAGGGCACTCATTGGAGTCTAGCGGGACCGGTCGAAAATACCTATCTTGGAGAGACAGATTAGCCAGAGAGGTACGATATGTGGTTTTCGCCGCGCAAACTAGAGATCCCGTCAGCCGATGAAGCTCTGCCGGGCCGTGATACCGCCTTACGCGTATCAGAAAAGCACTTTGCCAATGGCAATCCACTGAAACCGCCTTTTCCGGAGGGTATGGAGCAGATCGTCTTTGCGATGGGCTGTTTCTGGGGCGCGGAACGGCTGTTCTGGCAAACACCTGGCGTTTACACGACAGCGGCGGGGTACCTCGCTGGGCATACAAAGAACCCGACCTATGACGAAGTGTGCTCTGGTCGCACCGGTCATACCGAAGCGGTTCTAGTCGTTTACAACCCTTCAGAGGTGAGCCTCGATGCGTTGCTCAAGGTTTTTTGGGAAGGCCATGATCCGACGCAGGGGATGCGTCAGGGGAATGATGTCGGGACGCAGTATCGATCTGGCATTTACACCTATTCAGACGAACAGAAAGCCACGGTGATGGCCTCCTATGAAAAGTTTGGCGAAGCGCTGGCTGCTGCCGGGATGACGGGGATTACCTCGCAGGTCATCGACGCACCGGAATTTTACTATGCTGAGGACTATCATCAGCAATATCTGGCCAAGAATCCTGGTGGCTATTGCGGTCTCGGCGGCACCGGTGTGACCTGCCCTATGCCAGCAGCGGCGGAATAAATTTATCATTAAGTTGTCGTAGCTTGAAGGATTAACTTGATCCACATTATGATTACGACGGCGATCACCAATCGGTTAAACCACACAGGACTGATGTAAGGTGTGGTCCACATTCCGAATTGCGTGAAAAGGACTGTTGGAATAACCGCCAGCAGCCCTTGATAAATCCGCTCTTCGGTGTAAAGCCCTAGGCCACCTACCGCAAAAACATGCGTTCCTGAGATCGCCAGAAACATCAGGGACGCAGCGAAAACATATGTCTTGCTGTGCAGCCGATAAGAGTGAATCCAGGTTGCAATGATGGGGCCGGCAATTCCAGTTGCGCCCTGGCACATGCCACCGACCAGAGCGAGAACAGGTGCACCACGTCTTGCGGCCTCTCCCTTGAGCTGAAAATCAGGCTTAAAGGCGAGAACAATCAGGTACAGACCCAGCCAGACAATGATCAGCCAGAGCAGAGCGTTGTCTGAGAGGGAGGCGAGAACAAAGGCCCCTGATGCGGTTCCGACACCGGCGCAAATGAGCGAGATTTTCAGGTGCGGCACATCGCTGGTCATCTTTCGATAGCGCCAGCAAATCCAGACATTACTGGCGGCAACGGGGATGGTCAGAACCACGATGGCATGTTCTGCACCAATAAAGGCGGCAAGGGTCGGCACGGCAATGGTCGGCAAGCCGATGCCAACGGCACCCTTAAAATAGGACCCAACGGCGATGGCGGTCAGGACGATGGCCAGATCTTCAAAACTCATTGAATGGATCGATGGTTGTTAAAGTCGGGTCTAGCGGTCCCGACGACATAGCCTGTCCGGTCAGATCGCGCAAGCCGGGGCTCGAATGCTTATTTCGCGAAGATGATGGAACGTAGTCGGGCTTTATTGCTTTTGCTGGTTGTCTTTACCGCATCGGCGACAATATTTTGAATCTTTTCGCCCGATGTCGGCAGTAGGCGCAGGCGCTGCGTTCGGATATAACCGATGAATTGCGGGTCTTTAACCATTTTATCAAAGGCCGCTCGCAATACTTTGAGCGCCCCTTTGGGAGATCTAGGCGGTAATAATAGGCTGTAGCCAATAGCTCCTGGCGTTGAAACCAGCTTTACCAGCGTGTGATCCTGCTTGTTGGTGATTTCGTGCAGCATGGACAGCTTTTTGAGCAGCGGATCCCGATAATATCCAACCTGTACTAGTGGAATCGCAAAATTACCGGTTTTCTTGAACCAATGCGGCACGATGGTATTCCAGGTCAACCAATCGAAAGCGGCGCCGACATGGGTATTTTTTTCCATTTCGGCGATCGTCTTGCGGGCCGTTTTTAGCCCTGCCACCAGCCTAATATCCGTTTTTACAATCTCACGCATGAGTTTCGGGATGATGTAAGACATGTCAGCCCGGTTTGTGTAGCCAATAGCTAATCTCTGACCCCGGATATCCTTAGCTAATTTAAATTTGGTGTCTGTGCGCAGGGCAAAAACTCGGTTGGCTGCGCTCACTGAGCCAATCCAGGAAAAATGGCTAGGGTTATATTTTACAGCCTTTGGCCATAATGCCTGCGACAGAATGATAGTATCTGGTGGAAGCAGGATGTTCAGCCCATTCCGCGGCATTGCGTTATAGGCAAAATTGGTCGCTTTGATCCCACCGGCGCCAACAATGGATTGTACAGTGATCTTTGGTTTGCCGGGAATGAAGCGATAGAGATGCCGTGCAATCGTGCGGGAATACTTCTCCCCGGCGCTACCAATTGTGCCGGTATTCACGAGCTTTATCTGTTGCACTTTTCCGTTGGCAGCATTCGCCTCGCTGGCAGTCAGGCCAGCGGCAATCAAACCTGTCATCAGAAGTGTTTTAATCAACGTAATAATCCGGCGTTGGGCGGTGTTATCAAGTGGCAATTCGATGGCATTTTGCATACTCAAGCTAGCGGGTTTCATTATACCGCCGCAAGCGGCAAAAATACGACAATTCCCACACCTTGTTAGAATATGGGGGCGCTGATACCTTTTTTCATCAGAAATCTCTAGAACTCGTTAATGAAGGGGGTTGCGCCGTGTCATCCTCGTACGAACTGTTTACTGCAGAAGAGAACGAGATACTCACCCGCACCGGGCCCGAAACCCCGATGGGAAATCTTTTGCGGCGTTACTGGCTGCCAGCCGTGCGATGCGATGAAATCCCTGATCCTGGCGGCGATCAATTACGTTTAAAGCTTATGGGCGAGGATTTGATCGTTTTTCGGTCCAGCGATGGTCGCGTTGGCGTTCTAGATCAGTTTTGTCCGCACCGGCGGTCCAATCTGTTTTTTGCCCGGAATGAAGATTGCGGGCTGCGTTGCGCCTATCACGGCTGGAAATTTGATCTCGACGGTAACGTTGTGGATATCCCCTCTGAACCTGATTTTGAGAAATGGGAAGACAAACCCCGCATCAAGGCCTATCCGGCAGTAGAGGCAGGCGGCATTGTCTGGACCTACATGGGGCCGCTCGACAAAAAACCGCCACCGCCAGAATATGAATATTGTCTGGTGTCGGATGCGCACCGCTTTGCGACGCGCCGCTGGGAAGAATGCAACTGGCTACAGGGCCTGGAAGGCGGCATCGACCCCGTCCATGTTCCGTTCCTGCATAAATATGAGCTGAGTTCTGATCCCCTACATCGCGGCACGACGGGTGCCGACCTGACGTCAACGACAGACATCTTCTATGACAGCGTCGACCAGCCCTATGGCACCAATGTAATCGCGCGTCGTGACGCGGATGACGAGAACTATTACTGGCGTATCGGCCAATGGATTCTGCCGTGTTTTACGATTGCCCCTCCTTATGGTGATTTCGCGATGGGCTCCAATGCCTGGGTGCCGCGCGATGACCAGAGTTTCTGGCGCTGGATTATCAGCTGTCATCCAACCCGTCCGCTATCGAACACTGAGCGCTCGGCGATGGAGGAGGGGAAAGGCACGCATGTTAAGCTGGACTCAGACCTGCGTGCCCTGGCC
>Ga0055584_100007492_pt1 | contig 10702 bp, 8 predicted proteins | sample OSDHelmetaG_FD_58716 | JGI IMG/M metagenome (GOLD analysis project Ga0055584, IMG submission 58716) | Pelagic marine sediment microbial communities from the LTER site Helgoland, North Sea, for post-phytoplankton bloom and carbon turnover... | ecosystem: Environmental > Aquatic > Marine >...
GTTCACCCGGGTGAACAGATGCACCTAATCCTGTATCGAAGCGCGTAAAAGCGCCAGTGCTGCCATAGGGTTCTAATGCAAGCCAATTAGAAAGCCGAATTCTCATTCCTAGGCGCATGGATGGGGGTACACCCATAAAATATTGCCTCAATTGTACAGCCAATGAGAGCTTATCACCGATGGGTTGTACCGCATCCAGTTGAATGGACCCAGGAAATAATACCGCCCCACTTTCTTGTGAGCGCTGCATGCCGAGCAGACCCTCTAGGCTGTCTAAGCCATTTCCTTCTGAGAACGTCGGGCCAGCTTCCAATAAATCATTGGCTCGAATACCCGTAAAGACCGTGTCCAAAACAATGCTTTCCTCAGTGATTCCGCCGAAATGAACAAACCCTAAATCCTTGATCTGCGCCGAAATCAAGAGTTTGCCAGGTGCGGTACGGTTGATAATAAACAGTCCTACGCTTGCGCCGGTCCCATACCAAGCTCCAGGCTTAGATTGAGAAGTCGCTGTATACATCCGACTCGCGGTTAGGTCAGCTTCAATTCGGGTGCCATAAGGAGCGGTGTAAAAAGTTCCCGAAGCTACATCAATGGACTGCCAGCGGCTTACCTTGATGAGGTTGAGGTTGCTTCCGAAAATTACGTTATCTGACTCAAGGTCAATACCAAAACCAATGGATTGTGCACTGATATAGCGCAACCAAGATGGCCCGAGATCCAGCGAACGATCTTCATAGGGTCCATTTCCGTTTAACATCAGTTGGACGAGACCTGTTGCAAAACGGGCATAGGCTCGATCTGTCATGCTAGCTCCAAAATGCCAATGCAAGGCTCCATCGCCATCAGTTCTGAACCAGGCGGCAGCGTCCACACCTCCACCAATCGTCGTTTTGGAAGCCGAGGATTCTTCCGTTAGGTAAGATGTCTTATTTGAAGTGACTGTATTGCCGCTGAGGATTGATCCTGTAATAACGTTTGAGAGGCGATTCGAATTCATGTCGAAACCTCCATCTAACCACACACTGCCTTTCTCAATATCCGGTGTCCCTATATAATGGTATTGGGTCCACCAACGATCTGCTTGAGCCATCAGGCTCAAATTGCAAATCAACAACGCTATTGCAAGCACAACAACCCTCATGGCGTGTACGTATACTTGAAGCGAGCTGAAATGGTAACGTCGAGCGCCTGGTTAGAATAAATCTTTTGCGGTACCGATGTGGAGGAGGTGTTCACCGTGGCGGATAAAACCACTTGCTCTGCAGAGCGTATGTCAGCGAACATCGCTTCATCAAATTCCCAAGACAACACAGATTGCTCAGAAGGGCTGGATCCCTTCACGGACCCATCAAAGGAGACGACGGAAAGAACTTGTCCAGAAGGATCCAAAAAGGTCAAGCCCAATTCGGCCTCCAAGGGAAGGCTATTGGTCGCAACCAAATAAAACGTCCCACCTGAAATTTGATCTATGTCCTTGATGTTGGAAGCGTTGAAATCCACCGTGTCACTCAGAACAAGGTCTTGTGCAATGAAGGAAAGGGGAATGTCGATGTCTAAGAAAGCATTCAAGGAGTTGGTATCGAAGGCAAATTGGGCAAGGTCATTTGAGTCTTGACCGGGGTTACTCGCAACGCGCAAGGCAACGTTTAACCGGTTTGGATAGATGTTCAACGCATCATTGAGGTTAGACGAAGCATCCAATTGCCACAACTCTTCCCAAGGGGTGGATAGATCAGCGGCGCGGTCGATTTGCACTGGATCTGGCAACCCTGCTAAATCTATGTTTACCACTTTTCCTGTTTTGGTATTCTCTGCAGACAATTGCTGGAACTCTACCTCGAAAGGAACGCCATTGCCATTGCTGACAGCCATGGAGACATTGACCGCTTCAAATTCAAGCATGCCCGACTCAAAGTGATGGAAAAGCGAGATGGGCGCACTCTCTGGACCTACCTCTATCTCCGTATTGCCTAAGTATCCTTCGATGTACTCTGGGACAAAATCACTGAGCTTTACAAAGACCAAGATACTGTCGCTCAAACTCAGGTTAACGATATTCCCCGTCGAGTCAATTCGACCCGTCAGCTCGCTGTAGAAAGCGTTGTATAAGTTGATGGTAGGCGACCCGGTTAGATCGAACAAGTATCCATCTACTGCATAGCTAAAGGTTTTTTCGATGCTTCCCCCCATCGGCGCGGGAGCTACTTTTTCATGTATTTCTAATGGGATGCCATCTTTCTTCCCTTCAGGAACGAAGTAGTCAAAAAACAAGGTGTCTTCCACCGTACTTACTACGCGTATCGTAATGGTACCTGAACTCGCTTTGGCTTTAGTCAGACGCAAATCATCCACATTGCGCATAGCATTGGTATCTCCAATCTCAATGATGTTTTGAGCAGGAAAAATAGCAGTGGCCGAATTCACCTTCATGTCACGCACCGTTATGGTAACGATTACCGCATCCGAAGTGTCGATCAACACCGGAGATGAAGTGCCATTGATGTCCATGTTCAGAATGTTGCCCAACAATGCCCCTTCTATGCTCTTTCCAGCTAGATCGATCGTGCGGAGTTCGGTTCCCCCTGCAGCGACGCTTGTAAAATTCTCAGCACCGACTAAGCTGTTGTCGCTTTCATTTCGGATCTCGAAATCGATGTCGCTCAGTGCCGTTGGGAATTGGTTGTTCAGTTCAATGTCCATGAACCCCGAGTCTAGCGTGACAGATTCAAAAAACGCAGAGCCGTCCACAGGAATGGGGCCATAGGCTAACCCATTGATGGGGGGAATGATGGATGTAGTGCCGTTGGCGTTGATGATGAGCTGGCCGGTTACTCCCCCTTCGGCCAAGGCAATTTGTCCAAGGGATACACTGCGCACAGCAGACTTAGCGCCCAGTGTGAGCGATTGTAATTTCGCGACTTCTTCGAATTCTCGCGTTTCCAGTTCTTGGAAAGAACCCAAGCCTGAAGCGTAAACGTCATTGCGATAGGTTAGCGTAACAAACCCTTCTTCGTCCGTTGTGCGGATGGAATCGGGAACAATTTCGCGGATGGTTAGTTTAGTAGACAAGATCGGTGTCAAGATCTCGTTCTCCAGACCGGGGGCGTTCAATTCTCGCCTACAACCAATGAAGAGTACGACTACTGACACCGCAGCGAAACCAAGAGATCTCAAATTATTGAAGCTCAAATCAACCATCACCATTCCGTTTTCGGAGCATCACGAATGTCACACAATTCCTCATGAATTGGGCTACTTTTGCTCCCGAATTTCAACAGGTAGACGAAGGAGTTCACGCAAACGTTGTGCTGAAGGTTGGCTGTTGAACGGAAGAATACATTAGTAATGAGCAGCGCTACAGAGAAGAAAGACGACGTTACCATTTTATTCGCAGGTGATTCGGGGGATGGGATGCAACTCACCGGAAGCCTGTTTACCAATACATCGGCTCAATTTGGAAACGATATCAGTACGTTTCCCAACTTTCCGGCAGAGATCCGTGCTCCTCAGGGTACGGTAGCTGGGGTTTCAGGCTTCAAACTGCGGTTTGCAAGCATGGACATTTTCACTCCCGGCGATGAAGTGGAAGTGATGGTAGCCATGAATGCCGCCGCGCTGAAAGCCAATTTGGACCAGCTTAAAGTCGGAGGAACCGTCATTGCCAATACCGATGGCTTTGACAAGAAAAACCTGCGCTTGGCGAAGTACAACGAGGAAGCAAATCCTTTGCTCGATGAATCACTCGACAAGTTCCGGGTCATTGAGATGGATGTAACCAAGATGACGCGGCAAGCGTTGGTCGACAGCGGATTGGGAACGAAGGAGATTGACCGGTGTAAGAACATGTATGTGCTCGGATTCTTGTATTGGATGTACAACCGCAGCCTTGATAATACAGAGCAATTCATCAAAGAGAAGTTCGCGAAGAAGCCCGAAATAAGAGATGCGAACTTGAGAGTATTGAAGGCAGGATACTACTTCGGAGATACCAATGAAACCTTCACTACACGCTATGAAGTGAAGTCGGCAAACCTTCCTTCAGGAGAGTACCGAAGCATCATGGGGAACCAGGGAACTGCCTTGGGCTTGATCGTGGCAGCACAAAAAGCAGGACTCAATCTTTTCTACGGGTCCTATCCGATTACGCCTGCTTCTGATATTTTGCATGAACTAGCGCGCCACAAAGAATTTGGTGTAAAAACCTTTCAAGCCGAAGATGAGATCGCGGCCATTTGCGCCGCCATAGGCGCGAGTTACGGTGGTTCATTGGGGGTCACTGCTTCGAGCGGCCCAGGAATCGCATTGAAAGGCGAGGCCATTGGACTTGCCGTGATGCTTGAACTGCCCTTGCTCATCATCAACGTTCAGCGCGGAGGTCCTTCTACAGGCCTTCCGACCAAAACAGAACAATCTGACCTACTACAGGCAATGCATGGAAGAAATGGAGAGGCTCCACTTGTGGTGATTGCTCCCAGCTCTCCTTCTAATTGCTTTGAGACTGCGATCGAGGCTGCTCGCATTTCACTGGAACACATGGTGCCCGTGATGTACTTGAGTGATGGATTCATTGCCAACGGTTCGGAACCTTGGAGATTTCCTTCAGCGGCCGACATTGACGCAATCAATCCGCGTTTTGCGGATGCAGAGAAGGAACTCGACAATGGAGTGTACTATCCCTACCGCAGGGATGAAGATTTGGTTCGGTCTTGGGCAACGCCCGGAATGAAGGACCTACAGCACCGCGTAGGGGGGTTGGAGAAGGATTTTGAAACAGGAAACGTTAGCTACGACCCAGAGAACCATGAGCGGATGGTGCGCATTCGAAAAGAAAAGGTAGAAAAGATTGCTGATTACATTCCAGAACAAGCGATTGGACAGGGGGATCAAAAAGGTGATTTGCTTATCCTCGGATGGGGGTCGACCTATGGCGCTATCCGTACTGCCGTCCGCGAATTGATCGCAGAAGGCCATGCTGTCAGTCATGCACAAGTGCGTTATTTAAGCCCTTTCCCCAAGAACCTTGGCGAATTGATGGAAGGCTTTGACCAAGTCTTGATCCCTGAAATCAATGATGGCCAGCTGATCCAATTGATCAACGCACGTTATAACAAACGTGCTTTGCCGCTCAATAAGATCAAGGGAATGCCTTTCTCAGCGCGCGAGATCAAGGAAAAAGCAAAAGAATTGTTAGCCAAATGAGCACAACCGACACACAACAATTGACCGCGAAAGACCTCGCTACCGACCAGGACGTCAGATGGTGTCCAGGCTGTGGCGACTATTCCATCCTCAAGCAGATGCAGTCTACCTTGGCGGAAGCAGGCATCAAAAAAGAAGACACGGTTTTCGTGAGCGGCATTGGATGCTCTTCCCGGTTTCCGTATTACATGGATACGTACGGAATGCACTCGATCCACGGACGCGCTACTGCGATCGCAAGTGGATTGAAGGCTACACGGCCTGAATTGAGCGTATGGGTAATCACCGGCGATGGTGATGCACTGAGCATCGGAGGGAACCACCTGATCCACGCATTGCGGAGAAACTTTGACGTCAATATCCTGCTCTTCAACAATGAGATCTACGGATTGACCAAAGGACAGTATTCGCCGACCTCTCCAAAAGGACAAGTGACCAAGTCGACCCCGATGGGTTCGTTGGATCATCCATTTAATCCATTGGCCTTGGCCATGGGCGCAGACGCCACCTTTATCGCACGGTCCATGGATCGCGATCCGAAGCACATGCGCGCCATTTTGCAAGCTGCAGATGCACACAAAGGCACTTCGCTGATCGAAGTCTATCAAAATTGCAACGTCTTCAACGACGGCGCATTTGAAGTGTTCACGGATAAAGGCACCAAGCCAAAGCACACGATCTTCCTTGAAGAAGGAGAGCCATTGACGTTTGGTGATGGAAGGGAGTACGGCATCCGAATGAACGGAATGAAGCCGGAGGTAGTGAAGCTGGGCGACTTCAGCAAGGAGGATTTGTGGATCCACGATTCAAGTGACATGGGCAAGGCATTGATCCTCACGCGGATGTTTGATGATCCCAGAAAGGACAATGCGCTACCACGTCCATTTGGAGTTTTCTACCAAGAAGACCGTTACCTCTACGAGGATGCCATGCAAGGTCAGATAGACCGTGCGAAAGAGATCAAAGGGGAGGGTGATTTGGATCAGTTGATCCGCGGAGGCCACACCTGGAAAGTCGCTTAAGGCCCAGTTTGAAGGAAGCCTAACGCAGGCTGTCTGGAAGCCTGCAAACAGGGATGGCTTCCATCTTATGTCGGTTGACCCGGTTCAGTTTGCGGTAAATGGCAAGGACCTCCGTCTGGCGCTTTTCTAAGCCTTTTTCTTCTCCATCAAACTCCATCGCCCACTCTAATTCGGCATAACTCGCCCCAATCTGATCCTCGTCTGTCCGGTTGTCGCCCCAAAGTCCGTCTGTGGGTGGGGCCGACATGATGGATTCGATGATGCCCAATTCCATACCCAGGGCATACACCTCCGACTTGGTGATGTCTGCGATCGGGCTGAGGTCTACCCCACCATCTCCGTACTTCGTGAAAAATCCAATGCCAAAATCTTCGACTTTGTTTCCAGTACCAGCAACGAGCTTGCTTTCCAAGGCTGCGAAATAATAAAGGGTGGTCATTCGAATGCGAGCACGGCTGTTGACCAATGCCATGTCTCGGGATGACTCATCTGAAGGAGGCATGGATTTAATGAAACCATCAAAGACCTGGGTCAACTCAACGCTTTCCATGCGCACGTTTGGATAATGCAGCTTGAGCCATTCAATGTGCTCCATGGCCCTGGTGACTTGCTCAGACGATTGATGAATGGGCATTTCAAGACAGAGCACTGGAAGGCCTGTTCGTGCGGCTAGGGTAGAGGTGACTGCTGAGTCAATCCCACCCGATACACCAACCACGAAGCCTTTTGTGCCAGCGTTCTGGTTGTACTCTAAAAGCCAAGATGTGATGTGCTCAATGACAGCGTTTGCATTCATGCTTCAAAAGAAGACACCAATGTTCAAAGAAACGTAGTTTGTTACCGCCTTTTTTTGTTTTCCGATGACTGCCATTCCATCTACCAAGTCTGGAGTACCATCATCAGAAGGTTTTTTGATGCTGTTAGCTGGAGTATTGCGAAACATATTGGTGAAATGGTTGTGGTATCCAACGCCTACATAAAGATTGGTTTTGCCCGACAAATTGAATTCCCCTCCGCCTGTGAGGTTGATCCCAAGACGAAAAAGCTGCATGTCTTTTTGGATGTTGATGTCTTTTCGGTCGGAAGGTGCATCTTCTTGCACCCAGGTGTATTTGTCGTTGGCAAAGGCCCGAGTTCTTACCCCTACATCCAATCCAACTGCCGCGAAGTAGGACATGTACCCTATTTCGTTGGTCCGCATTTTTAACAGGAGCGGCACCGTCACGTATTGAACGCGATAAGCGCGGTTTACCTTGCCGTAATAATAATTCGAAAGCGTTGTGGTGTCGTCAACCTGAATCACATCTAGGGAATCCAAAGGTTCGATGAGCGCACCACCGTTATTGGTCATATTGATGCCCGTAGCGAACAGGTAGTTTGGACTTTCACTGAACTTGAAGTCCATCATTAAGCCATAACCAAATCCTAGGCGGGCCTGAAGTCCAGATTTCTCAAAGTCTTGAATGTTTGGCCTGACCCACCCTAGATTAGGTGAGGCAACGAGGCCAAACCTGAATTTCCGATCGTCCATATCGCTTTCCTGCGCCATGCTAGAGGCCGCAAACAACCCTATCACTGCGGTAAGGGCCGCATTTCTCAACATCTTCTTCATACGCCAGTTACATTTGTTTCAAATTTACGTTCTGTCCCGATGGAGCATTCCCCCGTGAAAATTACTCTTCAAACAACGCTTTGTTCACTAGTCCTAGTGCTCTCCCTGCTCGGGTGCGCTGACAAAAATAGGTTGGACATCCCCGTTCCAGATGAGGGAGCCTTGATAAAGATTGAACGCTTAGACGTCGCGTGGTTTGACATGACTCCCATATCTTTTAGAAGAGAGCACCCGAGGTGGCAATCGGAATACGGAGAGTTGTATACCCGATATGTGGAGGATGTGCTGAACTTGGGAGCGGTAGGAGATAGCAATCTTTTTGCGGAAATCAGAGGATTCACTACGAACGAGAGCATCCTTGAAGTGAAACACGAAGTGGATCGGCTCTACCCAGATTTACAGGACCTTGAGCTAGAGCTCTCCACCGCTTGGAACTATTACCGGTTCTACTTCCCAGCTGGGAATATCCCAAAGCACATCAGCTTTAACGGAGGCTTTAACACGCCTGTAGCGATGACCGGCGATGGAATAGGGATCGGATTGGAGATGTTCCTGGGGGCACAGTGCCCTTTTTACGATTACCTACAGATTCCTGTTTACCTGCGGAGCCGCATGACTCCTGAACACATTACTCCAACGGTGATAATGGGCTGGATCGAGACGGAATATCCACTGACTGACCCAGCGCCTACCTTGCTCGAAACGATTGTTCATCAAGGAAAAGTGCTCTATTGTTTAGACGCCATCCTTCCTCGTTCACCAGACGGAAGAAAGATCTTTTATACAGACGCACAAGTGCAATGGGCGCAAACGCACGAGCCCTACGTTTGGGCGCATTTCATCGACAACGAAATGCTGTTTACCACCGACCGAGCGGAAATCGGCAAATTCACAAACAAAGGTCCGTTTACGGTTGATTTGGTCAAAGAATCCCCTTCGAGAATGGGGTTCTACATCGGCTGGCAAATCGTTCGTGCCTATATGGCCAAGCAAGATACCATTGATCTTCCAGCGCTTATGGCTACTGATGCCGAAGCCATTCTCAATCAAAGCAAATACAAACCTTAGTACACAAAAAGTATGTCAACAGTTAAGTCCGAGATCACCTTTACCGTTCATATGGACGAGAATCAGATTCCCGAAGCCATCCAGTGGAATGCCGATGGCACCGATGAAAAGGGCATTTGCGATGCTGCCTTCCTCACCATTTGGGACAAGAAGGAAAAGAACACCTTGAAAATTGACCTGTGGACCAAAGACATGATGGTCGAAGACATGCAGATGTTTTTTCATCAGATGATGCTCAGCATGAGCGACACGTATAAACGCGCCACCGGAGACGAGAAGACCTCACTCGAGATGCGGCAGTTTGCCTTGGAACTGGGCGAGAAGATGGGGCTAATAAAGAAAAACGAAGATTGATGCGCCGAGCGTCGTTACTAATATTCTTTGCATTCAATTTTGAAACGCCATGGGAATGAGGATCCTTAGGATCATTTCGATCCAAATCTTGTTTGCCTCTGTTTGCAGTGTCGGATTGATCCTTTCTGGATGCAAGAAGGATGCTCCCGAGCCCATCACGCCAAGCGAGTCACTGGAAGCGCCTACTGCAGATTTTGAAACCGACCAAACGGGATTGTCTATCGCCTTCAGTTATACCGGTGAGCGAGGGGAGACCTTTGTTTGGGATTTCGGAGACGGAGCAACCAGTACGGAAGCGTCGCCTACGCATGTATATGATGCATATGGGTTGTATTCCGTTGAACTGACTGTCAGCAATACAGGGGGAACAGCCAAAACAAGCAGCGACGTAGCGGTTGAAGGGGATGCTCTTGTCTCCATTCCAGAGTTGGGTTTTTCCAATGTGAATGGCGTATTCTATGCCATTAACCACCAAAGGGTTTGGTCCGTTTACGGCGAACCTGCTTTGGTGAAAACGGGAGCCGCCAAGGCCTGGTGCAGCGGAACGATTGGTTATACAGACGTAGGAGCCGTGACCTTCAAGCAAGGCGATTATACCGCATCACTGAACCGCGGTGCGGACAATGCATACACTTGGTTGGAATCGCCCGATGAACAAACAGGGTTCAAAAAAGGAGTGGGACCTACCTGGAGTATTGCAGGGGGCGGACAACACGGTTCCATCAATGGCCTGAGTAATGTTTGGCCGTTTCCAGCGACCAAAGAGGTAATTGCTGAATCAGCCATTGACATCACAACAACGTTTGCGGTGTCTCATTCGGGAGCCATCAACAACGCTGACTCAGTCTTCATTTCGGTGTACGGACCCAATGGCAGCCTCACCCGAAGATTGGGGGGCGCAGAGAATTCTACTTCCTTTACCCCAGGGGAACTCTCAACGCTTGGGAAAGGAAAAGGGCAGGTGCAAATCGTGGCCTATAAGATCTACGAGCAGGTGCTTGGAACGAAGTCCTACATGGTCATGAACGTAGCCGCGTCTCAAATGGATGTGACGGTCGAATAGAAAACTTCCTGAGCTTCGTCAGGATACCCCAAAATACCATAAAAGAGGTATGTCCCTCCCTTAGACAGGACGGTATGTTTGCAGCGTTATTTAAAACGAGTCTAAATAAAAACAACGATGCATCCGCGTACTGCCGTCACCTTCTTGTTGGGTCTTTTTGTGCTGAGCTTAGCTGCTTGCCGCAGGGAGCCGCCGAAAAGTGATTTTTTCCATACTCCGGTGCCATCCACGTACGATTTTCCTTACGTGAACTACGGTGGCCAGATCGAACGACTCGATCAGATGGAGGAGATGATGGAATACATTGAAACGGCTAATCAATACGGAGTCCAGCTCGATGGAGCTGTGCTGACGGCGATGTTTGCCAATACGAACGGCAAT
>Ga0055584_100007493_pt1 | contig 10702 bp, 17 predicted proteins | sample OSDHelmetaG_FD_58716 | JGI IMG/M metagenome (GOLD analysis project Ga0055584, IMG submission 58716) | Pelagic marine sediment microbial communities from the LTER site Helgoland, North Sea, for post-phytoplankton bloom and carbon turnover... | ecosystem: Environmental > Aquatic > Marine >...
CCGGGCGGCCTCCGCGGCCTCCCGCGCGGTGAGCGGCGTGCCCCGCCGGTACACCTCCAACAGGCGGGCCTTCACTGTTCCCAACCGGTACGGCGACGGGATGGCGTCGTGGCTGGTCTGCGGGTCCGTGTTCCGCGCCAGCCGGTGATCCTGCCCCGTGTCCGTCAGCGATGCCTGGTTCGGGGTTGGCGGCGGCTTGCGCGGCTGCCGCCCGGCGTCGTGCCAATCCGGGTCGGTTCCCATGCTCACAACTCCTTCCTGCCCATGCGCCGCACCGCGGCCAGGGCATTCGCTTTTGCCTGCTCCACTTCCTCCGGTGTGACCTCGGGCCGGTCCAGGAAGCGCATCCCCTCCGGTGGCGTCGCCACGCTGTTGCAGCGGTAGCAATAGGTCACGCCCTCCGCGGGGATGTAGTCCCGCGGCTCCCCGCAGTCCGGGCAGGGCCAGCCCGCCAGGCGGCGGGGTCCGTCCGGGATGTGGGTGCGCGGTGTGGTTGATCGCCGGGCGGCGGCCTGACGGCAGCACCCCAGCATCTCCGCCGGGTTCGGCGGCTGATAGACCTGCTTGCTGAACGACACCAGGATGTCGAAGCCGTCCAGCATGTCGGCCCTGGTCAGGCCGGACAGGTTCCGGGTGAGGTAGCCCGCCACCTCCTGGGTCCAGGCCGTGTCGTTCCGGACGCTGCGCCACACGGTTCCGCACCGGGTTGCGAACTGCAACGCGTCGGCGGTCGTGGCCGGTGGGTTTTCCTGGTCAGTCCCCATTGGTCACCTCCGACGGTGGCCACGGCCGCACATCGTCGGCATTGACACGCCGCATGTGCGTGCCCTGGCTGATGTGCGCGACGCTGCCCACAACTTTCACGAGCCGCCCGAACTGCCAGCGCCCGTGCTTGTCCATCCAACGCACCGTCATGGCTCCACCCCGTCGAACGAAACGGAGGTGACCACCGGCAGCGGCTCGCGCTCGGAACTGAACGCCATCAGGTACAGCGGCGGCTCCTGGTCGTCGCCGGTAATCCGGTGCAGCACCACGCCCGACTCCGGGACACGGAACATGTCCCCAAGCCGCACGGCCAGGACGTCGGGGCTGTTGGTCGTGGGGTTGCGGGTCGCGCGCCCGGCGGTCGCCGCCAGGATCAAGTGCACCGTCGTGTGGAGCAACCGGATGTCCCCCGGAATTCCGAGCCGGGCCACGACCTCCTCGTGCACCTCCGTCCACAACCGCCGCGTGTAGCCCACGGCGAAACCGTCGCGGGTCCACTCCCGGTCGCAAGCCCACGGCGCGGGCGCGAGGACCAGGGCCTCATCGCGGAGCCGTTGCCGGGTCGTGTTGTTGGACGTCCATTCCAATCCCCGCTGCTTCACGCGCAGCGGCGGTGATTCCACCATGTTGGTCCTCCTCCTTGCCGGATAAGTTGGGGCACCGTACCACATGCCCGCACGGACACCACGCAAGCCCGCTTGGCACGCGGGGCAACGCGGTCACCAGGTCGCAAACTCACAACATGCCGCGCGGTTGGGATTACGTCGCGGCGTGGTATGGGCCGCGCCGGGACCGGGGCTGCTACGCTGCGGGCGCTGCCATCGGCGTCACGACAACGCTGTGTTCCACCCTTAGGCTACGGGGGCGGCAGCAGGCTCCTAACCGGTAGTCCCGCCACTCCCTTGCCGGAGTATTCATCGCAGGCGGCGGAGGAGCCACCAAATTCCACCGGGTTGTGCCGTCCGCGCCCGGCGTGTAGGTTGCCGCGCGGAACACAGCGAGAGCGCCCGCCGGGGCGGCACCGCGATGCGACCAGGCACCCCGGCTAATGAATCGCTGGGACCAGGGCAGGACGTCGCCGGGGTTCGCTTCCCAGGCCGGAGCCGTTAGAGGGTGAGGCGGCAGCATGCGCGGGAAACGTCATGGTCCGGCGGGGACGGTAAACGGGAGCCGGGGACTGAAACGATCAGTCGGGAACACCGGGGGAGGTGTATCCACGACACGGCGGTGACCGCGCCAGCGGTTGCCGTCCGGGTTGGGGGAGGGGTTGCACCGCGGAGCGCACCCCGATTGGCGTGTGGCGTTTTGGGGGGAGGTTGAACCACGGAACGCATCCGGGTTGGCGTGTCCCGCTTGGGGGGAGGATTGGGATTGGGGTTGGTGTTGTTCCCCTTTTCCCCTCCCCGGTTTTGAGCAATGGCGACCTATGCCCAAAAACGGGAAGGGCACCCGGTTGGGTGCCCTTCCAATGCTGCCGCTTCCCGCCCCGATAGGGAGAGTGGTGGCGGGTCGACATGCTCGGCGGTTACTTCGTCCCGGCGGGGATGAGCGCCCCGGCCTCGGCCACCAACCGCTGGGCATTCCCCGTTAGGCCCACCCGCCTTCGGGATAGTCGTCGTGATCGACGCCGGGGTGGTCCTCAACCCGGTACACCAGGTCCTCGTGGGAGACCGAAACGAGGTGGTCATAGTTGGCGTCGTCCAGGTCCGGGACGTCGGGAACGTGCCACACCTCGCGGCCACCGCCGGTGCGCGTGGCGCGCAGGTGGCGGCACCAGGAGTTGGCAGCGTCCATGGACGGCGTGCGCAACTCGGTGCCCACCAGGGTGTACGCCGAGTACCACCAGCCCCCCTCCTCCGGGCCGCCATACCGTTGGTCGCGCTCGTATGCGTTGACGTAGATCACGATGCCACCTCCTCCAGGTGCCGCCACTGACTGCGCAGGGCGTCCCGGACCGGGCCGGACGGCAGGTTGCACAGGACGTACAGGATGGCGTCCGCGGGCATGCTGTCCGGGTCGCGCTCCAGGGCGTCCGCGCCACCGGCGTCCAGCCACATCTCCAGGTCCGTGATGCGGTTGATGGTGCTGCCGTGCGTGCCCTTGCGGCAGTTGGCCGCCAGGCTGTCGGCCCAGGGCCGGACACCGGCGGGCACGAACAGGCCCGGCGCGCGGCGCAGGCGGCGGTCCAGCCAGGCCAGTTCGGCGCGCTCCCACTCGCGCATGTGGTTGATGGTGGCCCAGCGGATCGACTCCGGCTGGTTCGTGATGCTGTTGGCCATCCCGGCGATCATGCCGCCACCTCCGTGCTGATCAGTTCGCGCGCGGCGCGCAGGCTGTTCACCGGGAGGGTCCACAGGTGCACCCCGTCCCAATGCTTGTTCACGGTCCACCCGGCACCGCGTCCGTCGATCACGGTGTAGGTGCAGCCGTCAATGTCCAGCCGGTACAGCCCGGCCCGCTTGTAGGTCCACTCAATGCTCATGGCGCTGGTCCCTTCGTGGTTGGTGGTTGCTGCCATAGGCAGCATGGTAATACCTGCCAGCATCAAATAGCAAGGGGGCGGGGTTTCCCGGCCCGAGCCGCCGCCAATTGGCAGCACGACAACCCGGTGCCCAACTTGTCGGAATGGGGGACCATGGTTCCCCCATGGTTCCCCCTAGGCCCACCGCCCGGCGTCCGGAATCGGCCACCACTCCAACACGACCATGGGCGCAGGTCCGTACACCTTCGTGGCCCGCATTGATTGGCATAGCGCGTCATCCGTCCACGCCATCCCATTCAGCGCGTCCGCCACCAACTTCACCACGTTGTCCAGGTCCGGCCTTTTGGGGTACGGAGCCGTGGGGCGCTTCGGTGATTGGTGGACTACCTCCACCGCCAACCCGAAGTGCCCCACGACCATGCGCCGTCCACCGGCGCGCCAGGCCCATTGCCATGCCTCCTCCGCCGCCCTGGTGGCCTGGTCCGTATAGGCCCGGCCATTCCCAAAGCGCGGGCGGCCCTTGCCCTTGGGCTTCCCCGGAACCACCAGCCGCGCATGCTCACCCGGTGGCCCCGCTCCCAATTATCCGTGGGCCTTCATGGCGGCAACGACAGCCTCCACCGCCGCCGCCGGAACCTCCGCCGTGGAATCGACACCGGCCACCTCACGCAGCACGGCGATGGCCCGGTCGCGGTCCAGGCCCATGGCCTTGGCGACCTCCGCGATGCGCTGGCGCTGCTCGTCGCTGGCCACAGACCCCAGCATTTCCTCGCGGCTCGGGCGGGTGCCCTTGGCGCTCATTCCGTAGTTGGCCAGCGCCCGACCCACCGCGCTGGTCTCGCAATTTTCGACATGCGACGTCCGGTTGACCGGGCTGCTCCCGCGGACCTCGTGCGCATAGCCGGTGGCCACGGGAGCCTCCCCGCCGGGCAGGTACAACTCCGCTCGGAACACCACCTCGTCCCCGTCCATGCTCACCAAGTGCGTGACCACCCGGCCCTCCGGGTGGCGCTGCCACCAACGGTGCACCCGGCTGTCCACGGTTTCGTACTGCGACAAGTCGAAGCCGCTCATGTTGGTCCTCCAGGGTTGGTTGCCCTGGGGATGTTAGCCGTGGCCGCGGGGACTACGGGGCGGGCGGCGCGTCCGGCGCGTCCGGCAAGTACCCCACCGGATCATCCGGGTGGGCCTCCAGGCCAACGGTCTCGGAGGTGGAAACGTGAACCACCACCGGCGTGCCATCCGGCAACGACTGCTGGATGCTGCGGCGCAGCGCCTGCGCGACGATTGGCTCGTCGGTGTCCTTCCGTTCAATGTGCACGGTGACGAACATTCAGTAACCCCTTATCAGGTAGCGCATCGGCTGATAGACCGGGCGGTTATCGTGTCCACCCGCCGCGCTTGTGTTTGGCGCGTTGTGGTCCGTGCTGGAAACGTAGGGGCCGCTGGTCCACACGTTGCTCGCGTCACCGCTGGTGCGGTTGTCCGGTCCGCCCGTTGCGCCGGTGCTGGTGATGCCGGTGCCGTGAACGTGCGAACCCGGACCGCCGGGCGCGCCCTCGTTACCCACGATGATGTAGTTACCATCTGCCCGGCCAACCCAGTGGGTGCCGTGCACCCAGGCTGCGCCGCCGCTGTTTGCCGAGCCAAACACAGACACGCTATGCCCGTGCCAGATGTCGTGACTGTGGCTATGTGTGTGCTGGTGGCTGAAAGTGTGTGTGTGGTTCCCAATGTCGTCCGCTCCCGCGCGCATGCCCGCGGTGGGGTTGGCCGCGCTGGTGCCGCGCACGAATACGTCCTGCAGGTCCGGCACCCGGAAGTGGCCGGGATTGGATGTGTCCCCATCCCAGGCGTTCCCAATGCGGGCGTAAAGCGTTGCCCAGGAGTCCTGCGGATACCAGTCGCCGTTGCACCACAGGAAGTTCTGCGGGCGGATGGACTCCGGCCCGCCCCACAGGATGATGCCACCCACCGGCGTGCCCGCGCTTACCTGGTCGCTGCCGGTGCCGCTCCCGGACAGCAGCACATCCAGCCGCTCGGCCAACAGTTGGACCCAATAGGGGACGTCCGCCGCATCCTCGGGGGAGGGATACGGCAGGTCCAGGTTTGAGGTGTAACCACCGCGCGGCTGCCTGCTCACTTTTTGCCTCCGTACTTGAATTGCGGGCGGATTTTGCTGCCGGTGCCGTAGCCCTTCGCGCCGGGTCGCTTGCCGTTTTTGTCCACCCGCACCCAACCACCATTGGCGATGGTTCGCTCCTCCGCCTGATTGGCGGATCGCGACTTCACCTGCTTGCCCCACGACGGCTTGGGGTTGGCGCGCTGCCCCTGCGTGACCACCTGCGGGCTGTTGCGGTTGGCGTACCAGACCAGGCGATGCTTAGGCATTGAGCGCCCTCCTCACGACATACCGCAGGGCGTTGGCCAGCCGGTCGTAATCCACCGTTCGCACCAGGTCCAAGCATTGGTCGCACAACAGCCCGTGGACGCCAACGCCGTCGTCCCGATAGTCCGGGCGCAGCATGCCGGTGGGGTGTTGGCCACAGCACCCGCACACCCCACCCTGTTGGTGCAGCAGTTGCTCGTAGTCCTCCAACGTGAAATCCGCGTTGGACAACGTGGGCACGATGCGCTCCCGCTCGGTCTCGGTGCGGGCCTGCTCGCGGCGCACCGCCGCCCGGTCGCGGACCCGGAACAGGGTTTCCTCGGGGTACTCGGTCTCGCGCTGGAACCACCGCCAGCGGTTGGTGGACTGCTCGTCCGGCGACGCGTCGGTGGGCGGGCCATCGGCCTCGTCCTCCCACTCCACGTTTTCGGGGTTGTCCCCCGGATTATCAGTCACGGCTGCACCTCCGCTTGAATGCTATCTAACGGCGTCATGTGTATTTGACGTCGCCCTCCACCTGCGCGCTCGGCGGCCCGGAAGTGGGTGCGGGCTTTTTGTAGTTGTAAGTCCGCACCGGTGCGTTCGGGTGGTGTTCGCGCCACGAAGCAAGTTGCTTGTCCCTCACCTGCTTGTCCGCCCAGCCGCCAAAAACGCGTGGAGTGCCCCACGTTTTCAGTCCGTCCGCATCAACCTTTGGCGCATACTCAAAGCAATAGGGCGAGGGGCGGCTGTTGTCCTTGAATGCCCTGGTCCATGTGTTCGGGTCCGCCGCGGACTTCGCCATGACGCTATCCCGCTGCTCGGGAGTTGCCCAGCCACCGGCCACCTGAAATTCCAACCGCTCCCACGCATACATGGTGATGGGCGGCCCGCCGCCACCGCTGGCAGTACCCAGATCACTCGGCACCACGAACCCGGACCAACCCGCAATGTTTTGGCGGCGAATAGATACCTTGTCGGACTCGTTGCCTCCGCCCGTGGTCATGGTGCCGTCGCCGTGCACTTCCAGCACGATGGTTACATGCTTGCCTGATTTCAGGCCGAGGGCACCTGGAACCGGCTTTGACTTCCACCAGCCTTTGGCCTTCGCCACCCGCTCAATTTCGGAAGTGGCACCGTGGCCACAACCGCCCTGGCTGGTTTTCTTATAACTGCCGTATGACGTTCTGGCACCGATCCACGCAACGAATGCGCCGCACCACGGGACCGGGCCGCCGTAGCCACACAGACGCCAGGCGTCATTTACGATCCATGACCCCTCGGAATAAGTTGGCGGGTTGCCCGTGCCGATGTTGTCCAATTGGGGCTTGCGCTCGGAATGCTCCGCCCACTTCCTCACCTCGGCTATTACACGATCTGCGTTGCTCGCCATCATTCACCGCCCTTTCCGTAGGCATACGCCAACGCCGCACCGAGCAGCGCAAACAAAGCCGCAAGGATTCCCTCGGGCACGGGGTCGCCCCCGCGAATCATTGCCCCCACCATGAGCAGGGTGAGGATTCCGAACACACCAAGGAGTATTAGGCGGCGGTCACTCACCGGCCTCATCGCCCTCCGCGGGCATGACCTGGTTGGCCTCCGCCTCCCGCTCCTCCAACCGGGCGATGAGCCGGTCGCGGAAGTCGGCGAAACTCTTTGCACCGCGCACCGACTCCAGGATGTCCGCGTTGCGGCTTACCCCGCTGCCGTTGACCTTTAGCCCGTAGCGGTCAATCGTCACGACGTCGCCGGTCTGATCCCAATGGAACGCGAACGTGGACGAGCCGTTGCCCACAAAGTCAAAGGCCAGGCATCCGTTCGTGTTGGGGTGGTTCCGCAGGTGGACATACGACGCGGAGTTCCAGGTGGACCGCATTTTCAGGAAGTCGTCGCCCCTGTAGTGCGTCCCGTCGAATGTGAGCATGGCGTCGTTGTCGGTGAACTGAAACCCGTGTTTGGCGAACCAGTCGTGGTCCGCTGCCAGCAACTCGCGGGTAATAACGTCGTCGGGAAACTCAATCTCAACCGAGTACGGCCCCTCGTAGTCCGCCCATACCCAACTGGTGTTGGTTCCCCAGTCGCCTTCCGGCGGTGGGTCGTAAATGACCGTGAAAGCGTATTTGTCGTAGGGCGTGCCCTGGTCGTAAGGAGTTTTTCCCACCGAGCGGACGAGGTAATTCGTGGTCCGGCCAGCCCGGTCCCGCCACTTCAGCGGGCAACCGGGGCTGTCGCCATAAAGCGCGTCGCACGCTTCCCAAAACGGGTCGTCGCGGGAGACCCGCAGGTTGATGGTGTCAACGGTGGAATGTGGCCCGGTTGCCGCGCCACCGTTCGTCCGCATGTCGAACGACTTGGGGTACTCAACCGCGTTGTCCTTGTAGACGAACTCGCTGAAGAACCGCGGCGGCAGGCTGCCACCGCCGCCGCCGGTGTCAATGCTTTCCAGCGCGGCATCCAGTTCCCGGCGGTTGATGACGTTGTATTCGCCGTCGCTCTTGCCCGCGTAGTTGACCGCATCGCCGCCGCCGCCGAGGTTGTTGCGGTGCACCCATAGGAGTTTGTCCGTGGTCCCGCTCGGATTCTCCTGCGTCGGGCCGTAGATAACCCAGTCGTCGGTGTGCTGAGCGCCGCGACTCCACGAGTGGTCGCCGGTCCATGTGTAGTCCGCGGCGGGGTCCACCGCGGCGTCGTCGCCGTCCTCGCCCTTCAGCGACGCAAGCCATTCGGCTTCCGACATAGGGGTGTCGTCCGGGCCAACGGTGCCGACGTAAACCTCGTAGGCGCTAAGTCCGTCCGCGCCGTCCGCGCCGTTGGGGCCGGGCGGTCCGGTGAGGCTCCCATAGTTCACCCAGGTGCTGCCATCCCACACATACAGGTCGCCGGTGTTGTCGGTGACGAACGCATCTCCATCCTCCAACAGGGCACCGTCCGGGCGCTCCGCGGGGAGGTCACCAGGGGTGGGCACGCTGCCCAGGATGTTGAACGTGCTGCCGTCCGCGCCGGGCGGCCCCACCAGGGACGCCAGCCATTCGGCTTCGTTGCCCACAAAGCCATTCTCAACCGCGATTTCGTAGGCGCTAAGACCATCCTTCCCGTCCTCGCCATTTTCGCCAGCCGGTCCCTCCGAGCCGGGCAGCCCGCCGATGCCCTCCAACACCGGCACCAGGTAATGGTGATAGGGGCTGTAACCGCCGGGCGGTGCGCTGGCGGGTGGGTCCAACTTTGGCTTTTTACTGCTCACGGCAGCGCCCTCACAATCCGGCCATTGGCCTTTGGCAGTTTCATGGTGCGGCCCCGTTCGCGCATTACTTTGGCCAGCACGGGGAAGTGCGCGGTGGCCACGCTGGAACCATCCAGCGCCAGCCAACCGGCGGGCGGCGCGGTCCCGATGAATTCAACAATGGTGCCCACGGGGATGCTCGTGCCGCGCGGACCGGCTGGCCCCTGAACGCCAACACCCGCGGGTCCACGCTCACCCATTGGCCCGCGCCCGCCCTGCGCGCCGCGCTCACCGGCAGCACCGGGTCGGCCATCCTTCCCGGCATCGCCCTTAGCGCCCCGCGGCCCGGCCTTCCCCTGCGGCCCGGCGGGTCCGGCGGCACCCTGAACACCGGGTTGCCCGGCCTTGCCCTGCGGCCCTGTGGGTCCGGCGGGTCCGGCCTTGCCCTGCGGCCCGGCGGGTCCACGCGCGCCCTGTGCGCCGCCCGGTCCGCGCTCGCCCTTTGCGCCACGCTTGCCCGGCTCCCCAGGCTTGCCCGGCGCACCGGCTTCCCCGCGCCCGCCGCGCGGACCCTCGGGGCCAACCGGTCCCTGCGGACCCTGGTGCCCGGCGGCTCCGGGATCACCCTTTGGCCCGGTTGCGCCGCGCTCACCGGGTGGTCCGGGTGGTCCGGCGGGTCCGGCAACGCCACGACCACCAGCGGGGCCGGGGTCGCCCTGCGGGCCAACCGGCCCGGCGGGGCCAGCCGGTCCGCGCTCGCCGGGATGACCGTCCGCGCCATCCTTCCCCGGAGGACCGGGCGGGCCAACAACGTCCCGGCTGTACGTTTCAATTTTGTAGGTACTCATGCGTCCAACTCCTTCAGGTGGTCGCGGAGACGGTTGGCCTCGTCCTCGCCAATGCCGTACTCCGCCAACCGGGCTTCGATCATGGCGCGCGTAGTCCTCGGCGTAATCGCCGCACCCTGCCCGCACTCGGGGAGGATGTCGCCGTTTTCGTCCAGGGTCGGCTTGTCCGTATAAACAATGAAGTTTATGCCGGTGAATGGCGGCATGTTCTCCCCGATGCCGTAGGCACCGTCCTCTTTCGGGATGTTGTATGTGGTCTTGTGCTTTTCCGGGGGGTCGATCAGGCCGCTGCCGTTAGGCGTGAAAGTGCAGTACCAATCGTCGCCACCACTAGGGGAGAACGCATTGGACTTTGGGGTCGGCTCGATGTAGTGCATGTGGCGCTGTAGTCGCCAGTCGCCCCCCCGGTCGCCGGGATTGACCATTCGGGTGGGGCGGAGGTTCTGATTTTGGTAGCCCCAGTCCGGGTCTCCGGGCGGCGTAGCCCCCACCAGCGCGCGGCCTCGCAGGTCCGGGACGCGGAATGAGCCCTCTTCGCCGCCGTGGAAGGCGGGGCAGATCGCGGCCAGCGCGGCGAAGTAGGTTGCGTCATAGGCCCGGCCATCACATAGCAGCCACCCGTCGGGGGGCTTCACGATGATGTTGTAGTTCCACAACTCGTCCACCTCCATGTGCCATCCCATGTACGCCATGAGCACGCCGGGCGGCATGGATGCTCCGCCGCCACCGGCATCAAGCCGGGCCGCGAGTTCGTCAATCCGCGCCGATAGGGCCTGCGTGTAAGGAGGGGTCTCTGACAGGTAGGACTGATCCGCCAGGTACGGCGTGCCGTCCGGTGTTTGTTCAATGCTCATGCTGCATCCCCCTGGTTAGCCGCCACCTCTTTTTGCTCGCGGTCGTAGGCCGCCAGTTGCTCGCGGAGGGCGTCGACCTCCTCCTCACCGATGCCCGCCTTCGCGAGCCGGGACTCAATCATCATGCGCGTGGTTACGGGCGCGAGTTCACCGAGCGGCGAGATG
>Ga0055584_100007495_pt1 | contig 10699 bp, 6 predicted proteins | sample OSDHelmetaG_FD_58716 | JGI IMG/M metagenome (GOLD analysis project Ga0055584, IMG submission 58716) | Pelagic marine sediment microbial communities from the LTER site Helgoland, North Sea, for post-phytoplankton bloom and carbon turnover... | ecosystem: Environmental > Aquatic > Marine >...
AGTTGGTGTTTCAAAAAAAGTTTCAAAAGATGAATTGCACCGCACTGATTTAATACCTAGTTCTATTCAAAGTATCTTAACAGATGTTGTTGAAGTTCCTAAAATGGTAGCGCTTAATTCATGCATGCAGGGATTCAATGGTAAATCTCCTGCATATAAATCTCTTTCTGGTTGCCCAACCAATATACATAACCCCGACAAATCTTTATTTAATTGCCTTCCAGCTGGATGTTCCATAGGACCTTCTCAATCAAATAGTGCTGGGACATTAGGCTTTTTTGCTAAAAATTCTAATGGTGATATTAGTTTGGTCACAAACAACCATGTGTTAGGTTCGGAAATTTACTCACCAAAAGATCAACCTGCTTTAGAATTTTCAGTTTCTTATTCTAATTCCTATGTATTTACAGACTCTCTAGGTAATTCTCACAGCAATCCTTTATTTAATAATGATGATTTTGCTTTTATAGAAGCAGACAGGACATATAAGTTTTTTGGATCCGACGGCTTAAATGAAGCCCCTTTAGCTTTTTCTTTCTCAAGCAGTTTTGACTCTCAAGCTTTTAATAATTATATTTTTACAGAAATATCTATTTATAATATTAGCGGTCAATTAATATATAAAAATGGTTCTCCCGTCAATAATTCAGGAAGAGAATTGGCTTTCCTAAAAGATGGTGAATATATGCTATTTCGTTATTCTACAAAAAATCTAGATAGTTTTCGACGCATTTATTATGGCTCTTTTGGGTTCGATTCTAATCGAACGGAAGTCGGTATTTTGTTTTTTGGAACACCTTATTGTTTTAGTTCTAATAAACAATCAACACATTTAAATTATCATGATGGAGAGGTAAATAATAATAATATTGATTTATCTAAAACATCAATTTCTTATCCATCTAACTTGGATAAACTCGAAGGTATTTCTCAAATCACAGTTTCAAACAGTGTTAATGTTAAACCTATTTATTTCCCCCATCCATTTAATTCAGTTCTTTCTGGGAATCATGGGTTCCAGCCAATCAATAGTGTTGATGCTGCATCGGCTAAACTTAACAAAGATTTCTTTCCTTCCCAGGACATTCTTGGCTTAACAGATAAAGTTCCCTCATTTAAAAATGCAAGTATCGGAGATCGAGTATTTAAAAGCGGGCGAACCACTGGAGCTACCCCAAGAGAAGATATCTTCGATTCTCACCCGTCTGTTCTGTCTACATCTTGGACTGGTTATGTTTATTATTGTAGTGGAACTGTTTTAGACCAGGTAACAGGATCAATTAAATCCGCTCTATCGGATCAGCATAAAGCTATTTTTACTGACTGTCTTTATTATAGTGGCTCTGGTGAAAACTTATATTTTTCTGATGCAGGGGATTCTGGATCTTTAATTTTCTCAGAAAAAGAAGGCGAGCTATATGCTACTGGCCTTCATTTCGCTGGTTTTAATGACGGATACACGAGTCATGGTTTAGCTAATAAAATTGAAAATGTTTTTAAAGAATTATCTTTATCTCCATGGGGAGGTGAACTATCTTTACCATTTAGCTCGAATGAATACAAGCATCTTTTGGATAATAAATATATCAATATATGTGGAGATAAGTATATAATATAAAATATTTTTATTGATTTGTTCTTAATTTAATGATATTATTTACTGAACTTTTTTAAAAAAAAAACGATTTATATAAAATATGGAAACAAAAACAGGAAAACTTTTAAGTGAAAATATTGCAGGAGTTAATAGGATATTACCTCATAAGCATAAATATGCATGGGATTTATTTTTAAAAAGTTGTGCAAATAATTGGATGCCTACTGAAATAAGTATGCAAAACGATATAAAACAATGGAAAAACAATGAAATTACGGAAGATGAAAAACTGCTTGTTAAACGCTGTCTTGGATTTTTTGCTGGCTCTGAGTCTTTGGTTGGTAATAATTTGTTACTATCTGCTTTCCGCTTTATTACAGATGCTGAATGCCGTCAATATATTTTGCGTCAAGCCTTTGAAGAGAGTCTTCACAATCTCACTATAGTATATATATGTGATAGCTTAGATCTTGATATTGAGGAAGTTTTTGCAGCTTATGAAACTATACCTAGTATAAAAGCTAAAGATGATTTCCTCATGAGTATTACAGATGATATCAGCAGGCAAGATTTTAATCCTAATAGTCTTTCTGGAAAACAAGAAATACTTAGAAATTTCTTAACATACTGGATTGTTTGTGAAGGAACTTTCTTTTTTAGTGGTTTTGCTATGTTATTGGCTCTTGGCAGACAAAACAAACTTCAAGGAGTTTCAGATCAAATTAAATATACCCTAAGAGATGAAAGCTCTCACATCGCATTTGGAACATATTTAATTAATACTCTTATTGAACAAAATCCAGAAATATGGACACCAGAAATTCAAAATGAGTTTGTCGAACACATTAAAAAGGCTGTAGAACTCGAAATAGCTTATGCTCATGATGTCCTACCTACGGGAATTTTAGGTTTAAATGCTGATATGTTTGTAGATTACATGCATTATATTGGCAACCGCAGGCTTGAAGCTATCGGTTTAAGTTTTAGATTCCCTAATGATAAAAACCCCTTTCCCTGGCTAGGTGAAGTAGTTGACGTTCAAGCTATGGGTAACTTTTTTGAGCGCAGGGTCAGGGAATACCAACAAAGCGGCTCCCTAGAAGATGATTTCTAATATTAGCTTTTTATTTTTCCTTTTTTTTAATTTTTTGTGTATTAATTATCATGCATATAGAATTTTATAATGTCAAAAAAAAATCTAAAGTTAAGGTTCCCGAAGAAGAAGTAACAGCTCATAAACTTGAAAAGGTTACCAAGAATGGTCTTTCTAGAGTTAGATATATCTTGAAGGCTGTGGATTCTGATGGTACAAAACTTAATAAATTTTGCAATAAAGAAATTTTCGATAGTTTTTCTTAATTTAAATGAACAATAAAGATGTAGATTGCTCTTCAGAAATTAAATCTAATTTTAATTTTATTTCCGCTCGATCTTCTTTGCCAGACTTAGATAAACTTTTGGGTTTTTTTTCTCAAAAAGTCTTTTATCATAATAATCAAAATCCTTCTTGTAAAATTTCAGATTCTCAACTTAAAGAAGTCTTTAAAAGAGGCACTCTAGATGCATCTTCTTTAGATAAACCTAAAGTTCTATGGGCTCTTGCTCGAATAAATTTATTTTGTAAATATATCAAAGGCGGAAATGTTTCTCAAGAGTATATAAAACTGGACAGAGATCTAGCAAATGATAATTCTTTTTTTATTGATGACGGTGTTCGAGAAAATTTAAACTTTTCTTATGAACAAATTTTAGAAGCTAAATTAGAGTCAGAAACTTTTCAGTTAAATGATATTGAAAATTTTGATTTTATCTATTTAGATGAATTTTTAGATTAAATGGCTAGAGTTGAAATAGTTAGTAATAGGGGGCCAGAAGCTATTCATTCTTGGTCTGGGGTAACATCTGCAGATTCTACTGAAAACTACGGATCTATTGTTAATGTACGTCTTTACACTATGCATAGCTATCAAGTAGCTAGGGCTGCTGGCTCGGGATCTTCGGTAAAGTTCAGGGTTTTTGGCTCTAATTTTACAGATCCATCCACAAAAACAGCTAGTTTAGATTTTGAAAAATATTGGAGTTTAATTACTGAGCACGATCTTTCTGCTGGCTCTAATTTTGCTTACTCAGATTTTTGGAATTTTAAATTTGCATGCATTCATATACAGGGACAATCAGATCAAGAAATTAATGTTTTTGAAAAACATAATGCTTAAAGTTTGATTTTTGTGTGTAATTACCCATTGATATGGGTCCTATAATAAATACGATTATTGGTGCTGGAATAAAACTCGCCTGCAATCTTATTAATTCTTGGCTAGAACAAAAGAGGCAAGACCAATTAGCTCTTGCTGCTAGAGATGACAAAATGCTTGAAGCTTTAATTAAAAGTCAAGCCCAAAACTCTAGCGATCCTTTTGTTAAAGTTACTCGCAGAATTCTTTTTATGAGTATTACTTTTACGATGTGTTTCTTAATGATTTATTATGCGTTTAATCCTCAAATTGAATATAATTTAATAGTGCCTAAGGGTGATGGAGGCAGGCTTGGTTTTTTTAGTTGGATCCTTGGGGGGAAAGATTGGGAAGTTGTTAAAATGACAGGCGGGTTAATGCTTGCATCTTTTATGGATCTCTGTTTTATGGTCGTTGGGTTTTATGCAATTCCTAGTAAAAAACGTTAGTATTTTTTGTTTTTTTCTTTGCGGGTGCTCTTTGTCAAAAAAACACTTAAATACAACTTCATTGGAACACTTTTCTGATAAAAATTTAGATTCGATAGATAGTAATTCTTCTTTGCAAAAAGATTTAACTTATCCAATTAATATAGAAGATCCTTTATTTTTCTTTTTCTTAATTTTTTTAGTCTTAACTTCTATATCTTTTTTCATTTTTTTAAATAAAAAATAAATGTGTATACATATATACATATGTCAGTCAATATTATAAATTATCTTCAAAGATCTAATATTTTACTAAAGTCAACATCCCTGCAAAGATCTTTGAAATTAGCCAAAAAATAAAAAGCATTCTTTATTCTAATAAAATATATTTTTCTGTATATTTTTGTGTAAATATTTGTTATGCCCCCAACCGAAGAAGAATCTTTGTATTTTTTAACTCAATGGCACGGTCATTGTTGTTCAGATGAATGTGCGGATAACTATGAAGGAGTTTTTTGTGGATCTGGGCTTTTAACAACTTCTTTAGATGATGGCACTGTGGTTGTCAGAATTCCAGGCCAAGACACATGCTTATATGATAATTGTTATGGTGAACACGGTAAAAATCGTGCGCTTGCAGGCAATCCATGTTATTGTGAAGAGAAAAAGGGCATCGAGTCAGGCTGCATGGACCCAGATGCCTGCAATTATTGCCAGAGTTGCGGCTGCGACGATAATAGTTGTGAATACGAAAGTTGTCGAACAGACACTGTTGATCCAACAGATACACCTAAACCGACTAATACACCTCCAAAAACTCCTACAAAACCTTTAACTGATACGGCTCTCACTCCGACAGAAAAAACTCCAACAGAGCCTACCTTAACAGACACAGCCAGTGCAACCAATAGCTCAACAGACACAGCTAGTGCAACCAATAGCTCAACAGACACATCTCCTGAAACTCATAGCGAAACAGAAACAAAAACAAAAACGGGTACAAAAACCGAAACACAAACAAGAACAAAAACTCAAACTCAGACAGAAACACAAACTCAAACAAATACAACTTCTGAAACTGAAACACAAACAGGAACAGAGACACAAACAGAAACTGATACTCGTTCTCCTAGTCACACTATAACAGATTCTTGCGGACCTAATTCAATTTATTGTGAGGGTTGCCTTATCTGGAGTGGCACTGATCCCAGCACAGGGGAAACAGTCAACATATACAAAGAGTGCGGTCAAGATTCAGATTGTCAATGTTGTTGCAAAGACTGCGTTGATAGCGATTATTGCAGAACCGACACCCCAGAGACATTTACTCCAAGTTTAACCCAAACAAACAGTCTTACCCTAACACTTACTCCGAGTCTACCAGATACTCCAACTCAAACATTTACTTGTCCGCCTTGCGAAGCTCAGTACGATCAGTGTGTCAATCCCCTTTTTGGTATCCAAAATTTTGGATCTTCTTGTATTCAATGTACTAAATGTTCGCATTTGGAAGTTTGTAGCACTAACGACCCTTTTGATTATGCTATTGAAGGTGTATATTTTGATCCCAATAATATACCTAAGGGCACATATAGTAAAGGTGATTTGTGTTTAAATGTTAGCTCTATTTGTTGTAGTGCTGGCGACCCCCAAGCTAGATTAACTATCTCCAATCAATATTTTATTGGTTCGGGCTCCTGCGCATGCCCAACCCCTACAGTAAGCCCTACTTGTGACTGCTCTGGTTGTAACTACTTCCCCATTGATTCTGTCAATAATTGCGGCAAAGACTCAGATTGTCAATGTTGCTGTGAAAGATGTAAGGGTAGATTTGCATGCGAAACAACCCCTACTTTTACTCGAACTTTTCCAGAAACTCTCACTCTCACTAATACTCCTTCAAAAACAGATACCTCCAGCCCATCAATATCTCCTTCGGTTACTCCGACAGAAACTTTTATTCTGGGCAGATTATGGCCTTGCTCCTCGGGAGTTTTAGGTAACACTTATATTAGTAACGGCGTTCCTATTAGCGGGGGCACCTCTAGTGTTAGTTTCGCTGGTCCTATCTTGGACTGTAATTATCCAGACCCTATTCCTCATGATTATTTTTATCCAACTTTTAATGGATTAGAGGTTGTTACTCAATTATATAAATTTACAGATGAAACCTGGGTAAATGGAACATATCAAGGCCAACTAATTGATGGCCAAAATGGATGTGCCTACCTACAAAGAACTCATGAAGACCCAGAAGATGCTGTAGACCTATTTCAAGCTCCTGATTTTTTAGCTAATGGTCCTTCTGCGGAGTGTGAGGTTAAGCCAATACCTAGTCATATTAAAAATTATTGTTATAATTGTTATGAAATTAAACTGACGGATGGCAGAAGCTTTTCTGTTTTAGGTTTAAATCCTTTTTTATTAGATTGTTCAAAGAAAGATGGCTATATTAGATGCTATAACGGTGTTTGCGTTGATAGTATCAATAAAAATGGAGTTTGCACTGGAACTAATTATTTAGGGGAAGCGGCAAATATTGATGAAGCTCTTAATGCTGTTGATGCTGCATTGGGCAGTCAACCCAAAAGTTTCTCTTTTGCCGATAGTTTTAATGGTGATACTCTAACCGTTAACCATCGTTTATATGGCGATATTACTTTCAAAACTCACATGGATGCAGAAGCTCTTGAAGACTGGATTTGTAGTGGGGGTAGTTTGTCTAATGGGGTTTGGGAAAAATGTAATAGAACTCAACTTTTGTTTCTTTTAGCTACTTATGGAATTCCTGATCAATATGTATATGCTGTCACTCAAGTTTATCAAGGCAGGTCAATGCCACCTGGCTACAATTGCTATGATTGTAAATTCACTGAATGCGGAGGGGAGATCAGAGCTTGCCCTGCTACTCCGACGCATACCTATAGTATACCAGACACAGCTTCTTCAACTCCTACGAGAACTTTTAGCCCTAGTGCTACCTATACTATTACTGAAACCTGTGTTAATGAATTTGGGGCTAAAGCTTTATGTGGCTCAACTTGTTATTGGAACGGGGATACTAATAACCCCCCTGATTATTGTGGAGTTTCTGCAGGGTGTCCTTGTTGCTGTTCGGAATGTCAAGGAACAGTTAATGTAGCTACAGGTGAAATAAATCGTCCAGGCAAATGCAATGGTACTCCTACAATTACTCCCAGTTTAACAAACACTCAAACTCAAACCCAAACACAAACACAAACTCCATCTCCCAGCCCTTCTTGTTTTTGTTTTACCAAAGAGGCTTGCTCTGCTGAAACTTTATTAAAGGTATTTAATAAAAGCGGCGGAACAATTAACCTAAACGAGCACTACCGCATTTGCCCAGCAGAATCATCTGCCGAACATGATCTTTACTGGAATTATATCCATGGTAATTACGGTAAAACTTTTTATTTCAACCATGTCGATGGATATGATTTTTGTTATACTTTGGAAAAATCGAATTGCTCCTACTCAACTGTCAATCGGTATAGCAGCTCTGGACCTTGGGTGTATGCCCCTGAATCATCTAATCTTCTCCTTCAAAGAAGCAACCTGCAATTAGGTGACGAAGTCTCAAATTGCAATGAATTAAAATGCATTGACCCTCCGACTTATACATTCACTAACACTTTACCTGAAACTCCTTCACCAACCACTTCACCAACCACTTCACCAACCACTTCACTAACTTCTACCAATTCGCCAACTTCTAGCACTTCACCAACTTCTACAGAAACTTGCGTCTGCATGGAGAGAAAGTTTTGCCCAGGGTCTTTCCCTCCAGACGGAAGAGACTCAATTGAATATGGAATAAGTTGCGATCCTTTATTTAAAGAACTTTCGGCGTATCATTGCTCTGATGGGCGATGTCGCACCGTTAAAAGGGTCCCAATGGCTGTTTGCGATACAAACAATCCTCCCCTAGCATTAAATTTCTCTAACTGTACTCGTTTTGGGCAGTACTGTCATGAGGGGTCTAGTATTTGCCAAACACCTACCGCCAGTCCTAGTATTAGCCCTTCCCATACTTGTAGTGTTTATCCAAAAGCTTATAGAGCTAAATTCGTACTTTATTGTGATTATATTGCTGGTAATATTCCAGATACAGGAGTAAAAGTTCAAAGAGGTTTTGAAGATTTATATAGTGCTGATTGTTCTATTCAGCCCAATGTGGGAGACTTAATATCTTTTAATAATGCTCCCTCTTCGCCTAATTATCAACTAGGGCCCAAATATACAGATTGTTGGAGGATTGATGAGCTTGAAGAATTAAACTGCTCTCAAGTAGAGGATTGGTTTGAAAAATACGGTATACCTAAAAACGGTCAGCCACCCTTAGAGTGCTTGGATAATATTACTCGAAACCGCTTTCAATCTGTATGCCGCCAAGCCTGCCCAACACCTACAGCTGAAACATACACCCCTTCTATCACTCAGACCCCTTCATTCACAATCACGCCTAGTGATACAGTTTCTTTTACACCTTCGCCAACTATAACTATAACAACTACTCAAACCGCTTTTCAGTGCATTAGTTTGCAATCTTGCTTAGATGGTTGGTATGACATTATAAACGCAAATGGCCTAACAGAAGATCAGGTTAATGGAACCTGGTCTCAAGACGGGTCTTTGCTTGAAGCTAGTAATTGTTGGACCGCTCGGTTATTACCTCCCCAAAATACTCAATGCAAAAGGTCTGGTTTAACTTCTCAGGGCTGGGCTTCACTCTATCATGCTGGAAATAAAACACGGCAATCTCGAGACTTGAATTGTAAGCATTGCCCTGCAACACCTACATTAAGTTTTACAATTACTCACACAGACACTTGTCCAGAAGGTCAAGTTCAAAGGTGCAGACTTCCTTCTCCTCAACTTTTTTCTCCTGAAGATATTTTTGGCATTGAATCTGGTCATTTAGTTTGTAAGTGTGAAGATGTTTGGAAGTGTTATAATTACACAGATCCTTTTGATATCTTTACAAGTCTTGACTGTAATTGTTCAGGATTAGGAATTGGTAGTATCTCGCTGGGCTCAGAACCTAAAAAAGATTTTTCGCTAGAATCTTTTTCTAATATTGGTTCTGGATTATTACCTCTTGATTGTAATACAGATCCTGACGGCAAGGCTTGCAGCGGTTGGGTTGTTGATCCAAGTATAGGAACAGGGGTTTATCAGAGATGTGTTACTAGTGCTTCTAGTGACTGTCTCTTTATTACACAGATGTCCTATTTATATAATTGTGCAGAAGTTCAAAACACAATCACAGGTGAGATTAGGAGGATTTGTAGAGACTCTGACAGTATTGATACTCAAAGCTGGGGTGGGCTAGCACTTTCTAATGATACTAAAAACTGTATTTTTAGCAATACTTTTTGGAGGGATAATCCACTCTATTGCAAAGCTACAGGATTTACAAAGCGGCAGTTATCGTCTTCTACTCAAAATGCAGATGATTGTAATGTATGCTGCGAGCGAACCCCCACATTTTCTCCTACAGGAAGGCCTCCCACCATAACTCCTACTCCTACTCCTACTTGTAATTGGTTTTATGTCGATGAGTGTTACAATGCATGCGACCAAGATCAATACGGCAATCAAGTAATTCGTCCAGGCAATATGGGGGGTAGTGGAATCTATCTTATCGAAGCTGGAAAATGTATTGTTGCTCAACTTTCTGGTCGTCCAGGAGATGGTCCTTGTAGCTCTCAAAACCCTAATTGGGTATCAGTTTTGCGTGAAGCCGTTAACTGCAATGATCCTGAGTGTCCTTGTCCAGAGACACCTAGTAAGAGTCGAACACAATCCCCCACCAAACCTTTCCCTACTCCCACTCAGACTCCAACAGACTCAGCTTCTCATACCCAGACTCAAAGTTCGTCTCAAACTCAAAGTCCGTCTCAAACTCAAACTTACAGTCCGTCTCAAACTCAAACAGTTACACAAACACAAACAGACACCCAAACTCAAACCGAAACACCTACTCCTACTCATACTGCTACATGTAAAAACTGCTATAAGTTATCTGGTTGTGGTTGTTCTGAACCCAGCCATTTGGTTCCTGAAGGGTTATATAAGTTCACATTAGATCCTGCTAATAATGGAGTTCTTTATGCTACTGAAAACAATAATCCAAAATGTTATGCTATAGAATCTGTTGATTATTCTCTTTGTAATCCTTCTGATCCTTGTCAGGACTTATTAAATGTCTTCATAGCTAGTGATTCTATTTTAGAAGGCTTAGATTATCCGCTGACTCTTTCAGATTTGCTTCATACTTGTTCTGGCCCTCGATGCGATTGTCATACCCCAACTCCTTCGCCATCCAAAAGCAAAACTCGAACAGGAACTGAGACCCCAACAAATACAGTTTCTGAAACACAAACACAAACAGGAACACAGACACAAACACAAACAGG
>Ga0055584_100007497_pt1 | contig 10697 bp, 13 predicted proteins | sample OSDHelmetaG_FD_58716 | JGI IMG/M metagenome (GOLD analysis project Ga0055584, IMG submission 58716) | Pelagic marine sediment microbial communities from the LTER site Helgoland, North Sea, for post-phytoplankton bloom and carbon turnover... | ecosystem: Environmental > Aquatic > Marine >...
GAGCCACAGCCAGAGCCAGAGCCACAGCCAGAGCCAGAACCAGAGCCATAATTAAATAAAAATAAAATTGATTTAATACTAATTTTTTATATAAAACTAAGTATTAAATGGAACCTCCAACTTATTTAGCCAACAAAAATCCTCATCCTAGGGATAAACATATATCTTTCGATGAGGGTCCTCATATTTACACGATAAAAGGTGATAGTGACTATATGTCTGTAACTACATGGAATCACTCACATTTTGCTCATTTTGAACCCGATAAAATTATTAATAAAATGATGGCCAGTCGTAATTGGACTCAAAGTAAATATTATGGAAAAACACGTAAAGAAATAAAAAAAATGTGGTCTGATAATGGTAAACAAGCCTCAGAAGCAGGTACAAAAATGCATTATGATATTGAATGCTACTATAATGACCAAGATGTTGCAATAGAAGAAGGGTGTGTAGAATGGGAATATTTTGAAAATTTTGAGCGAGATTTTGGACAACATATGGAACCTTATCGTACAGAATGGATGGTATATGATGAAGATTTGAGATTTGCAGGTTCTATTGATATGATTTTTAGAAATAAAGATGGAACTTTGGAAATTTATGACTGGAAAAGATGTAAAAATATTAAATATACAAATAATTATCAAACTGGTACAACCAATTGTGTTAAGCACTTGCAAGACTGTAATTATAATCATTATGCTTTACAATTAAATACGTACAAGGCTCTTTTAGAAAAAAATTATGGAGAGAAAATTAATGGCATGTATTTAGTATGTATGCACCCAAATAATACGAATGAAAATTATATTAAAATTCCAATTCCAAATCTTCAAAAAGAAGTAAAAGACTTATTCGAGTTAAGAAAGGAGATGTTAAAAGATAAACAACTTAAAAATAAAAAATCTACTTAATGTAATATAATGGACGAAATATGTGGTGAAAATGATTTTGCGTACTTTTCTGACTATGAACTTGACTGTATTAAACCTAATCCAGCAACAACTTTTTTTATTTTATTGAGTATGGTACCCATGAGTTTTCTTTTTGCGATGATTTTGATTTCTCAACATTTATATGCTACAGGTGATATTATTGTAGACGATGAAGAAGATCAAGAAGAATTATATGAAGATAAGTATCCAATTATTAAAGATAAAAATACAAATAAAGAGCCTAATACAAAATTGTTGAGCATTTTGGAGTATACTCCACAAGGAAATGTTTTTATGAAATATGACCCTGAAAATGAAAGTTTTGATTATTGGGCAGATTATAAAGAAATTCCGTTTAAATATTTAGAAACGGTGGCTAGAAAATATGTAAACACTTTTTGTTGCGTAGATTTATATATTAAAGAAGAAAGTGATGAAGAGTATAGCGATGATTTTGAAACAGAAGAAGAAAATAGTTCATCTGATGGAGAAGAAACATCAGAAGGAGAAGAAGAAACATCCGAAGAAGAAAAAGAACAAAAAAAAGAAGATAGCGATGATGAAGGTGTTTTTGCTAAGTTGAAGAGTGCAGAAACTATTAAAGAAATAGTTGAAGAAGAGTCAAAGCCAGTCAACAAATTTAGATATAAAGGTAAATTGGTTGACATTATGGAATTTAAACAAAAAAAGAAACAAAAATATGAACCGAAAAATGTTTCATTTGGTTCATGGAAAGGTTTATTTTAGTGACGTTTTTTTAGTGCACGTTTTTTAGTGCGTCTTTTAAAGTATTTTCTTTTTTTACGAGAACCTCCTTTTTTAAGGGATTTTCCCGTAGGTTTTAAATTAGGTTTTTGTTCTATTGTTTCTTGTTTTAAATTAGGTTTTTGTTCTATTGTTTCTTGTTTTAAATTAGATGTTTTATTTTCATTCAATGTATCATTAGTTGCTCCTTGTAAACCAGAAGGCATCATAGCCTCAGCAGCATCACTTTGTTCTTTTATATCTTGTACAAGTTTCTGTTTTGTTAATCCTACGCTGGGAGTAAATTTAACATCACTACCGCTCATTGCTTGAAATGTAGAATTAAACTCATCAAATTTATTTGTAACATTTGTATAAACATTATAGGCTTGGAGTCCAAAATCTATATAACTATCGACTGCTTCTAACCCTGGAACATTTACTTTTCTAAGCATTTCTAATATTCTGTATGTTGATTCTAAAATAAGTTGTAAATTCTTTTGAATGATAGTTTGTCCAGTTTGAACTAAACTCATGGAAGCAGAAAAAGCACTCCATGCGTTACCATAACCAGGAATACCAGCAATAACATTTTCAAAAGCATCCCATGCACCATCTCCTGCGCGTCTAATACCTTCTTTCAATCTTTCAATAACTTGTTCTTCTGCTTCATCAATAGCAGGTTCCATTTCTTTTAATGTAATTAAAGACACTGCCAAAAAAGGTTTAAGCGCTGAATCATTAAGTGCAATAGCAACTTGTTTAATATTTTCTCTAATAACAGGATCTTCTAAAACTTTAACCATAATCATGGACAATAATTGTGCTCTATCTTTAGCAACATCTATATTTTCGTAAAGTTTATCAGGTTCTGTGAGTGAAACTCCTAATAATTCTAACATTCTATCCATAATAGAAACCAGTAAAGCAATATATTTTGATATTAATCTTCTTATGATAGCAACTGGTGGTTCTGTTATCAATCTTTTCATAGACTGACCTACATCTTTTGAATTTACAAATTCTTGTTCAACTCTTTGTTGCATACTTTTATTTTCATCCGACATTATTATATTATCTTTATACTTTATTTTTTTTAAGCCAACTTAAATATCCAATACTTTTTTCTAAGTCAAATGAAGAACCTAAATCTTCTTTAGCAATTTGTAGGGCTTTTTTTTCAATATGTGATAAAGAGTCAAGATATTTTTCAAGACTTGTTTTTTGTTTCTTAGGAGGCATATTTATTAATATTAATAAATTATATTAATATCAATATCAATTTTTAGTTAAAATAAAATAAAAGTCTTTCATTTTTATCTTTTACAAGTTTTGTTAATTTATAATCAATACTATAGTTTGAATTTATCAATATATCTACAAATACATCTATTTCATCTGATTTAATAAAATCACCAGTGTTTGGGTTTATAATAGCAAATAAACAGTGAGGCTTTGTATCACAGTGACAATCATAATCAAAAGGAGAAAGTCGCTGTCTTGGTAGTTCTTTGATACAATCTTTTAAAGGAGAATTATCCGGTCTTTTATTTAGTGTTAATATTTTTAAATAGCATTTTGTAATTTTATTTAAAAATATTTCTTCTTCAACCTTAAACGTGGGCATATTTATATATAATATATTATAAAATTGAAAAGAATTTTTAATTCTAAAAAAATATTATTTTAACATGATAGAATCAAAATCTAAAACATACAGATTTAAATTTACTTCAAATTTTAGTTTAGCAGTTGAAGAATTTTCAAGAATTCATAGGTTTGATAAACCCAAAGATTTCAAAGATGCATGGAATACATGGAAAGAAGATAGCAATATACTAATACAAGAAGAACTTAATGTTCTTAGAAATAAAGGTTATGAAGGAGATATTTATCAAAAGATTTACAAAAGTGCACGATATTATCATAAAAATAAATCAAATAAAGAAAAAGAAAAAAAGCAACGAAAAGATTATGTTAATATAGATAGAAATATTTTATCGAATATGGATAATCAAATTTCAAAATATTTGAAAAATAAAGACAGTAAACCATCAATTGGATTCCAAAATTATATGGAAAATATAGACAAAGACGTTTTATCTAGAGAAATTATGCTTTTAAAAAATAGTGGATATGAAACAAATGAAGAAGTTTTAAACAAGTTTAAGAAAACTTATAAAAATAGATATTTTATACAAACAAAAAAATAAATTTTATCAAAAAAATAAAGTTGATATAAAAAATTATAATATATTTTTTTATTAATGATAGGAGGAAAAATGTTAGCAAGTGGGGGATATGGCTGTGTATTTAGTCCCGCTATTGATTGTGATGGTACTTCTTTAGAATCAAAAAAATACGTAAGCAAAGTACAAGTTAACAATAAATATGCAAAAAGAGAAATTATGGTAGGAAAAAGAATAACAAAAATAAAGGGATATAGAAATCATTATGTTCCTATTGTAAAACATTGTGAGGTTAAATTAGGTGAAATAGAAGATAAAGATAGTGGTAGATGTGAAATATTTAAAAAAAAATCAAGTAATAAATTTACTACTATGAAAATGCCTTTTATTAATGGTACAGATTTTATAGACTTTATGATAAAACATAAAGATAGTAGATATATTGTTTCTAACATTATATCAAGTTACAATCATTTATTGGTTTCATTAAGTAAACTAATACAAAATAATGTACTTCACTATGATTTGAAAGGAACTAATATTATGTTTGATAATGACTCAAAATTACCATTACTAATTGATTTTGGACTTTCAGCAATAATAGATGATGAAATTGTTTCTGATGAACAAATGAAAGAAATTTTTTATGTATTTGGAGCAGATTATTATGTGTGGCCATTAGAAGTTCATTATATATCATATTTAATTAATGAAAATATTGAACCCGTTGAAGAAGAATTAGTTAATATTGTCGAAGAATTTGTTGATAACAACAAAGGATTAACTAAGAATTTTTCTCAAAATTTTCTTTCAAAATACAAAGATAAATGTTTAAAACAATTAAAATTTTATAATAATTTAAAATCATTTCATAAAAAAAAAAATTACATTATGAGTTTTTGGAATACATTTGATAATTATTCATTATCTATAATGTATTTAAAATTTATAAATTTAATTAATTTAGATGGTTATGCTGACAATAGTTTTATTATTCATTTTACAGAGTTATTATTAACAAACATTGACCCTAATCCTCAAATGAGGATTAGTATATTTGAAACAATACAAGACTTTAACGGAATTTTAAATAAAGATATATCTGAAGGTATAAAGGTTTTTAAAGATTTAAAAAAAAACTTTATTGATAACAAAAGCGAAATAAATCATGTATTAAGTAAAGAACATAAAACAAACAAATTAGATTCATTAAAAATCAGAAAAAGTTTAAAATAAAATTATTTTTTTCTCTTTTTTTCTTTTTCAAAATTTATTTTTGCTATGTGTAAAATTTCATTTATTGATTTTCCAGGATGTTTATGTAGTGTTTTTTTAATCTCTAATAGCCATTTATTCCTCATATAATGTAGGAAAAGAAAAAAATTGATAAAAAAAAATTCATACATAGTAAAAATATCAAATGAACAATAAACTAATATTTACAAAGTATTTGTACAATAAAGATGAAGTAGAATTAACTTTATTAGAATGTATATTAAAAAATTCTGATTTTGAAGAAGTATATTATTGGACACGAGAACTTTATGACAGTAATAATCCAGAAGAAATATGGCAATTATTATATAAAATTTATTATGATTTTTACTTTTTAACAAATCAAAAATTTGAAAATAAAATAAATAAATGTTATTTAAAGTGGAAAAAAAAATACAATATAGGTTATATTATCTATATTGTGTATAATTTATGCAGACAAAACAAAAATATAGATGTTAATATATTTATTTATCGAACTTATTTTAGTTCGATAATTAAATATGTTATTCAAAATATTAATATTTCTACCTATTCTGGTAATACAAGATATGAAAAATTATTGAATTATGCTATAAAAAATAAAAATAACGAATTTATTGCATATTATTTAAAAAAATGTCATAAATTAAAAAATATTGAAACATTTTTAACAGAAAATTTCTCTATAGATGTAAAAAAAAATGAGCATTATAGCAATAAATTTCATTTACTTTTATGTAGTTGTTTAAATTTTCCTAAAACAAATAAAAAGTTTATTTATAAAAAAGTTCCAGATGATGCCTACAATGATGTAGCAAGAAATATAAGTAGAAATAAATCAGATGTACATTGGAAAATTTTAAAAGAAAAAAGATTATATAATATATCGCAAACAATTGGATGTTTTAAATTAGAAAGGAGTAATTATGTATTAAATAAAGAATTTTGGTATAGATGGGAATATCATGCGTATAACAGTAAAATATGGAAAGATAGATTTGATAAATATAAAATTAAAATAGAACGAAAAAAAAAATTATTAACATTTTTAGATGATGATGAAATGGAAGATTTTTATAGTAAATGGGGTTATGAACCAGATGAACAAAGTAAAGAAATACAAGAAAAAAGTATAAAATATATTAAAAGTAATAGTATTTACGGTTGGATAGAAAATATTTGTAAGAAAGATATAAATTATAAAATTGAAAAGAAATTAAAATATTAAATAATTACTATATTTAAATATGGTCAAAAATAAGAAAGGTGGAAGTAAACATAAAAAGATGGCGCGAAAAAATGTTACTAATAATGCTATTCGTAGAAAGTTGAGGAAAGTATCAGAAGAAGGAGAAATGTATGCTTGTGTAATTGCAGTTCATGGTGGAGGTCATGCATTAATTAGATGTTCAGATAAAAAAGAAAGAACACTAGTTATTCGTGGAAAATTTAGAGGACGTAATAAAAGAGGTAATTTTATTAAAGCCAATAGTATAGTATTGGTTGCATTAAGAAGTATTTCTATGGGAGAAGTAGTAGAAAAAAGAAAGAAAGAAAAGGCAGATCTCATTTATGTTTACGATGATAATGACCTAGAAGAATTGAAACAAATCAAAGATGTTTATGATATTCTCTCGAATGAAACCAAAGAAAAAGTTGACGATGATATATTTGATCGTACTGGTGATACAGATGAACAATTAGAAAATCAAATTCTCAAATCATTGGATAATAAAACATCTACTGATAATAAAGAAGAAAATAGTAAATTGGATGATGTAGATTTTGATTGGGATGATATTTAATCTACACTATTTAAATCATCATCGCTATCTATATCACTTAAAACATCATTGAAATTAAGGTCATGCTGTGTATCAGGATGAGTTAAAAAATCTTCATTTTTTTGTTCTTCAATACTAGCCATTAAAGCCTCTTGTAAGTCATTGTCAAAATAGTCAAATGGCGGTTGTCTTCTAATTCGTCTAGGTTGAGCATGGTCAATTATTTGTATATTTCTAATAATACTATTTAAGTTTGATAAAATTCTTTCTCTTTGATGTATAATATTTTGACGTTCTTGTTCTGAGTCCTCTTCTAATTCCGGCATATCATCATCGCTATCTGTTGTTACTTCATCGTTTAGCACATCATTGACTGTAGTATTTACGCTTTCATCATCACATTTTTCACGTATTTCCTTAAAATCTAATTCAAATCTACAAATAGGACAACTATTCGATTCTTCTTTTAACCAAGTTAATATTGCATCTTTTTCAAAAATATGTTTACATGGCAATTGACTTATTTCTTGATTTTCTTTAAATTTTTCTTGTGTAATTGCACATTCTTTTATATCTTGTTCATCATCTTTGAATATAATTGTTTTTAATTCATTCAAACCCTTTTCTGATATAACCTTTTTATATTTATTTTTCTCATAAAGAGAGTTTTGTAAAATATTTATGAAATTATTATTCGATATACGTGGGTGATTTAAAGGAAAAAAAGAGTTACTATTATTTACAACTCTATTTGTTAGCATATTCGTTAACTCATTAATCATTATATTATCAAAAGATGTTGGAGCCTGAAATAAACCTCTTCCAATAACAGTTAACGGAGATTCATTTGTATTTTGATTATTTTGATTATTTTCATTATTATCGTTATTATCGTTATTCATACTTAGTATTAAAAAATATTTTATTTTTAATATTTTTTAGTTAATATATATTATAATATTCTATACAACAATATAGTTTTCAACAATATTGTACCTATCACTATCTAGAAGGTCACTTAGCATTGTCATCGGTGTAACCGACCGCAAAGCCTCAATACCCTTTGTACAAAACACGTTCATAAGTGTTGAACTGTACCCGCTCAAAAATGTAATATTCTTTGATAGTGATGTAGCCGGAAAGCCATTCGTCTTTCTTAGATTCCAAAACAAAATGTGAGGCATTTCATATGGCTCACTCCACTTAGTATTCATACCACCTTCCGCAAATCTCTTTCTAATCTTTTCTTCCGCCGTATCAAAAATTCCTCCATTATGATAACTACAATCAAATTGCATATCACTGAAAACAGCAAATATCAAATTTCTAACAACATCTGGATGAATTTCATTTTCAACAAGAACCTCCAAAATCTTATCCAATGCTAGAAAGAAATCTGTAGATGTTCCCCATGCAGCACCTCTCACCGTTTGAGCCTTCGCTACAAAATCCATTGAATCATCTGTTTGCACCCATGTAGGATGACTATCGAATGTCATAATTCGATTCTTAAAACCACTTTCTTCATCAACCAGTTCAGAAATTCTAATACTCATTCCAATTGCATTGTGAAGCGGCAACGAATCATCACATTCCATTGAACCAGATGTATCACACATACAAACAATTGACTTCCCCTCCAATCCCTTATTGTTTGCCTTATTACTCTCCCATTGCATATTAATAGTATTGCGTACACTTTGTTCTCCACCACTAGATGTACCATAACACTTCAATGCGTCTCTTACAAGTTCTCCTACCTGACAACGCTTACCGTGAATTTTCTTACTCGAGTCACCACTCATAGCAGCAGAAAGATGTGTCTTATAATTTTCTCTACACTGAATTCTGTCATTATTTTCTCCACGAACTTGTCCCTTCTTATCCACATAAAGAATTGCATTCTTACTCTTGCTCATTGTAAGAGATGTAACATTGTTAAAATTAATCTGTGACCACTTTCCATCAATATCACACATCTTAATTTGAACAGTGTCTACTCTCTTATTCAAATAAACTATACGCTTCTTCAAAACCATTTTTTGCTTATTTCCAGCCTTTATCATAGTAGTTCTACTCGTAGCGGTACTCATAAATTGCGGATTCATCATCATTGCCATCTTCTTAAAAATCCATCCATACTTTGACTTTTCACGAGGAAGCCACTTTCCAATAAGTGTAGGATTGTAATTAATATCATTTACAGCCTTTTCATACTCAGTTCTAAGACAATTAATAGAAAGTGTCAAAATTCCTCGAATAAGCACATGATTTTCTCCATCCAATGTATTTTCCTTAATATATTGACAAAATCTCTTTACATCTTTCCATGAACCATATTGATGGTCTAGAGGATTTTCATTCGTATTAATAAACAACTTAAACATATTAAATGCCACCTGAGGATAATAATTATACCAAACAAGAATTTGCATAAAAGCCAAATCATATTCTCCCTTGCCATCTACAATATCACGAGTTTGAACTAGAATCTTCAAAAGAGTTACGAGTTGTACACGGTTCTCAGTCCATGTAAGACGATTCAACATATCATTTAATCTGCTTCTCAAGTCATCGTGATTCTTACTCCTAACCAACTGAAAGAAGAATTGACAAATTTGTTCATCAACATTATATGACCAGTCATGTTCAACATGATTATTTTCGCCAAGTCTTACAGGTGTAAGGCTTTTCTTGCTGTCGAGTGCTGCAGAGAGAATGTTCATAATTACTTAGTATCAGGGGGTGTCTTTAAATACCTTTTTCTAGACCTTTTTCGCTTCAATTTTTGTTTAATGTATATCTTTTTTGTTGTTTTTTTTGGTTTATTAGGTGGTTTATAATAGATAATATATAAAGTATTCATATCTTTAAACAAATTAATAGTATCTTCCCATTTTATCGTATCTATATTTTCATTTATATTTAAAAAATTAAAATTATCAGGATTTTTTAAAAATAAATTTATTTCTTGTGGTTTTAAATCAATATTATATTGAATAATACTTATTATTTTATGCATCGAATTATTATGTGTTTTATTTTTTTTCAATAAAAAAATTAAATTTTCTTTGTTTAATTTGTTATCATCTAAGTCCATTTTTTCTTTTTTAATATGATATATATTTTTTGTTTCATTTATATAAATATAAGTAACTCTAATAATATCAGTTATATCTTTATAAAAAATATCATATTCTTCTTCTTCCTTTTCTATTTCTTCCAACCAAGAATCATCTAATTCACTATCACTCATTATTTTATAACATTAAAAAAATAATGAAATATATACTCATTATTTTATTAAATTTTTATTAAAATTTATATTAAACTTATTCGTCATCAACATCTTCATTATCTTCATCGCTAAAACTTTCATAAGCATATTGTTGTATTAACTGTTTTTTCCATAGTTCTTTTTGACGTTTTTCTTCTTCTGATTCTTCTTGTACTTCTTCTTCATTAAACATATTATTCTTTTTTTTATTTTTTTTTATTTTTTCTTTTGTTTGTTTTTCAGGTTTTTTTGTAATAGATTCCATTATATTAAATGATTTATGAGTGGCTCCATTGATTTGGGGCACACCATTAATAAATGATGCGTTATTAAATACACCACTACCTCCTCCTCCACGTCCACGTCTTCCTCTAAATCCACCTCTTCTTCCACCTCGACCACCCCTTCTACTATCATTTTTAAAAGAATTATATTTTGGTGTTTCATAAGTATCTAAATTATTCCATCTACTATTTGTTTTTATTTCTGATTTGTTTCTAAAATTATT
>Ga0055584_100007499_pt1 | contig 10697 bp, 11 predicted proteins | sample OSDHelmetaG_FD_58716 | JGI IMG/M metagenome (GOLD analysis project Ga0055584, IMG submission 58716) | Pelagic marine sediment microbial communities from the LTER site Helgoland, North Sea, for post-phytoplankton bloom and carbon turnover... | ecosystem: Environmental > Aquatic > Marine >...
TAGCAGGAAAGCCCTTCAAGCCGCTCAAGCGCATTATGCCGACCACCCTTATGGGCCGGTCGATTGCTATTATCTTGATTCCCCTTATTTTGCTCCAGCTCGTGGCGACTTGGGTGTTCTATAATCGCCACTGGGAAGTCGTAACCGAACGTTTGACCAATTCTCTTCGGGGCGAGATTTCCACCGTCATCTATATGTTGGAACGAACTGAAACAAAATCAGAGCGAGAAGAAGTTTTTAAGATGGCCCGTTGGACAATGGGGCTGCTGGTCGATTGGAAAGAAGGCGATCTGCCCGCTAAACGCAGGCGTAATTTCGCCTTTCTAGATTCGCGCCTCGCCAAGGCCCTTGATAAACTCGACCGCCCCTTTGCTATCGACACGCGGTCAACGCCGGGTGAAGCAGAAATCCTTGTTCAAATGGAGCCGGGCTATCTTCAAGTTTTAGTCAGCCGCGCACGCCTATTCTCCTCAACCACCTACATTTTCATTTTGTGGATGGTTGGTGCTTCCGCAATCCTATTCGGTGTTGCTGGTATCTTCCTTCGAAATCAAGTTCGTCCCATTATACGCCTAGCCGAAGCCGCCGAGGACTTTGGCACTGGCCGGTCCTTGGAGGGCTATAAATCCGAGGGCGCACAAGAAGTTCGCCAAGCGTCCCGCGCTTTTATCAACATGCAACATCGTATCAACCGCCACATCAGTCAGCGCACGCAAATGCTTTCCGGCGTAAGTCACGATCTGCGAACACCGCTAACCCGGATGAAACTGCAGCTGGCAATGATGCAAGAGAATGAAGACAACGAGAACCTCATTTCAGACGTCCAAGAAATGGAAGCTATGATCGATGGTTATCTTGCCTTCGCCCGTGGTGAAGGCACGGAAGAAGCGACCGAGATTAAGATCAAAGACGTTGTTGATGAAGTTATCCATGGAGCGGTTAGGAGTGGGCAAACCATCAAACGCACCTCTATGCCTGGCACGAAACTATTTGCGAAACGAAATGCTTTCAAACGCTGTCTCACGAATCTAGTGAGCAACGCCCATCGCTATGGTGGAGACAAAGCTCAGATCTCTGGCGGTCCAGATGGAAAGGGCTGGTTCCTGATCCACGTCGATGACAACGGCCCTGGTATCCCGGCCAAGCAAAGAGGCCTAGCCTTCCAAGCCTTTTACCGCTTTGATAGTTCGCGTAACATAAGCACCGGTGGTGTAGGGCTGGGCCTGACAATCGCGCAAGACATAGCCAACAATCACGGTGGTAAACTTGAACTCTCCGTGTCGCCCTGGGGCGGCTTGAGAGCAACGATTTCCCTACCGATGTAACCGAATTTTTTTGCTCCCTAAACCATTAGAACTTAATGTAATCGGCCACCGTTAAGTACTTTTTGGTCTGGCCCAACGAGAACAACCGCATCATTTTCGTCCATGAAGCCCATTACCAATACCTCGGACATAAATTTACCAATCTGTCTTGGCGGGAAATTCACAACGGCGGTCACTTGTTTACCAACGAGCGTCTCAGGTGTGTAATGGACGGTGATCTGAGCGGAAGACTTCTTAAGTCCGATTTCATCACCGAAATCGATAACCATCTTGATCGACGGCTTGCGTGCTTCGGGGTAGGGCTCGGCCTCTACCACCGTTCCAACGCGAATATCAACCGCAAGAAAATCATCAAATGTTATCGTCATGAAAGAGCTCCGTTTTCTTATTGCGAGCTCTTTTCCACTGATTAAATTCTTGGGTCAAGTTTCAAGAATGATATCATCTTCGTTGAAGTCATTCTTCGGCTTTCCTCTGGTCCCAGGCTTACATTCTTTCAAATAACCCGCCCAACGCTCAGCCTGAGCCAAACTTTGATCGACCACCTTCATTGTCTTCGCGAAGTCTTCAGTTTCATCGCTTAGCCAAACCCGAAGAGCGCGCAAATAAACACCCACTAGGAACTTCACTTTAAGCGTTCCTGCTATGCCGGAAGAGTTAACACCAGCAGCATCCAACGTCCAACGCATCGAACGGCTCAGTCTTTGATAGCCGCAAATGGCGGCTCCACCATCTGTCATGGAAGCATTAGCGATGGACTTCAGGCCTCCCCGGTAAGGCAGCATCTCATCAAAACGCGCGAAAATGAGTTCAAACAACCTGTCTCGCACAGAGTCTGCCGGATCTCGTTCAAAGTCCCCCAAGACGGCTTTGTCTACACGTCGTGAAAAAAGCGTCAGAATAGCCTGCTTAGACCCAACGGCTTCATAGAATGCATCCAAAGGCATCTTGGCTTCGTCAGCAATGTCATAAAGAGTTAGTGAGGTCCAACCTTGGGATTCTGCTGCTTTCATCGCAGCATCAATAATTCTGTCCGTGGATTGTTGTGTTTCAGATCCAGACATTTCAATCTCGTTTGGGTAATTGGTTTGCCATCAATATGGGGATGGAACGGCCAAAATCAACTAAACTCTGTGACCTTCTACAGTCGAGCTTAACCAGCGAGCTCTCTTGATCTGTCGGTCGCCGCCTGAATTGCTCTTGTCATAAGAGGTTGCAGCCCGTCTTCCGCCATGAGGACATTAAGAGCCTCTAAGGTCGTGCCACCTGGGCTTGTGACGTTCTTGCGTAGCTGTGCTGGTTCTTCACTTGCCTGTTCTGCCAGTGCACCGGCACCCGCAACCGTATGCAACGCTAGACGTTTAGAAAGTGCTTCCGACAAACCAGCTTTGACACCTGCTTCAGTCAGTGTTTCAACAAGCAAGAAGACATAAGCAGGTCCACCGCCAGAAAGGGCTGTCACTGGATTGATAAGATCCTCGTCTTCAATCCAGTCGGTTAACCCAACGGCTGACATCAGGAATTCCGCAGCGGCTTTCTGATCAGTTGAAACGGAACCATTGGCGCACAGTACAGAAATACCCTTGCTGATTGCCGCTGGTGTATTCGGCATCACGCGAACGATGGCGGTATCAGCGCCGTAGATTTCTTCGAAGAAGCCAATTGTTTTACCGGCAGCAATCGACACAACCAAACATCTTGAGGAGAGGAGTGAACGATAAACTGGTGCTGCCTCGTCCATCATTTGCGGCTTCACGGCCAAGATCAAGGTCGACGGCGCTAGGCCTGAAGACAAGTCACTGGCCTCAGAAACGATAGTGACGCCACGCTCTTTGAATTGCGCTAAACTGTCGGCAAAAGGTTCAACAATGAATACATCCTGCGGCTCCAGCCCTTCGTCGAGCCACCCCTGCAGAAGGGCCGACCCCATTTTCCCACAACCAACAAGAAGAACAGGTGCAGCGGCTTTAATTGGTAACGCCATTAGGCCTGACCTTTGGTGTCCAACAGAGAGGCCGCCAAGGCCTCATCTGGCGTTTTACCACCCCAAATGACAAACTGGAAAGCTGGATAGAAACGGTCACACTCACCAATGGCTATATCGATCAAATCCTCGACTTGCTCGTTAGTTGCACCGCCCGCACCTCGCAAAAGAAGTGTGTGGCGGAAAAGAATGGCATTGTCGGACGTCGCTGATTCAAAATGCCCAACCCAGATCTTTGAATTGATCGAGCCAAGCAACTTTGCCATTGCTTTCTCTGATCCCTGAGGCGCGCACATCTCCAGACCGCATGAAACATGTAACGCCTGCATATCATGCAGCCAAAGACAGTGAATTTGATAGGTGGTCCAATGACCTGGGCACGCAATAAGCAATTCATGCTCACTTTGCCGCGACGTGGTCCATTCTTCTTCCTGGATTAATGCCTCAAGTACGTCCAGTGGATTTGCGCAATGCTGGTTTTCCCAACTGCTTGCCAGAACCGCCATCTTCCCCGTTCCCCTTCGGAAGTAGACCAGAGCAAAAATTGCTCGCTACATTGTGGGGCTCAAATCAACCCCTATACTGAACGGAGTGATGACAGACTCGAGTCGCTGTTTCAAGCTAAGAGGTTGAAAACCTACTACTTTTCCACAGCTTTTTCACTTTTTAGCCTTCGGAGTCGTGGCCCGAGTCGTTTTTGTTGGCTTTTTGGCTTTCATGGACTTTTCAAGCACTTCAATTCTGGCTTCGAGCCGCTCATTTTCTTCCCGCGCTTTGATCGCCATTGCTTTAACAGCATCAAACTCTTCGCGAGGCACGACGTCCAATTCAGATAGATAGCGATCCAGCCTTTGCTTGATCTGCTCCTCGACCTCACCTTTTACGCCAGAAACAGCTCCAAAGGCGCCATTAGCCACCTTAGCCAGATCGTCAAGTATACGGTTTGGAGTTTGCATTTGATTGTCCTTGCTCGTGAACCTGTCTTCTACATAGGAAGACCGCTTTAGAAAACAATCAAAAGAGAACATTTAAAGGAAAATTTGGAGTCGCTGTCTGCTTCCAGGAATGCTAGAGAAGGGTAATTCTTCTCTTAGCATCGAAACCTTGTTCATGTTTGCTGTCCTACCCTACCCTAACATTGATCCAATTGCCTTTTCTTTCGGGCCGTTGGAAGTGCGTTGGTACTCTCTCGCTTATATCGTTGGCCTGATCCTGGCCTGGCAAGTTTGTCGGTATTTGGCGAAGACTTACAGCAAGAAAATCACTGCTGAGCATTTCGACGACTTTGTCGCCTACTGCGCCTTAGGAATCATTTTGGGAGGGCGCATGGGATATGTGCTCTTTTATAATTTCCAGGCCTACATTCAGAACCCCATAGAAATTCTCTATGTCTGGCAGGGCGGCATGTCATTTCATGGCGGGCTGTTGGGCGTTGTGGTCGCTATTCTTTGGTTTGCACACAGCCGTTCAATCTCGCGCTATGAATTGGCCGACATGATCGTTGTTGTTGGCCCAATCGGTCTCTTGCTAGGGCGCATAGCTAATTTCGTGAATGGCGAATTGTTTGGACGTGTTACGGATTTCAAATGGGCTTTCATCTTCCCAACATCCGGAGATGGCCTGCCACGTCATGCTAGCCAGCTGTATGAAGCCGCACTGGAAGGTCTTTTTTTGGGTTTGGTTCTGTTCTTCCTCTATCGCGTCAAATCGATCAGAGAGCGTTTCGGAACGATCACCGGCGTCTTTTTCTTAGGCTACGGTCTGTCACGTTTCATTGTTGAGTATGTCCGTGAACCCGATCAACACATCGGTTTCCTGTTCAACTTCATAACGATGGGGCAACTCCTGTCCCTGCCGCTCATCATCGCCGGTATTCTGTTCATCCTTCTTGCACCTAAGTTTAATGGCGCAGGAAACTAAGAACAAACTGACCCAACTGCTGTGCCAGCGGATTGACCAACAAGGTCCGCTCACTATTGCTGACTTCATGTACGAGGCGCTGCAGCACCCGAAATACGGCTATTACAACCGCCCCCATGTTCTGGGTCAAAAAGGGGACTTTGTTACAGCCCCTGAGATTTCTCAGATATTTGGCGAATTGATTGGGTTATGGATGTTAGAACGCTGGCAGTCCATGGGCGAACCCCAGTCCTTTTCTCTGATTGAACTTGGGCCAGGTAGAGGAACACTGCTCTGCGATCTCCTCCGTGCAGCGCAACTCATGCCTGCCTTCCTAGAAGCAGCTGATGTCCATCTAGTGGAGAGCAGTGCTAATCTGCGTGAAGTGCAGAGAAAAAAGCTCGCCGATTTTTCACCAACATGGCACAACGACATCACAACTCTGCCGCAAAAGCCCTCTCTTATTGTCGCCAACGAATACTTCGATGCTTTGCCGATCCGCCAGTTCGCTAAACTGAAAGCGAACAAGTGGCGGGAGGTACTGGTCGGATCAAATGACACAAGCGAGTTGGGGTACATAATGAGTGAGGAAATTGATCCGTTGCAGATCGTGGCGCTCGGCGCTTCTTCCTCGTCTCTTGAGACCCACGATTTCGTGGAAGTGTCACCAGCGACAAGCGCCCAGGCGACTCTGTTAGCCGATCATTTGAAATCAGCCGGAGGGTCAGCCCTGTTCATTGACTACGGTTATCAACAGGCTGAAGGATACAATTCGCTCCAGGCAGTGAAAGATCACCAAAAACACGATCCTCTCTATGAAGTCGGCACAGCAGACTTAACGGCTCATGTTGATTTTGAACAACTAACGCGATGCTTTAGTCAGAGAGGAATGAATACCTTCGGCCCCGTTGCACAAGGCGCCTTCCTCTCGGCTCTTGGGCTTGAAGCACGTCTGAACAACCTCGTTCAAAACGCCAGCCCATCAGAGGAACGAGAGCTTAGGAGCGGGGCTGAAAGGTTGGTGGCATCCGAAAAAATGGGTGACCTGTTTAAGGTCCTGGCCGTATCTAGCAGTCCCCAAACACCGCCCGGCTTCCCTTACCCAAATCAGAACAATTGAGACCCCAGCAGATGACGCTTGAAACCTTCCACGCCGCAAACCTCTCAAAACTTGAAAACTGCAGTCACGGTTTTTGGGGTCGCAAAGGGGGACAGAGTACTGACAGTAAAGGTCGGCCTGATGATTTGAACATGGGATTTCTTCATGCCGAAGACCCCAATGAAGCAGAACGTAATCGTATCAAGGCGATGAAAGAGCTTGGGGGGCAATCTCCAATTCTTGTCACCCCAAAACAAGTGCATTCTTCAATCGTCTATGTTGTCGATCAAGCATGGAACAACCAGCAGGCTCCTGACGGGGATGCGGTAGTAACAAAGACTCCTGGTCTAGCCATGGGCATATTGACCGCCGATTGCGGCCCTATCCTGTTTTGCGACCCTATAAACCGGGTGGTTGGCGCAACCCATGCTGGCTGGCGCGGCGCAGAAGCAGGCATTGCCGAAGAAACAGTTCTCGCAATGGAAAGTATTGGCGCGAAAAGACAGTGTATCCATGCCGCCCTGGGGCCCTGCATCGCTCAACCCTCTTATGAGGTTGGACCCGAATTCCCGACTTCATTCATCGAGAAAAATCCGACTTACAGCGACCTCTTTGTTCCGAGCTCCAAAGATGGGCATTGGATGTTTGACCTCAAAGGGTTCATTCACCGTCAACTCTCGTCTCTGAGTCTGGCTTCGATCGAGATTATGCCTCACGACACTTGCGCAGACGACAAGTCCTTTTTCTCGCATCGATACAACACACTGAACAAGCTTCCAGAATTCGGGCGTCAGCTATCGGCGATTTGTTTGCATGAGTAAGCTCACCTTCAAATTTGTACTCGTTCTTTCTCTACTCTTCCCCAGCATGGCTTCCGCTCAGTCGTTGCAGGAGAAGATCGGGCAAATGTTGATGGTCTCTTTTGTTGGCACATCAACACAAGACCCAACCGTCACAAAACTGCTAAAAATGGCCAATCAAGGCTCTATCGGCGGCGTTATATTTTATGCATCCAACATCAAATCTCCGGTTCAGGTCAAAGAACTGACCAACGCGTTCCAAGCAACAAAAAGTCCCCTCCCCCTATTTCTGGCAGTGGATCAAGAAGGCGGCAAGGTTCAAAGGCTACGCGGGAAAAATGGATACAAATCTTATCCTTCGGCCAAGAGCATAGCCAAAAGGAAAGACTTCGAGGGCGCCTATCAAACCTATCGTGAGATGGCTTGCATGATCAAGTTTGCAGGGTTTAATCTGAATTTTGGTCCGGTTGCCGATCTTCACTCCGACAAAAGCGCTATCATCGGCAAGCTTGATCGCGCTTACTCTTCTGATCCTTCAAAAGTGATCGCCTATGCCTCCAGCTTTGTTCACGCCCATCGGGATTGTGGCGTTGTCACATCACTTAAGCATTTCCCTGGCCACGGCAATGCGTTGAAGGACAGCCATAAGGGTTTTGTCGATGTGACTGACGTCTGGACTTACGAAGAACTCATGGTTTTTGAAGGGCTGATTTCTGCAAATTACGCCGACATGATTATGATGGCTCATACTTTCCATAAAGGCCTTGATCCGGATCACCCAGCCTCACTCTCATCAAAAGTCGTGGGGGAATTGTTGCGCAAGCGAAACCATTACGATGGTGTCGTGATTACCGACGACTTAGGCATGGGAGCCATCAAGGATCATTATTCGTTCTCCGAGAAAGTTCTAAAAGCCATCGAAGCAGGCAATGATATCCTGCTGTTGGGTCCGTCTGGAGATGAGAAATCCAACGCTGCCGAACTGGCGATGAAAGCCATTCTGGAGGCTCTCAATTCAGGCCGCTTAAGCCAACGCCGTATCAATCAGTCTTTTCAACGCATAAAGAGATTGAAAGAAAACCGCCTTTCATCTTTAGTGCCTTCTTCAAAGCCTTAAAATCAAGACAACAGGATTAATCAGGAGACCTAAGTGGCGTTACATTTCTCAGAAGCAGAATTTGACCAGCGGAAAAGTGCCGTCATCGCTGAATTGGAGCGCAAAGGCCTCGATGGCATTCTTCTCTTCCGTCAAGAATCACAATACTACCTGACGGGATACGATACCTTTGGTTACGTTTTCTTTCAGTGTGTCTACCTCGGCACTGACGGTCGGACATTCCTACTGACCCGTTCAGCAGACCAACGCCAGGCGGCGATGACGTCGACAGTCAAAGACATCCGTATATGGCGAGATGCCCCAGATTCGAAGCCTGCCGTAGATCTGCGTGAAATTCTTCGAGAGTATGGCTGCGAAGGCAAGAAGCTCGGGGCAGAATTCGAAGCATATGGCCTGACACACCGCAACGGAAAACATCTGGAAAAGTCCTTGGACGGTTTCTGTGAATTAGTCGACAGTTCTTTCCTGGTTTCTAAGATTCGAGTCGTAAAAAGTGCGGCTGAGATTGCCTATGTGAAGGAAGCAGCCGCCTTGGCTGATGATGCTTGGGACAGCGCGAAAGCGCTCATTGGTTCGGGTGTCGACGAAGGTCACATTCTGGCCGCTATGCAAGGCGCCATTTTTGAAGGAGGCGGTGATTATCCCGCCAACGACTTCATCATTGGATCAGGGGTCGAGGCTCTTATGTGTCGCTATAAAACCGGCCGCAGAACTCTCAGCCAGCAAGATCAAATCACACTCGAATGGGCAGGCGTTTACAGACATTACCATGCTGCCATGATGCGAACGGCAGTTGTCGGCGAAGTTCTTCAAGCTCAAAAGGACATGCATGCCATTACGGTAGAAGCTCTAGAGGCGGCAGTTGCTGCTCTCAAACCTGGTGAGCCCGTGGGAAATGCTTTCGATGCCCATGCGAAGGTCTTCGACAAAAACGGAATGAAAGAGCATAGGCTAAACGCTTGTGGCTATTCACTTGGGTCAACCTACGCCCCCAATTGGATGGATTGGCCTATGCTGTATGAGGGCAACAAAACCCTGGCCGAACCTGGCATGGTTTTCTTCTGCCACATGATTCTTTTGAACAGTGACTTGAAACTGGCAATGTGCCCAGGACATACTGTTTTAGTGACGGAAACTGGTGCCGAACCCTTGTCTCGCTCCTCTCTTGACCTGCTCATTGCTGATTGAGGAATCGAATCGTTTACAGTTTAAAGACTCCTTGTTAGAAGGCCCGCATTCCAGGCCACGCAAAGAATCCAGCCCATGAAGCTCCTGACCGGTAATGCCAACCGCCCGCTAGCAAAAGCGATCTCCAAGTCTCTCGGTTCTCCCTTAACACAGTGTACGGTTCGACGATTTGCCGACCAAGAGATCTTCGTTGAAGTCGAAGAGAACGTCCGCGGCCAAGATGTGTTCTTCATTCAGTCAACATCTTCGCCCGTCAATGATCATTTGATGGAGTTGTTAATCGCCATGGACGCGCTTCGCCGTGGCTCTGCAAACAGAATTACAGCTGTGATCCCGTACTTCGGCTATGCGCGCCAGGACCGAAAGTCTGCGCCTCGTTCACCGATTTCTGCAAAGTTGGTCGCTAACCTCATTACGGAAGCTGGCGCAGACCGGGTTTTGACCTTGGACCTTCATGCTGGTCAGATTCAGGGTTTTTTCGACATCCCAACCGATAACCTTTTTGCGACACCACTCTTCGAGAAGGCTTTGAACGACCACGGTATGGTCGACGACGACCTTATGATCGTCTCCCCCGACGTTGGCGGTGTTGTTCGTGCCAGAGCCATCGCGAAACGTGTGAATGCCGACCTCGCAATTATCGACAAGCGCCGCGAACGAGCCAACCAATCTGAAGTCATGAACATCATTGGCGACATTAAGGGCAAACGCTGTGTCCTTTATGATGATATGGTCGACACTGCCGGAACTCTTTGTAATGCTGCCGATGCCCTTATGGAAGGTGGTGCGAAATCTGTTAGTGCCTATGTGACACACGGTGTTCTTTCCAATCCAGCTGTCGAGCGGATTGAAGCTTCTCTTTTAGAGAAAGTAGTTGTCACCGATTCTATTGCTGCAACTAACGAAGTTGCCGCATCTAAGAAGATCAAACAAATCGCAATCGGCGAACTTTTCGGCAAAGCAATCAGCCGAATCGCTCACAACCAATCTGTGTCTTCTTTGTTTGACTAAGCCTTTGAATCTGTTTAAAAGCCGCGACATTCAGAAGGGCCTGCTTTAAGGCCCTTTTGTTTGTTTATCACATCCCGTTGGGGCACCCCTGGAGGCCCTGACACATCTGGAGAAATTCAATGTCCAACACTACTGTCATGATCGCAGAGCTGAAAGAGGGAGCCGGAAAGGGGGCCGCTCGTGACGTCCGCAATGCCGGCAGAACACCCGCAGTCATCTATGGTGACAAAAAAGACCCTATCATGGTTTCCGTGGATCCAATCCACCTTTGGAA
>Ga0055584_100007503_pt1 | contig 10694 bp, 12 predicted proteins | sample OSDHelmetaG_FD_58716 | JGI IMG/M metagenome (GOLD analysis project Ga0055584, IMG submission 58716) | Pelagic marine sediment microbial communities from the LTER site Helgoland, North Sea, for post-phytoplankton bloom and carbon turnover... | ecosystem: Environmental > Aquatic > Marine >...
TCTTTTCGATGTGATTGAGGGATAATCGATGTTTCTTCGCGCCATTGCTACCGTGCTGACCGTTACGACCGCGATCTTCCTTGCGACCGCCTCCGCCGATGCGCAATCGGTGCGCGACCGTTTGGCCAAGGATGTGGTTGTCGCGACGGTCGATGGAGAACAAATTCTCTCCAGCCAAATCCTTTATGCCTTCCAACAATTACCGCGTCAGCATCGCCAGCGCGGATTGCGGGCTCTCTACGGTCAACTCCTTGAGGAGCTGATCAATGGCAGGTTGTTGACGATCCACGGCCGTTTGAACAACCTCGCGGGTGATCCGGAAGTGAAGACGGCGGTGAAGCATGCCGAGGATTCGATCATCGGTCGGATCTACTTGAACCGTTTGGTCCAGCAAAGCATCACGGACGAAAAACTTCAGGCCCGGTACGACGAGCTTGCCAAGAACACGCCTTCGCAGCCGGAAGTACGCGCGCGTCATATTCTGGTGGCTACCGAGGACGAGGCGAAGGAAGTCATCAAGATGATCAAGGGCGGGCAGCCGTTCGAAGAGGTCGCGAAGGTCCACTCAAAAGACCCAGCCGGCCCGCAAGGCGGCGACCTCGGCTACTTTCGACAGAGCGACATGGTGAAACCCTTTGCCGATACGGCCTTCGCCATGAAACCGGGCGAGATGACCGAAACACCGGTAAAGACGGAATTCGGTTGGCATGTCATTAAAGTCGAGGATCACCGGAATAGCACCATCCCGCCGCTTGCGCAGGTGCGTTCGCAAATAATCCGGGATCTCGGGCGTCTCATGACCGTCGAGATCCTGAATGTCGCGCGAGACGGCGCCAAGATCGAGCGTTTTACGCTTGAAGGCCAGCCTCTGCCGCCGCCAAGTCCCGCTAAACCCGCTAAGAAGTAGACAGATCATGTTCAAGAAATCGCCGCTTGCGCCCAGTCGTTTCCCTGTTTTGGCGCCGGTGCCGGGTGTCCGCGTCGCGGGTGTGTCCGCCGGTCTGAAGGAGAGCGGCCGCCACGATTTGTTTTTCGCGGAACTCGTTAAAGGTTCCACGGTCGCGGGCGTCTTCACGCAATCGAAATGCTCCTCCGCGCCGGTGGATTGGTGCCGTTCTATCCTCAAGACCGGCCGCATCCGGGGATTGGTGGTCAATTCGGGCAACGCCAATGCGTTTACCGGCAGGGCAGGCGACCGCACCGTCGAGTATACCGTCGCGGAAGCGGCGAAACGTCTCGGCTGCCGCCGGAACGAGATCTACATCGCGTCGACAGGCGTGATCGGCGTTCCGGTCGAACAGGACTATATCGCCAGTAAGCTTCCCCTGGTGGCCCGCAAGCTCGGCAAGGCGAAATGGGCCGATGCGGCTGCGGCGATCATGACGACCGACACCTTCCCGAAAGCATCCATGCGCAAGGTGAAGATCGGCAAGACCGACGTGACCCTTGTCGGGATCGCCAAGGGGTCCGGCATGATCGCGCCGGATATGGCGACCATGCTGTCCTTCGTCTTTACCGATGCGAAGATACCCGCTCCCGTATTGCAGCGCTTGTTGCGTGACGCGGCCGACCGTTCCTTCAACAGCATCACCGTCGATAGCGATACCTCGACCAGCGACACGATGTTGCTGGCGGCGACGGGTCAGGCCAAGCACCCGCGCATCTCCGGTGTCGGCGACGCCCATCTTAGGGATTTTCGCGCCGCCCTGCGCGAAGTGGCAATCGATCTCGCGACCCAAGTGGTGCGCGACGGCGAGGGGGCGCAAAAATTCGTTACCATCGACGTCAGCGGCGCCGAATCCGCGGCCGCGGCGCGGCGCATCGGGCTCGCGATCGCGAATTCTCCCTTGGTGAAGACCGCGATTGCCGGTGGCGATCCGAACTGGGGCCGTGTCGTCATGGCGGTCGGCAAGGCCGGCGAGAAAGCCGACCGGGATAAAATGTCCATTGGTATGGGCGGTCTGCCGATTACCGTCGAAGGGCAATTGGTCGACGGCTACGATGAATCCGTGACCGGCGCGCATATGGCGGGCCGGGAGGTGGAGATTGCCGTGGACGTCGGCGTCGGTCGCGGCAAGGCGCGGGTTTGGACCTGCGACCTCACTCACGGCTATATTGAGATCAACGCAGATTACAGAACCTGAGGTCCGCCATGCCTGCAAAAGACGCGTTTCCACCGTTGCCGAAAATACCGAGCATCGCGGGCGTCCGCGTCTCGGGCATCGCCGCCGGTCTGAAAGATAACGGCAAGCACGATTTGTTCGTCGCTGAATTGGCGGCGGGCTCGACCATCGCGGGCACGTTGACGCGCTCGCGCTGTCCCGGCATGCCGGTCGAATGGAGCAAGCGCCAATTGCCGGGCGGCAAGGTCCGCGCCATCGTCGCCAGCTCGGGAAACTCGAACGTCTTCACCGGCGGCCAAGGGCGCAAGTTGGTGGAGAACACGGCCGCCGCCGCCGCGAAATCGATCGGCTGCCGCACGTCCCAGGTCTTCCTGGCGTCGACGGGTGTTATCGGCGAGAAGAAAGAAACCCGGTTTGTCGCCGATAAGGTGCCGATGGGTGTGAAGGCGTTGAAGAAAACCGCCTGGCATGACGCCGCGCGTAGCATCATGACGACCGACCGATTTCCGAAAGCGGCCGTGCGCCGGGTGAAGATCGGCAATGTCGATGTGACCTTGGCCGGTATCGCCAAGGGCTCGACCATGATCGCGCCGGATATGGGGACCATGCTCTCGTTCCTGTTCACGGATGCGAAGATACCGGCGAAGGTGCTGCAGAGTTGCCTCACGCGCGCGGTCGACCGTTCGTTCAATTGTATCTCCGTCGACGGTGACACTTCCACCAGCGATACGGTGCTGCTCTCCGCGACGGGGCAGGTGAAACGCCAACCGAAAATCGAACGCGCGAGCGACCCCGCCTTAAAGGAATTTCGCGCGGCACTCGAGGACATGACCGTGGAGCTGGCGCGGATGATCGTGCGCGACGGTGCGGCAACGGGGAAATTACTGACCTGCGATGTGGTCGGCGCGGAATCGCAACGGGCAGCGCGGAATATCGGTCGCGCCGTCGTCGATTCCACTTTGGTGCGCAAGGGTATTGCCGGGGCGGAGCCGCGCGCGGGCCGCATCGTCATGGCGGTCGGCAAAGCCGGCGAGAAAGCCGAACGTGATTTGCTCGGCATTTCCATCGGCGATGTCGTCGTGGCGAAAGCCGGAGAAGCACTGCCCGACGTTGATGACCGAGTCGTGGTCTCTCACCTCAAATCGGGCCAAGTTCATTTGACCATCGATATCGGGATCGGACGCGGCAAGGCCCGGGTCTGGTCCGCGCTGTAAGATGTCGGCTCCGCCGGAAACCGGCTGTTGGGCGGCCGGGGCCGGCTGGACGGGCCTGCCTTTCACCAGCGCGCAGTTGCGGTTCCGCACCTTGGACGAGCGCGATCTGCCATCCTTGATCGAGTTCGCCGGCGATGAAGAGGTCGCCCGCTGGACCGCCGCTATTCCCCACCCGTTTTCCGAACAGGACGGCCGCGCTTATATCGAGGCCGCCCAGCAGGAAGGTCGCGTGGTTTTCGTGATCGAGACCATTGCGACGGGCGCGTTCATCGGATGTATCCGTCTCGATGCGGAGAACGGTATCGGCTATTGGATCGCGCGTGCGCATTGGGGCAAAGGATACGCCAGCGAAGCCGCAAAACGGGTCGCCCGGCTTGGCTTCGAGCAGTTGGAGATGACCGCCATTGAGGCCGAGGTGATGCAGGGCAACGCGGCGTCGGAAAAGGTTCTTCAGGCGGCGGGATTTCAGAGTATCGGCGAGGCGGTCGGCGCGCGAGGTCGCTGCGAAGGCATGCCGACCCTCCGTTACCGATTGGCGCGCGCTGACTGGGAAACACAGTCTGCCGAGAAACCGACCTTGCTCGTCGTCGCCGTGGCGATGGTGGATATGGACGGACGGGTGCTGATGGCGAAACGGCCCGAAGGTAAGAAACTGGCGGGGCTGTGGGAATTTCCCGGCGGCAAGGTCTCCCCCGGCGAGACGCCGGAGGCGGCGCTGATCCGCGAGTTGGAGGAAGAGCTCGGCGTCGATACCCGCGAGTCATGCTTGGCGCCGTTTACCTTTGCGAGCCATGAATACGAAGATTTTCGCCTACTGATGCCGCTCTATGTGTGCCGGGTTTGGCACGGCACGCCGCGCGCCCGCGAGGGGCAAGAATTGTCCTGGGTGCGGCCGGTGCGGATGCGCGACTATCCGATGCCGCCCGCCGACGAACCTTTGGTGGCGATGCTTTGCGACCTGCTGTGAGGGCGGCGTTTCAATGTAACCTTTAATCCAAGAAGGGCATGCCGCTATACATCGGATCGTTGGCGATTCGCGCCAGCAGGCGCTCGTAACAGATCGAGATCGCGGCGATGCCCGCCGCCAGGACGGCATAGGCGAGCGCGTTTTCGATCAGCCCGACGATCAAATGCATCGTGATGCTGCCCGTCGGCAAACTGTCCGCCGCGAAATTGAGAATCATCGCGAAAATCCAGAGGCCGATTTCGGCTCCGCAGGCGACGATGAAAATCCGCCAACTATTTCCCCGGCCGAGCCGCCAAGATTCGAGTAACGAGAAGGGCGCATCGACCGCTGTCGCCGGTAGCCAAAGCGACAGCCGAAGGTAGACGATCATCGTCAAGATGCCCGCCGCCATGCCGATGACAGACGACAATGTCTTCACGTCCACCGGTGGTGAGACTTCCGAGGCGGTCGCGGCGGCGGCGGCAAAATTCAATACCACCCCGAAAATCGTCAACATGACGATCGGCACCGCGACCACGGCCCCCGCGATCATGGCGATCAGCAGGAAGTGCCACAGGAATTTCATTTTTCTCGGATCCCAACGGAGTGCCGACCAGACCGTGCTCGACTCGCCACGCATCAAATATCGCCGGTGCCAGGCGACCGCGAACATGATGTAGAGAACGAGGCTGGGAAGATACAGAATCAGGACTTCCGATAAGGTCGCCGGCGCGCCGCCCGATACTGGTGCCGCGGGATCGACGACGCCGAAAAGATCGGTCATCGCGACCTGATAGATAGTCAACCCAACGACAGGGATCGCCGCCATTAGCAGTAGGTCGCGGCGGGCGGTCCATAGAAACTTAAAGACATCCAGGAGCGTGTCTCGGACGGGCAGGCGGAATTCTTCGGGGTCGGTTGTATTGTACATCCCGCACTATCTATCGGAACGGGCCGCGATGTCCAACCGTGTAAGCACTGCTGCATAGGTTTCCATACGGAGGACTCAGGCCCTAATTCCGGAGCATGCAACGCATGAACCCGGAATTAGGGCCTGAGAGACGCCACATTCACCAGCTGACGCGTGTTTAATTCTATTTCCGCAACGTGGCGATATAAGCCAAGAGATTGTCAATCTGGCGCTGGGTCAGGGCAATTTGCGGCATTTCCCCGTGCGGGCGGACCAGGAAATTGCGCAGTTTTTCGGGCGTGCGTTCCGGGTCGTTCGCGATGTGACGCCATCCCGGCACTTTGTCGCTGGTGGTCGAACCGGTAATGTCGTGACATTCCGCGCACCACTTTCGCGCCGTCGCGGCCCCTTCGCTCGCATCGCCGCCGAATGCCGGGGACGCAAGCAAGAGTGTGAGTAAGATCAAAACGGTCGTTTTCATGTGCCAAACGTCCCACGAAGGGCAGCGTGGTTCCTTGATGTGGATCAGTCTTTGCCGGGCGCGGCGGTGTCTCCGGTCGCTTCCTCCGAGGTGTCGAGGGCTTCGGCGAGACGCAGAGTCGCGGAACCGGGCCGCAGGGCTTTGGGCTGGCTTTCATGCGGCGCCCAACCATGCAGGTAGACGATCTGAAACGTCGCGCGAATTCGACCATCGACTTCCGCGTAACGTTCCGCGTAAAGCTCCGCCGCCCGCAGAAAGACGCCGCGCCGGGTGGGGGTGGTCAGTCTTTCCCGCACGACGTTGCTCTCCCCCATGCCGCGCAGGTCGGCCATGAGACGAAAGATATTGTCATAGGTCACGGTGATTTCGTCCGCATCCGCGACGGGCAACGCGAATCCGGCCCGTTGCAACAATCCGCCCGCGTCCCGCAATTCGGCGAACGGTGAGACGCGGGGGCTGGCACCGCCGGTCAGTTCCAACTCGGCGCTCATCAGCACGTCGCGCAATTCGTGCAGTGTATCGCCGCCGAAGATCGCGCCGAGGAATAGCCCGTCCGGTTTCAGCGCCCGCGCGATCTGCACCAGACCGCCCGGCAGGTCGTTGACCCAATGAAGGTCGAGATTGCTGAAGACGAGATCGAATTTCTGGTCGGCGAAGGGCAGGAATTCCGCATCGCCGACGACGGATGGCCCGCTTGCTTGGCCGATCATGCGCTCCGACAGGTCGCAGGAGACGACATGCTCGACACCGCCGGGTCCGCCTCCCGCGCCGTCTGGGACAGGTCCGAACCCACCTGAACGCGCGCCGAGGTCGAGGACGAGTGGGAATGGCCGCGCGATATCCAGCAACCGGTCCGACAAACGTTCGCCGGCTTCCCGGATGAGGAAATCATGCGCGGCGAAATTCGGCGCCACCCGGTCGCGGCGGCGGCGCAGTAAATCGCGGTCGAAAATATCCGGCGTCTCTTGCATGGGCGCAATATGACGCGCGGTTCCGGGTGCCGCAAATATCGTTCGCGGCCCGGCGAAAACCGGCCTGATGTTTCCATGTTCACGGTAACCGCGCCGGAGACAGGTTTGGCCATTATCCGGCGCGGGAATTGGCCCGCCATACCAAGGTAGGGATGAAACGGTATCTGCAATGGGAATTAAATCTCATCGATTTGAGCTTTCCGCCCTTCGCGCCGTAAGCGGGTATGTCCGCATAGCGGCGGTTACTCGGACCGCCATAAATCTGATTTTTCCTCAGCGGTGTTTCGTGTGCGGCGAATTGATCGACTCCGCGGGCGCTCTGTGCGCCGATTGCTGGGGAGAGCTCTCGTTCATGGGGCCGCCGTCCTGCGCCTGCTGCGGCTATCCGTTTGAATTCGCGGTGCGCGAGGGCGCGCTCTGCGCCGCCTGTATGAAGCGACCGCCGCCCTATTCCTCGGCCCGATCGGCGCTGCTGTATGATGACGCCAGTCGCTCCTTGGTGTTGGCCTTCAAACATGCGGACCGAACCCGCTACGCCGATGCCTTCGGGCACTGGTTGGCCCGCGCCGGAGCCGAGTTCTTGCCGCAAGCGGACTTACTGGTGCCGGTACCGTTGCATCCCTGGCGGTTGTTGCGGCGCCGCTATAATCAATCGCTGTTGCTGGCATGGGGGCTGGCGCGGCTTACCGGATGTCCGGTCGTGCCCGATATGCTGGTGCGGCGGCGCAACACGATCTCCCAAGGGCGGTTGTCGCGCCGCGCCAGAGAGCGGAATGTGCGCAGTGCCTTTAAAGTTCGCGTGGGCCGGAAGCCGATCTTGCAAGGAAAGACGGTCATCTTGATCGACGATGTCTTGACGACGGGTGCGACGGTGGAGGCCTGTGCTCGCGCCTTGCGGGCAGGCGGTGCGGCGGAAGTTCATGTGCTGACCTTGGCGCGGGTGGTACGTCCGCAAGCCGGTTGAAGCGGTCACGACTTCGTGTCGGGTGTGGCAAAATCGCGACCGGCGATATATCTAAGAGGCAATGGGGACTCTCTTAGGACGAATAGACATGGCCAAAGTCGAAATTTACACCAGCCCGCTTTGTGGGTTTTGCCACGCCGCGAAACGCCTATTGGACCACAAGGGAATTCAATTCGAGGAATTCGACGTGATGTTCAAACCGTCGCTGAAAAAGGAAATGATGGCGCGCGCCGAGGGACGGCAAACGGTGCCGCAAATTTTCATTGACGATACCGGCATCGGTGGCTGTGACGAGTTGCACGCGCTCGAGGCATCCGGACAATTGGACACGATGCTGAGCGCCGGACAATGAGCGATAAGCTGACGGTCGGATGCGTCCAACTGACCTCGACCACGGATATCGCCGAGAACATTAAAATTTCCAGCGATCTGATCCGCGAGGCACATGGCCAAGGCGCGCAATTGATCGGCCTGCCCGAGGTCGTCAATTTAGTGCAGCGCAGCCGCAAGAAATCCGCCGAAGTCATACGGACGGAGGACGAGGAAACCTCGCTCAAGGCGTATCGCGAATTGGCGGCGGAATTGGGTATTTGGCTGCACACCGGCTCGCTGGTGATCAAATTACAAGACGATGAGCGAAACGTGAACCGTTCCTTCCTGATCGACGACAAAGGCGAAATCGCGGCAACCTACGACAAGATTCATATGTTCGATGTCGATTTGGAAAACGGTGTTAGTTTCCGGGAATCGAAAGCCTTCCGGCCCGGCGACCGGGCCGTGGTCGCCGAGACGCCGTGGTGCGGTATCGGCATGACCGTCTGCTACGACGTGCGGTTTGCCTATCTGTATCGGGCTTTGGCGAAAGCGGGAGCGAGCATTCTGATGGTCCCGGCAGCCTTCACCCGTCAGACCGGACGCGCCCATTGGCATATCCTATTGCAAGCGCGTGCCATCGAGACCGGCTGTTTCGTCGTCGCTCCGGCGCAATGCGGGGATCACGAGGACGGCCGCGAGACTTATGGACATTCGCTGATCATCGCACCGTGGGGCGAAATCCTCGTGGATGGCGGCGAAGAGCCGGGCGTGGTCACCGCCGAGCTTGATATGGCCTTGATCGATAAGGCCCGGGGCATGGTGCCAGCCTTGTCGCATGACCGGGATTTCGCACCCGCCGTCCCGATTGGGCTGCGCCAGGCGGGCGAATAACGCTCGATTACTCTTTGATCGCGGCCAACCGTTGGACCACCGCGTCCGACGGCGTGGTGCGCAAACCGTGCTCGTAGCCGATAATTCGGAAGGCCGGTTTGACGGCTGCCGCCAGCTCGCCGGGTTTGAGCAGGAATGCCGGATTGCGGGGTCGTCCGAGCGCCTCGTTGCCGAGCCCGAAAGTCTCGTAGATCAGCAATCCGCCAGGGGCCGCGGCGGCACAAATGTCATTCAGAATATCGCGCCAAAGATAATTGGTGACCACCACGCAATCGAATGTGCGCGACCCAAGCGGGAACGGGCCGCCGGTCTCAAGATCTGCTTCGATGATCTCCGCATCGGACAAGTCGGAGAGGGCGGACACATCGCGGTCGAGAAAGGTGACGGTTAGGCCGCGCGCGCGCAGCCAGCGTCCATTGCGCCCGCCGCCGCACGCCAAGTCGAGCGCGGTGCCGTCGGTTGGCGCCAACTTCCCGAAGCGCTGGATCCAGGGCGAAGGCAGGGTCTGTCGGTGTCTGTTCATAATTCTCGCCCAAAATAATCGGTCTTGCAGCTTTGCGGTTCTGTCGCCATTTATATTTCAGGTTTATGACAAAAACAGCGTTGAATCGGAATTGCGATGATTTCATTCAACATACGGTGTGCGAACGAGCATGTCTTCGAGGCGTGGTTCAACAACAGCACCGCTTATGAAGAACAGTCCGCGGCCGGAGCGGTCGCGTGCCCGATTTGTGGCGATTCTACGGTGGAGAAAGCGCCGATGGCACCGCGCGTGAACATGGGTACGTCGCGACCATCGGCGACAAACGCCCCACCGGTCGCGGCGATCCGCGAGATGATCACGGAAATCCACCGCCACGTAAGCGAAAACACCGAAGATGTAGGCGAGAACTTTGCAGAGGAGGTGCGCCGCATCCATTACGGCGAGGCGGAAGAACGCGGTATTCGCGGCGAAGCTTCGGACGACGAGGTGCAGGAATTGGAAGAAGAGAATATCGACGTCTACCGCTTACCGACTCTGCCCCGTTCGGACGCTTGATCTTTTCTATTGGGGCCGCACCGCGCAGCCCATGTAGTTGACGGAAATATCCCGCTCATCCACCCGCCAGTTGTTTTTCAGCGGATCGAAAGCCAGTCCGGCGAAGCTCGTATCCGTCAGTCCACCGCGCCGCAACGCATGCGCCATCTCCGAGGGGCGCATGAACTTACGCCAATCGTGGGTCCCACGGGGCAGCCACCGCATGATATATTCCGCGCCGACAATGGCGAAGGCGAAAGATTTCATCGTGCGGTTGAGGGTGGCGACGAACATCAAGCCGCCGGGCGCCACCAAAGCGCAGCTGGCGTCGAGGAAACTGTCGACATCGGCGACATGCTCGACGACCTCCATGTTGAGGACCACGTCGTATTGCTCGCCCGCCGCCGCGGCGGCTTCCACGGTCGTGTATCGATAATCGATCTCCAACCCCATCCGCTCTGCATGGGTCCGGGCCACCATCACATTGCGCTCCGAGGCGTCGAGTCCCGTCACATGGGCGCCGAGCCGCGCCATCGGCTCGGTCAAAAGACCGCCGCCGCAGCCGACATCGGCTAGGCGCAAATCCGCGAACGGTTTTGGTTCCGCCGCGGCTCGGCCGAAATGCCCGCAAATGCGGTCCCTGATATAGCCAAGGCGCGCCGGGTTCAGTTTGTGGAGCGGCTGAAAACTCCCCTCCGGATCCCACCATTCGTCGGCCAAGGCGCTGAATTTCTCGACTTCGTCGGCATCGACGCTAGCATCTAACGGTCGCGCCGTTTGCTTTTCCATCATTGGAGAGGGCTTCCAAATCTTGCACCTGCAGAAGGTTGCGAGTATGGATACGCCGCCTTCGGAAGGCAA
>Ga0055584_100007504_pt1 | contig 10694 bp, 9 predicted proteins | sample OSDHelmetaG_FD_58716 | JGI IMG/M metagenome (GOLD analysis project Ga0055584, IMG submission 58716) | Pelagic marine sediment microbial communities from the LTER site Helgoland, North Sea, for post-phytoplankton bloom and carbon turnover... | ecosystem: Environmental > Aquatic > Marine >...
CAGGCGCCTTCCAGAACCGTGAGCCGATCATGCACCTCCGGTGGCCGAGTCTGATCGAGATCAGCGGCGCTCTTCTGATCACCGGGGGCCTCGTTCTTCGGCAGTGGGTCGCGCGCGTGATGGGCGAACATTTCACGGTCAAGCTTCTGGTTGCCAACGAGCACCGGCTCGTCGAGGAAGGTCCGTTCGCGTGGATTCGCCATCCCAGCTACGCAAGTCTGCTTTTGATCGCCGTCGGAACAGCTTTGGCCGTCCGAAGCCCCCTCGCACTCGGCGTTGCCCTCGGTGTCTGGTTGCCGTTGACCCTTTTGCGCATGGCCAATGAGGAAGCCGTGCTCGAAACCAAATTCGGCAGCGCTTATCGAGACTATCAGGCACATTCCTGGCGCCTGATCCCGGGGATTTTTTAGCCGGGACCGACCCGCTCCCCAGGGTCGGCCGAAGTCTGCTAGTAAATGCCCATGAATCCGGTTCGTAACGCTCTCACCATCGATGTGGAGGACTGGTACCATGATGAATCTCGTGGCTCCGGCCCCGCGACCGACGCGGAAATTGCCCTGCACGGCCCACGAGTCGAGGAAAACCTCCGGAGAATGCTGGAAATTCTCGAGGAGACCGACACGCGGGCCACACTCTTCTGCCTCGCCTCTCTGGCCGGAAAACATCCGGAATTACTGCGCGAAGCGCACGCACGCGGGCATGAAATTGCCTCCCACGGCACGCGACATCTTCCTCTTGGCGACCGGAAACCCGACGAGGTCCGCGAAGACCTTCGCCGGTCGCGGGAAACCCTCGAGAACCTTGTCGGCAGTCCGGTAGCCGGTTTTCGAGCACCGTTTTTCCTCCGCGAAGCAGCGGACCTATGGGCGCTGGATTGTGTCGCCGAGGCAGGCTTCCAGTGGGACTCCAGCTGGCTTCCGCTGCGTTACCAACCAGCAGCAGCCGAGTATATCACCCCCGAAGGTCTGCCCGGGCGCCTCGCGTCGGGCCTTTGGGAGTTTCCACTGCCCCTGTCTCAACTCCCGACAGGGCATACTCTTCCTCTGGCCGGCGGCGGTTTCACCCTCCGGGCACTTCCCTTCGCAGTAACCGCGCACTTTCTGCAACGATATAACCGAGAATCCGGGCCGGCGATTGTCTACACCCATCCTTGGGAAATCGACCCGAAATCCCCCAAACTGCCCGGAACTCCGGGCTATATTCGATTCTTCAATCGGCTGGGCCGGCAAAAAATGTCGAGCAAATTGAAGCGGCTCTGCGAGCAATTTTCCCTGACCACGATCCGGGACGCCCACGCCGACAAACTGGGTCCTGGCTCGGGCCCGTCAGATACCGCTCATTAGATCGAGGGAGCGCAGGGGCGAGCGCAAATGGGGTTCGATCAGCGCCGCGACCGCCAGCCGGAGCTCACTGGCGACACGGTGCCGGGCCGAGTCGATCTCCAGATGTTCGTCCACCGAAAAAAGCGAGGTTCCGCAGAAGGTATCCCGTGTTTCGTTCGGTAACCCCACGGCGACCAGGCCCGTCAGGCGGTGCAGGCAATCCACGCTATCGGGTCCGAGAAGAAGGCCCGAGGCCTCCGGACCCGCACACTGGCTGCACAGCAGGCCCCCACCAGCGACGTGCAACCGGGCCCCCCGATCAAACGCCTGAAATTCGCTGGAACAGCCAACGCAAACCGAGAAATCAGGGCCGTAACCGGACACGGCCAGCACGGCCAATTCGAAAATCCGCAGCGTCGCAGCGCAGGGCTCTGCCCGTTCCAGACGCTCCAGCGCCGCCACCACGACATCATAGAGGTCACTACCAACCTCGCGTTCCGCGGACATTTTATCAGCAACTTCGACGATATGAGTCGCCGCGACATAGCGCTCGAGAGAAGAGACCAATCCGCTCCAGGGACGCAGAATCACGGCGCGTTCGAGAAATGCGAGGTCGGAACCCCGACGCTCCCGGTAATCGAGGCGAATGTGGCAAAAGAGCTCGAGTGCGGCACCAAAGCGTTTCCGTGAGCGCTTCGCTCCCTTGGCGATACCAGTGATCTTTCCCGCATCTTGCGACAAAAGCGTCACGATTTTATCCGATTCGCCGAAGGGAATTGTCCGGAGGACAATCGCAGGTGAGGTGGAACCGCGCACTCGCGGAGTCTATCACGCATCCCCGCTCGGACCGAGGCTTCGCATTTGGCTTGATCCGCCCCGCCGCGTTGACAGACGCTGATGCCGTGCTTAGGTTTTCGCCGTGCGCGCGACCTGAATTGACATGGGAATCCCCTGACGGGCCCCCTTTCCGAGGCACCCTCTCGATGAGCGATATTGAAAAAGAATCTGAAAAACACGAGGAAAATCAAGATTTACCGGAAGGCCTTGATGGCCAGGCCCCGACCGAAATCGCACAGCCCGAGACTCTCGAAGAGGCGCTCGCGTTGATCAGTGAGCTGCGCCAGTCTCTCACCGAAAAAACCGACGCCGTTGCCGTGGCCCGAGATGAACATTTGCGGGACCGCGCCGAAGTCGAAAATTTCAAAAAGCGCATGCTCCGGGACAAGACCGAATCCCTGCGCTTCGCAGCCGAAGGGCTGCTCCGGGACCTTTTGAGCAGCGTGGACAACCTCGAAAGGGCTGCCAGCGCAGCAGAAGAGGGGTCCGCCCTGCAAGGCCTGCAGGAAGGCGTCACAATGGTCCTGACCGGGCTGAAAAGCACGCTCGAACGCCACGGAGTGACACGCCTCGAGTCCGTCGGACGGCCGTTTGATCCGGCAGAACATGAGGCTCTGGCACAAATCCCCACGACGCAAGAAATGCCGGGGCACGTCATCGATGAGCATCTTCCCGGCTACCGGCTCCACGACCGGCTCCTCAGAGCTTCTCAGGTGACCGTCGCCCAAGCCCCCACCGCAGAGTCCGAAGCACCGAGAAAATAGGTCCCTTGGACCTTGTCGCCCGGGAAATCGTGCTTATCTTTCCGGGGAACCACCAAAAATCCAAAATTTAGAGTCGATCGTCGTCTTTTGCGTCCCTGACGCCCTTTGAGAGGACCTTATCGACTCCGCAAAAGGGGAATTATCCAAAATGGGCAAGGTCATTGGTATCGATCTGGGAACCACCAACTCTTGTGTCGCGGTCGTCGAGGGCGGCGACCCTCAGGTCATCACGAACTCCGAAGGCGCACGAACCACTCCGTCCACCGTCGCTTTCGCGGAAAATGGCGAGCGGCTGACTGGCCAGGTCGCCCGTCGACAAGCCGTCACCAACCCGGAGAATACCGTCTTCGCGATCAAGAGATTGATCGGGCGACGCTTTGATGACTCCGATGTTCAGGCCGCCAGCGCCCTGCTTCCCTACAAGGTCGTCCGCAGCGACAACGGCGACGCGTGGGTCGAAAGCCGCGGAACGAGTTACAACCCCGCCGAAATTTCGGCATTCATTCTCCAAAAAATGAAGCAAACCGCCGAAGACTATCTCGGCGAAGAAGTCACCGAGGCCGTCGTTACGGTGCCGGCGTATTTCAATGACAGCCAGCGTCAGGCGACCAAGGATGCCGGCAAGATCGCCGGTTTGGACGTCAAACGCATCATCAACGAGCCCACGGCCGCTGCCTTGGCCTATGGTCTCGACAAGAAGGCGGACGAGAAGATCGCCGTTTTCGATCTCGGCGGCGGCACCTTCGATATCTCGATTCTCGAAGTCGGCGATGGCGTGTTCGAGGTGAAATCGACCCACGGTGACACCTTTCTCGGCGGAGAAGATTTCGACCAGCGCATCATCGACTACCTGGCCGAGGAATTCCAGAAAGATCAGGGCATCGATCTGCGGCAGGACCGCATGGCTCTGCAGCGTCTGAAGGAAGCGGCCGAAAAAGCCAAGATCGAACTCTCGAGCTCTTCCGAGACGGATATCAACCTTCCCTTCGTGACGGCGGATGCCTCGGGCCCGAAGCACCTTAATCTGAAACTCTCCCGGGCCAAACTCGAAGCGCTCTGCTCGGACCTCCTCGACCGCCTCGACGCCCCGTGCATTACCGCGCTCAAGGATGCCGGCTTGTCCACCTCCGACATCGACGAAGTCGTCCTCGTGGGCGGCATGATCCGGATGCCGGCGGTTCAGGAGCGCGTCCGCAAGCTCTTCGGCAAGGAGCCCCATAAGGGAGTGAACCCGGATGAAGTTGTCGCGGTCGGCGCGGCCATTCAGGGCGGTGTCCTGCAAGGAGACGTCAAGGATGTACTCCTTCTTGATGTGACGCCTTTGTCGCTGGGGATCGAAACTCTGGGCGGCGTCTGCACCCGACTGATCGAGAAGAACACCACCATCCCGACCAAGAAAGGCCAAACTTTCTCGACCGCCTCGGATAACCAGACGGCCGTGACGATTAGAGTCTTTCAGGGCGAACGCGAGATGGCGGAGCACAATAAATTGCTCGGCCAATTCGATCTCGTCGGCATTCCCGCAGCTCCTCGTGGATTGCCCCAGATCGAGGTTTCGTTCGATATTGATGCTAACGGCATCGTCGCGGTCAGCGCCAAGGATCTCGGAACCGGGAAGGAACAATCCATTCAAATCACCGCTTCCTCGGGTCTCTCGGAAGAAGAAATCCAGAAGATGGTTGATGATGCCGAGACCCACGCCGAAGAAGATCAAAAGCGGCGTGCATCGATCGAGGCACGGAACCAGCTCGATTCGCTGATCTACCAGACCGAGAAATCACTGGCCGACAATGGCGAGTCTCTGGCGGATGAAGACAAGGCCGCAATCGAAACGGCCATCGCCGATGCCAAGAAGGTTCAGGAAGATACGGACGCCGACGCCGACGCACTGCAGGCCGCAGCCGCAACACTGACCCAATCGGCTCATAAATTGGCCGAGGCAATATATGCCAAGACGGCCGCGGAGGCTGGCGAGGCTGGTCCCGACATGAATGGGGCCGGGGGCGAATCAGGAGATTCGACGCAACCGCCTGAAGACGAAGATGTCGTCGACGCCGACTTCGAAGAAGTCAAAAACTAACCAAATCTCTTGTGAAAAGGGGCGCGACTTCGGTCGTGCCCCTTCTTGCTGGAGGATCGGGAGCGAGCGTGGCCTCCAAGATTGATTACTACGAAGTACTCGGCATCGAACGAACGGCCGACGGCGAAACGATCAAAAAATCGTTTCGTAAACTCGCTCTGAAGTACCACCCGGATCGAAATCCGGATAATCCGCAGGCCGAAGCCAAATTTCGCGAGGCCTCGGAAGCCTACCAGATCCTGTCGGACGGCGATCAGCGCGCGCAATACGATCGATTTGGTCACGCGGCGTTCGAAGGTGGCGGCTCCGGATTCGGATTCAATTCCGAAGGATTTGAGGACATCTTTGGCGATATCTTCGGTGACTTCTTCGGCGGCGGTTCACGTCGCGGCGGGCGCCGGCGCCGGGGCGACGACCTAAGCTATTCCCTCGAGATCTCCTTTGAGGAAGCCTGCTTCGGTGTCGAGAAAAAGATCGACATCCCGCGGCATATCAATTGCCAGACATGCGATGGAACCGGCGGGAAAGACGGCGCGAAGCCGATCAATTGCAGGACATGTCGGGGAGCCGGGCAGGTTCGCTTCCAACAGGGATTCTTCTCGGTCGCCAAGACCTGCTCGACCTGCAACGGCCGGGGAAGCGTTGTCGAGAACCCATGCGACCCGTGCCGGGGATCAGGTCAGGTTCGCAAACAGCAATCACTGGATGTCAAAATCCCGGGCGGCGTTGACCATGGAACCCGCCTGAAGCTGCGCGGCGAAGGCGAGCCCGGCCCAGGTGGCGCGGCCGGCGATCTATTTGTCGTCGTTCAGGTCAAGGAACACGATCTTTTCCGACGCGAAGGCAATGACGTTCTTTGCGAGGTCACAATCACCTTCCCGCAGGCTTCGCTGGGAACCGAGCTTGAAGTCCCGACCATCGAAGGATCGGTGACGATGAAAATCAAGGAAGGCACGCAGTCGGGAAGCGTCTTTCGACTGCGTGGCCGTGGGGTTACGGACCTGCACGGTTACGGCCGCGGCGACCAACTGGTTCGCGTGATTGTCGAAACACCTCGCCGGCTCGACGAACGTCAGCGCGAATTGCTGGCCGAACTCGCTGATACTTTCGGCGAGGAAGTTCATCCGCAACACAAAAGCTTTTTCGACAAGGTTCGCGAACGATTTGCCTGACGGGGACTCTATAGCCGAAGGCCGAGAGCACGCCTTCCTGAAAAATCTCTGCGATCGTCTTCAAGCCGAGACCCCGCTCTCTGCGGGAGAAATCGGACCGGGAGATGATGGCGCGGTTTTCGCTCCGCAGGACGGCTCGATGGTCGCCACCACCGATGCGTTGGTGGAGAACGTGCATTTCCGCTCGGGTTGGGTCTCCCCTGAAGAATTGGGATGCCGGGCGGTGGCCGCTAATCTCAGCGACCTCGCCGCGATGGGCGCGACTCCCACGCGCATCCTGCTCTCACTGATTCTCCCGGAGACCATCTCAGAGACGACCACCGAGGCCTTGACCATGGCGGTCGCGCACGAGGCACGCAATCAGGGAGCAATCCTTGCTGGGGGTAACCTGAGTCGAGGCGCAGAGCTCTCGATCACCATCACTGCTTTGGGCAGGTTGGACGGGCCCGCCCTGCTGCGATCGGGAGCGTCTCCCGACGAACTTCTCGTCGTCACGGGCAACCTTGGCGATGCGGCCCTTGCGGTCCACCTATGGGAATCCGGTGAAATTCCCGGGCCCGCACTGCGTGAGAAATTTACCCGCCCCAAACCCCGGCTTCGTGCCGGTCAGGTCCTGGCCCGCGCGGGAGCCACTTCCGCGATCGATATCTCGGATGGTCTCCTCGCTGATCTTGGGCACCTCTGCCGAGCCAGCGGGGTCGGCGCGGTCGTCGAACGCGAGTCGTTGCCGCGTAGCTCGGCCGTAGACAAAAAGGATCAGTCCGGCGCCGATTTCGCGGCCAACGGGGGCGAAGACTACGAACTGCTGGTCACCTTGCCCCGAAGCCTCGACCGCGATCTCGCCAAACTGGCTGGCCAATGCGGGATTGGCCTGAGCGTCATCGGAAGCACCACGGATCAAATCGGTTCGATCTCCCTCATGGATGGCATGGGGGCCCCGCATCGGCCGACCCGCCATGGCTTCGATCACTTCGCGAGAGAAACCTCATGAGCCTCTCCCTCTGGATTCTACCGCTGACGCAGGTAGCAACCGCAGGCCTGGTCGTATTTTCAGCCGCACAGGTCGCACGCGCCGAGAGCGCGCTTCTTCTGAATATTCGCCGAACCCCGGAGCGCGAAGATTCGGCCGCCGTGCGCGACGCCCGCGTCTTTCCTCGCGCCGCCCTGACGGCTCTCTGGCTTTGCCGCGACACGATTCTGGCAGCGGCTGTCGCGGCCGGGTTGCTCCTCACCCCCGGCACAGCCTGGGGTGCCGCTATTCTGGTATTTCTCGCCTGGACCTCATCGATGATCACCCGAAAGCGATCTCAAAAACGTCCGCCACCGATGCAGGGGCGCATTTGGGCACTGGTCGGATTGCTCCTCCCGCTAAGCCGCACCCTCCGCGTCATGGGACAAGACGCTGCGCGCAGCCAAACCACCGGTGAAGACGGGAACTATGCCGAGGACGAAGAAACCGTTGCCTGGGCACACGAGCTTGAGCCCGACGAGCGCGATCTTCTCGCCAATGTCCGGTCCTTCGGTAGCCGCTCCGTCCATGAAGTCATGACACCGCGGGTCGATATCTTCTCGCTGCCCATCGATATCTCGGCAGATGATTTGATCGCCAAGGTCGACGAAGCGCGTTTTGCACGGATCCCGATCCGTCGCGACAATGACGAAGAGATCGCAGGGATCCTCTATGTAAAGGATTTACTCGGACGAAAGCTGGAAAATGATTTCGATCTCGAATCATTTTTGCACCCAGTCGAAATCGTGGCACCGGATACTCAAGTCGATACGGCCTTTCGCGAATTCAAGCGCCGGAAAACTCATCTCGCAATGGTCTTCGATGATCTTGGGAGTCTGATCGGGCTGGTTACAATGGAGGATCTTCTCGAAGAACTCTTCGGCGAGATTCGCGACGAAGGTGACGATCAGGAAATCCCCGACTACATCCGATCCGGGCACAACCTCCTCGTCTCTGGCCGGCTCCCGATTCAGGAGTTGGCGGAATTGATCGACAGGCCGATTGAATCCGATGGCTCGGCCAGCACGGTAGGCGGGCTGCTGATGGCAGAACTTGGTCGAATACCGCGCGTCGCCGAGACGGTCGAAATGGCGCAACTCCGATTCACGGTGGAACGTCGCGAAGGCACTGTCCTGCGGCGTGTCCGTGTGGAGCCTGTCGAATGAACATGATGCTGTGGATCTCTGCCTCGCTTGTGCTCGGCGGCTTCATCGCTCGAACTCTTGCGGTCTCCAAGGAGACCGCCTGCCTGCGTGGCCCGCGAACCGAATCGTGGAACGACATCCTTCAGGGTTCTTTCCTGATTGCCGAGGTTGCGACCGCCTCCGTCGCTTTGGGACTGGGTCTTCTCGCCTTTACGGCACTGGGGTCTACTGGTTTGATCATCACGATCCTGATGACACCGCTGACCCTCTTGATCGGCGATGGCCTCCCCCGTGCATTTACCCGCGACGGCCTGCAGGGAGATCAAATCTTCCGCGCCCTCGGTGCCTGGACGGGAGGTGCCCGTGAGCCGGATGGCCCTGCATGGAGCCGTTCCCAAATGTCCACCCTCCTCGCCAAGGACGCCTCCGAAGATGTTGGCGAAGAACGACAAATGATCCGTCGGGTCTTCGACTTCGCTGATGTTCAGGTCAAGGATGTGATGGTGCCCCTGGTCGATATCACGGCGCTACGCGAAGATTCTTCTGTGGCGCAGGCGATTCGTGTGGTGAAGCACCAGGGTCTTTCCCGGCTGCCCATCTTCCATGAGCGGATGCCAAATATCACCGGAATGATTCACGCATTCGACCTTCTCACCGCGCAGAACCAGCAGCGGGTGAAGGAGATCATGAAGCCCGTGACATTTGTTCCGGACATGATTCTGGCCAACGACGTTCTACGACGCATGCAAGCCGAGGGAGTGAATCTCGCGGTCGTGATCGACGAATATGGCGGCGCCGTCGGCATCGTGGCGATGGAAGATCTCCTCGAAGAAGTCGTCGGCGAAATCGCTGACGAGTATGATCGCGAGAACGACCCCGTACAGGTGCAAACGAATGGCACCTGCCGCGTTCGAGCCAGGGCCGAAGTCAAGGAATTGAACGAACGTTTTCCATGGCGGCTACCCGAAGGGGATTATGAAACTCTGGGCGGTCTCTTGCTGAATCACTTCGAGCGGGTGCCATCGGTCGACGAGATCTGCGAACTCCCTTATGCAAGACTTCGTATTCTGAAAACGCGCGATCGATCTATCGAGGAGATTGAAGTCGAGAGCAAAGGAGTCGAAACGTGAGCCCGCAAAAACTACAAGCGCTTCTCGAGGACGTGCGCGACGGCAAACTCGATCCCGCCGAGGCGCTCCAGAACTTGAAATCTCTCCCCTTCGAAGACCTCGAGTTTGCTCGCGTCGACCACCACCGTGCTCTTCGCACAGGGGCTCCCGAAGTCATCTTCGGCGAGGGCAAGACCCCTGAACAAATTGTGGCAATCTCGAAGAGCCTGCACGCGACGAAGCAGAACGTCCTCGTCACCCGGATCTCCGACGAAGCTGCGCGAGCTGTTCAGGAGGAAATTCCCGAGGCGGAGTTTTTGCCAACATCGAGAATCGTGCGCATCCAGAACTACCGGCCGGACCCAGCCCCCATCGGAAAGATCCTCGTCATGGCCGCCGGCACCACAGATCTCCCGGTTGCCGAGGAAGCCATCGCAACACTCGAAGTCCTCGGGCACCCTGTCGAGCGCCTCTTCGATGTCGGTGTCGCCGGCCTGCACCGTCTCCTCGCATCCCACCAAACAATTGCCGATGCCAATGTCCTGATTGTCGCCGCCGGCATGGAGGGAGCGCTGCCCAGCGTAGTTGCGGGACTGGTCGAGCGTCCCGTAATCGGCGTGCCTACAAGCGTGGGTTATGGCGCCGCCATGAACGGGCTCACCGCTCTGTTCGGCATGCTGACTTCTTGCGCGGCCGGGATCAGTGTCGTCAATATCGACAACGGGTTCGGGGCAGCAATGGCAGCCGCCCAGATCAATACACCGAGGAACGATGGCCACACGGAAGGATAAAGCCGGACTCACGACGGGAAGAGCCCGCCGTGCGCTCAAAATGGGCACGATGACGACACAGGTCAGTGGCAACTACCTCGTGAATGCTCTCAAACGCCCTTTCCAGAGCGGCGACGAACGCGCCGAGGGAATCCTCGACACCCATCTGCGGAATGCGATGCTGATCGTCGAAGGCTCTCAGGAACTCCGTGGCACCTTCCTCAAGCTGATGCAGATGCTCAGCATGAGAAACGATATCCTTCCGACAGAAGTCCTTGAGGTTTTGTCAGTTGTACAGTCCGATGTTCCTCCCATGCCATTCGACATGATTCGCGAACGCGTCGAAGCGGAATTGGGCGGGAAGATCGACGATCTTTTTGGATCCTTCGAAGCTGAGGCCTTCGCCGCTGCCTCGCTCGGTCAAGTTCATCGAGGCACTCTCACCGACGGCACCCCGATCGTCGTGAAAGTGCAGTATCCGGGAGT
>Ga0055584_100007506_pt1 | contig 10691 bp, 7 predicted proteins | sample OSDHelmetaG_FD_58716 | JGI IMG/M metagenome (GOLD analysis project Ga0055584, IMG submission 58716) | Pelagic marine sediment microbial communities from the LTER site Helgoland, North Sea, for post-phytoplankton bloom and carbon turnover... | ecosystem: Environmental > Aquatic > Marine >...
AGCCACGGTTCTGGACGACGTAACGATCACAGGATTGACCGCGGATAGCCGCTCGGTCAGGCCGGGATATCTTTTTGCCGCGATTCCGGGAACGCGGCTCGACGGACGCGACTATATCGATGCGGCGTTACGCGCCGGCGCGGCCGCGGTCTTGGCCCCGCCGGACGTGACGGAAGAGCGCGTCTCCCCGGGTATTTCCCTCATCACCGCGGATAATCCGCGCCGCAGCCTGGCCCGCATGGCGGCCGCCTTCTACGGCAATAAGCCCGAGACCATCGCCGCCGTGACCGGCACCAACGGCAAAACTTCGGTTGCCTCCTTTACACGCCAGATTTGGAACGCCATGGGCCAAAAGTCCGCGAGCCTCGGTACCCTCGGTCTCGTGGGGCCGGGTTTGGAAGCTTCGGGCGGTTTGACGACGCCCGACGCGGTCGAATTGCACAGACAACTCCATGAATTAGCCGAGACCGGGTTCCAGAGTGTTGCCTTGGAGGCATCGAGTCACGGGCTCGATCAATTCCGTCTCGAGGGCGTGCCGATTCGCGCCGCCGCTTTTACGAATTTGACCCGCGATCATCTCGATTATCACGGGTCGATGAAGGATTACCGCGCCGCCAAGATGCGCCTGTTCCACGATCTCCTCATTCCAGGCGGCGCGATGGTCGTCAATGCGGAGACGCCGGAATATCCGGCCTTGATGCAGTTGGCGCGCGAGCGCGGGTTTGAGTTTTTATCTTTCGGGCTCGCTAAGGGCGACATCAAATGCCGAACCATGGAGCCGACCGAAGACGGTTGGCAATTGGTGTTGGACGTGCTCGGCACAGAACAAGCGGTCGCCTTTCCATTGATCGGATCGTTCCAGATTGAAAACGCGCTGGCGGCGTTGGGACTCGTGATTGCCTGCGGCGGCGAATACGCCAAAGCCTGCGCGGCCTTGGAAGTTTTGGAAGGCGTGCCGGGCCGGATGGAGACCGTCTCGCGGTTGCCGTCGGGCGCGCGCATCATCGTCGATTACGCACATACGCCGGATGCATTGCAGACCGTATTGGCAGCCGTCCGCCCGCATGTGGCGCGGCGCTTGACCGTCGTCTTCGGATGCGGTGGCGACCGGGACAAGGGCAAACGACCGGAGATGGGCGCCGTCGCGGCGAAATTCTCAGACGGCGTCGTCGTTACCGATGACAATCCGCGGCATGAAGATCCCGGTACCATTCGCAAGGAAATCTCGGCGGCATGTCCAGGCTGCGTCGAAGTCGCAGGGCGATACGATGCGATCCGCGTGGCGACGTCCGAGTTGTCCGAAGGCGATATTCTGATCGTCGCCGGTAAAGGGCACGAGACCGGGCAGATCATCGGCGACGAAGTGATTCCGTTCTCGGATGCCGAAATCGTGCGCGAATGCGCGCGGGAGGTCGCCCGATGAACACCTACCTCCAACAATTGCCAGGAGCGCGCGATGCTCTATAACCTCCTGGTTCCGCTCGCCGACGAATACATCTTCTTCAACCTCTTCCGCTATCTGACCTTCCGGACCGGCGGCGCGATCATGACCGCGTTGGTGGTCAGTTTCGTGTTCGGCCCCGCGATCATTAATTGGCTCAAGACCGCGCAAAACGGCAGTACGCCTGTGCGCGAGGACGTGCCGGAAGGTCATTTGAAGAAGGTCGGCACGCCGACAATGGGCGGGTTCCTCATTCTTTTGGCGATCTCGATCAGCACTTTGCTGTGGGCCGATTTGCGCAACGGTTATGTGTGGGTGGTCTTGCTGGTCACGATGGGTTTCGGCGCGGTCGGGTTCGCGGACGATTATCTCAAGTTGACCGGACATCGCTGGAAAGGGCTTCCCGGCCGTCTGAAGCTGCTGTTTGAGGTTTTGATCGCCTCGGTCGCGGCCTATTGGGTCATGATGATCACCCCGGCGCCGCTCGCCGACGGTCTTGTCCTTCCGTTCTTCAAGAATGTGTTGGTCAATCTTGGCTGGTTCTTCATTCCGTTCGCCGTCTTTGTCATGGTGGGCGCTTCGAACGCGGTTAACTTGACCGACGGTCTCGACGGCCTCGCCATCGTGCCGGTGATGATCGCCGCCGCCTGTTTCGGGTTCATCGCCTATCTGGTCGGCAACAGCGTTTATTCGGGCTACCTGCAACTCAATTATGTATTGGGTGTCGGCGAGCTGGCGGTTTTCTGCGGCGCGTTGGTCGGCGCGAGCCTTGGTTTTCTCTGGTATAATGCGCCCCCCGCGATGGTCTTCATGGGTGATACAGGTTCGCTGTCCGTGGGCGGCGCGCTCGGTGCCATTAGCGTCATCACGAAACATGAGGTGGTGCTTGCGATTATCGGCGGCCTTTTCGTCCTCGAGACGGTGTCCGTCATCGTGCAGGTCGCGTCCTTCAAGCTGACCGGTAAGCGGGTCTTCGCGATGGCGCCGCTGCACCATCACTTCGAGAAGAAGGGATGGGCGGAGTCGACCATCGTCATTCGATTCTGGGTAATTGCGTCGATCCTAGCCTTGATTGGCATGTCGACGTTGAAGTTGAGGTGATGAGATGATCGACCTCAGCCTTTTTAAAGGAAAACGCTTTGCGGTCATGGGCTTGGGTTTGTCCGGTCTCGTCGCCGGAGAGGCATTGTGCGCGGGCGGCGCCGAAGTTATGGCTTGGGACGACAATGCGGAACGCCGCGCCGCCGCCGAAGCGCGCGGCATTCCTGTCACGCCCTTGCGCGATATCGATTGGTCGACCGTCGAGGCGTTGATTCTAAGCCCCGGCATTCCGCACACATACCCGGAGCCGAATCCCGTGGCGCGAGCGGCGAAGGACGCTGGCGTCGAGATTGTCGGCGATATCGAATTGTTGGTGCGCGCCCGGCCCGACGCCCGTTATATAGGCATTACCGGCACGAACGGAAAATCGACGACGACCGCCCTGATCGGACATATCTTGGAGACGGTCGGCATGCCATCCGCCGTCGGCGGCAATCTCGGTCTGCCCGCGCTCTCGCTCGACGCGTTGGGGTCGAGCGGGGTCTATGTTTTGGAGATGTCGTCTTATCAGCTCGAGCTGACGCCCTCGGTACAGTTCGATGTCGCGATCCTGTTGAACATCAGCCCCGATCATCTGGACCGCCACGGCGGGATGGAAGGTTACATCGCCGCCAAGCAGCGTATCTTCGAACAGCAAGCGGCGGACAGTACGGCAATAATCGGGGTCGACGATACCGAGGCGAAAGGATTGTTCGACCGGCTGACGGCGGACCGGGTAAAGGGCGTGGTGCCGATTTCATCGGAAAACCCGGTCGAGGGCGGTGTCTACGCGTCGGGCCCCATTCTGATTGATGCGATGAGCGGGACCGCCGAGACGGTTCGTTCTCTCGAGGGGATTGAGACCTTGCCGGGTGCCCATAATGCACAGAACGCCGCCGCTGCTTATGCCGCCGCGCGGGCCATCGGTATTCCGGCGGCTGCGATTGCCACGGCGCTTGAATCATACCCGGGGCTCCCGCATCGCCAACAGTTGGCGGCCGTGATCGACGGTGTCCGATACGTCAACGACAGCAAGGCGACGAATCCGGAAGCGGCGGCAAAGGCGCTGTCTAGCTATCGCGATATCTATTGGATCGCGGGCGGTAGGGCCAAGGAAGGTACGCTCGAAGTACTCTATCCCTTCCTGCCGAGCGTGCGTCGCGCCTATTTGATAGGTGAGGCTGCGGATCGTCTCGGTGGAGAGTTGCAAGGCCGTGTCGAGATCGAATACTGCGGCGACCTGGATCGTGCTTTGGAATCCGCCAGCCAAGCTGCCGCCGGGCACGAGGCCGTAGTGCTTTTGTCGCCGGCCTGTGCGTCCTTCGATCAATTCGCCAGTTTCGAGGAACGCGGGCGGGTTTTCTGCCGTCTGGCGGCGGAAGTGCCGGGTGGTCAGCGCGATATCCGATGCGATGGGGAAGCCGCCTGATGTCCATCGCAAGAACCGATAACTCGACACTTGGCCGCTGGTGGTGGACCGTCGACCGTTGGACGCTGCTGGCCCTCGTGGTATTGGCCAGCATCGGCGTGGTTTTGGCGATGGCGGCGAGCCCGCCGGTTGCCGAGCGTATCGGGCTTGATTCGCTGCATTTCGTGCGCCGCCAAACCACATTCTTGCCGGTTGCCTTGTTGATCATGGTCGGTGTGTCCTTGTTGTCGCCCGTCGGCGCACGCCGCCTTGCGACCATTGTTTTCCTAGGCGCGGTGTTGATGTTGGTGGCGACGCTGATGGTCGGCACTGAAATCAAGGGTGCCCGGCGGTGGATCAGCATCGCGGGTTTCTCGTTGCAGCCATCGGAATTCGTCAAACCCGCCCTCGCGGTGGTCTGCGCTTGGATGTTCGCGGCAAGCCGGTTGGGCGAGGACATCCCCGGCAATCGGATCGCGTTCATGCTTTTTGCGCTCGTCGCCGGATTGCTGCTCTTGCAGCCGGATGTGGGACAGGCGCTGGTCGTCTCCGCCGTGTGGTTCAGCCAATGGTTCCTGGCGGGCCTGCCGATGATCTGGGTCGCGGTCACTATCGGCATGGGGATCGCCGGGCTAACCGCCGCCTATTTTATTTTCCCCCATGTGGCGAGCCGCATCGATCGATTTATCGATCCGGCCTCCGGCGACAGCTATCAGGTCGACCGCGCCATGGAAGCATTCATGAATGGTGGCATGTGGGGCCGCGGCCCCGGCGAAGGCACTGTGAAAGCGAATTTGCCGGACGCGCATGCGGATTTCATCCTCGCGGTCGCGGGCGAAGAGTTCGGCCTGATCCTGTGCCTCGTTATCGTCGCTCTGTTCGGGTTTGTTGTCTTGCGTGGTATCGCCAATCTCATGCGGACAACGGATTTATTCGTTGTGGTTGCGGCAACCGGACTGTTAGTGCAGTTCGCTCTGCAGGCGCTCATCAATATGGGCTCCACCACCAGCTTGATGCCAACGAAAGGGATGACGCTTCCGTTCATTTCCTACGGCGGCTCTTCTTTACTGGCGCTGGCGTTCGGTATGGGGATTTTGCTCGCGCTGACCCGTCGGCGCGCGGGAGGGGCGCCATGACCGGAGCGCTCCGACCCATTGTATTGGCGGCCGGCGGTACCGGCGGGCACGTATTCCCGGCACAAGCGTTGGCGACGGAGCTGCACGGACGCGGGTATCGTTTGGTGCTGGTTGCGGACCGGCGAAGCGAAGCCTTCGACGGCGCCTTGGGCGAGCTGGAAATTCACCGGATCGATGCTGCCGGTGTCAGCGGCAAAGGTCATTTCGCGAAGGCGGCGGCGATAGTCCGCTTGGCGCGTGGTTATTTTCAAGCGCGGCGATTGCTGAAACGCCTGAAGCCGGCCGTCGTTGTCGGTTTCGGCAGTTATCCTTCCGCGCCGACGGTTTTGGCCGCGCAACATATTGGCGCGAAAACGGTCATCCACGAACAGAACGCCGTTCTAGGTCGCGCGAACCGTATGCTGGCGCGGCGGTCGACGCGCATTGCCACCGCTTTCCATACGGTCCGGGCGTTGCGGGCCGCGGACCGTGAGAAGACTGTGTGGACCGGAAATCCAGTTCGCCCGGAAGTGATCGCGGCGCGGGACCGTCCTTATACGCCTCCAAGCGATACGGGTGAGGTAAATCTACTCGTCATCGGCGGCAGCCAAGGCGCAAAAATTCTGGGCGAGGTCGTACCCCGCGCGGCGGCTCTTCTGGATGAGGGATTGCGCTCTCGTCTTCGTGTCGTCCAACAATGCCGGGCAGAAGCAGTCGACGCCGCCAAAAGCAATTTCGGACGTGAGCATATAGAAGCTGAAGTGTCGACTTTCTTCGACGACATTCCGGAGCGTTTGGCCAAAGCGACCTTGGTCGTGTGCCGCAGCGGCGCCTCCACTGTCGCCGAATTGGCGGCTATGGGTCGACCGTCGTTGTTGGTTCCTTTCGCCCATGCGACAGACGATCATCAGACCGCGAATGCGGAGGGACTCTGTGATGCGGGGGGTGGCTGGATTATTCAGCAAGACGCCTTGACCGCTGAACATCTGGCCGAACGTTTGACTTCGCTACTGACACCCGGCCCGACCCTGTCGATGGCGGCGAAATGCGCCGCGCAAATGGGAAAACCCGAAGCGACCGCGCAACTCGCCGATTTGGTGGTTTCGGTTCTGGGTGGCAATGGTAATGGCGATCTTGCCGACAGACAGGAGGTCGCCGCATGAAGGAAATGCCGCTTTCAATCGGAACGATTCATTTCGTCGGCATCGGCGGTATCGGCATGTCCGGCATCGCTGAAGTCATGCACAATTTGGGCTATGCCGTGCAGGGCAGCGATATCGCCGCGAGCGCCAATGTAAAACGCCTCGAATCTTTGGGAATTTCGGTGGCGATCGGCCATGACGCCGCCAATGTGCAGCAAGCGGATGTCATCGTTGTCTCGTCCGCGGTCAAGCCCGACAACCCGGAAGTGGTGGCGGCCCGGTCGCGATTGATCCCGGTGGTCCGGCGCGCGGAAATGCTGGGCGAGTTGATGCGACTCAAATGGTCGATCGCGGTCGGCGGCACGCACGGCAAGACAACCACGACCTCGTTGATTTCAGCGATTCTCGATCATGCGGATTTCGATCCGACGGTGATTAACGGCGGTATCATCAACGCTTACGGCACCAATGCGCGCCTCGGCGAAGGCGAATGGATGGTGGTGGAAGCTGACGAGTCGGACGGCACTTTTGTGAAGCTCCCGGCGACGATCGCCGTAGTCACTAATATCGACCCCGAACATCTCGATTTCTACGGTGACTTCGAACACGTCAAAGCGGCCTTTCAAACCTTTGTCGAAAACATCCCGTTCTATGGTTTCGCGGCGATGTGCATAGATCACCCCGAAGTTCAGACGATGATCGGCCAGATCACCGACCGCCGGATTGTCACCTACGGGATGAGCCCACAAGCGGAAGTGCGCGCGGAGAATCTACGCCAAGGTCCGGGCGGCGCGACTTTCGACGTCGTGCTGTCATCCCGCTCCGGAGAAGTTCGGAAGATCGAGAATATCCGCCTGCCGATGTTCGGCGAACACAACGTCTTGAATGCGTTGGCTGGAGTCGCGGTCGCGACGGAAATGGGAATTCCAGGTGAGATCGTAGCGGGTGGATTGGCCAAATTCAGCGGCGTGAAGCGTCGGTTTACGAAGACCGGCGAAGTCAACGGCGTCAGCATCATCGATGATTACGGACACCATCCGGTCGAAATTCTTGCGGTCTTGCGAGCGGCCCGTTCGGCCACGCGCGGGCGTGTTGTCGCCGTGGTTCAACCGCACCGTTATAGCCGTCTAATGGATTTGTTCGATGATTTTTGCACCTGCTTCAACGATGCCGATACGGTGATCGTCGCCGATGTGCACGCGGCGGGCGAAACCCCGATCGCGGGGATTGATCGGGACGCCTTGGTCGAAGGGCTTCGCACTCATGGCCATCGTAGCGTCGAAGCGCTCTCGGGCCCTGACGCATTGCCGGAGATGGTCTCTCGTTTGACCAATGCCGGTGACCTCGTTGTCTGCCTTGGTGCGGGCACGATTTCCAATTGGGCAAACGATCTTCCGGATGCGCTCACGGCATTACGTCATAGCAGAGCGGAGGCTGGGTGATGGTGATGGTTGCCGCCAAACATACCGACGGATTGATAGATCGCTTACCCCTGGTGAGTGGTCGTTACGAGCCGTTCGCCGATCTCGGCAGCCGTTCCTGGTTCCGCACCGGTGGTGCCGCCGAAGTCTTGTTCGAGCCTGCCGATGCCGACGACCTGCAAACCTTCATGGAAGGACGGCCCTGCGACGTGGCGATCACGATCATCGGCTTTGGCTCCAATCTTCTGGTGCGCGACGCCGGGGTCGACGGCGTGGTTGTCCGTCTCGGTGAGGCATTTGCGACGATCGAGTTCGACGGCGATACGATTACGGCGGGTGCATCGGCGCTTGATGTGAACGTGGCGCGGGCAGCTCAAACCAAAGGGATCACTGGCATGGAGTTCCTCTCCGGTATTCCCGGGACGATTGGGGGTGCGGTTCGCATGAACGCGGGTGCCTATGGCAGCGAGTTTGCCGATGTAGCGCTTGATGTGACCGCAATTGACGAGCGTGGCGGGGCGAATGTGTTGAATTCTTGCCAGCTTGATTTTTCCTACCGTCGGAGCGCGTTGCCCGAAGGATGGGTCGTGGTCTCCGCCCGCCTGCAAGGAGAGCCGGGTAGCGCCGAGGAAATCGCCGAGCGCATGGCTGCGATTGCGTCGGCGCGTGCCGAAAGCCAACCGAGGACGCGGACCGGAGGGTCGACCTTCGCAAACCCTCCAGGCCACAAGGCTTGGGAATTGATCGACCGCGCTGGTTGCCGAGGAATGCGGCGGGGCGGCGCCATGGTCTCGGAACAGCACTGCAATTTCCTTCTGAACACTGGAGACGCCACCTCGACCGACCTCGAATTGTTGGGTGAAGACGTTCGGTGTCGGGTGCTCAAAGAGACAGGCATTCATCTGGAATGGGAAATCCAACGTATCGGCATCGCGCCCTGTAGGAAGTCGACATGACGACGACCGTGAAAAAGAAACAGACGAAGACACGGAAGCGCAACGCGGTGCGCCGCCGCGTATGGCCGCGTTGGATGCGCCCGGCATTGTACGTCTCGGCGGTGGCCTTGGTCTTGGGTGGCCTCGGCGGCGCCGGGGTGTGGGCCGTGCGTTCCGGAATGGTCGAAATTGCGGTCGCGAAAGTTTCTGCGTATTACGAATCGGCAAATCGTTCCGCCGGCCTCGTGGTGCGTGAAGTCTTGGTCGATGGAAGACAGGAAACATCTCGTGCACGGATGCTGACCGCCCTTAAAGTGAACCGCGGCGACCTTATCTTGAATTTTGACGTCGACACGGCTCGAGAACGTTTGCAGAGCATGGGATGGATTGCCTCGGCCCGGGTCGAGCGGCATTTGCCGGATACGATCCGCGTCTCCGTTGTCGAGCGCGTTCCAGTCGCGGTCTGGCAACACAAAGGCAAGTTCCTGCTCGTCGATGCGGCCGGCACTGTCATCGGATCCGATGGCGTGGAGCGGTTTCGCGATTTGAAAATCATTGTCGGCAAGGACGCGCCGAAACATGCACAAGCGCTCATCGCAATGTTGCAGGAACACCCGAAATTAATGGCGCGTGTGAAGGCGGCCGTCCGTTCCGGCGGCCGGCGCTGGAATCTGCGTATGGACAACGGCATCGACGTGAGATTGCCCGAAACCGACGCCTTCGCGGCTTGGGATCGATTGGCCAAGTACGAGTTGCAACACAAACTGTTGGGCCGCGATATCGGTAGTATCGACCTTCGTTTGCCGGATCGGGTTGTCGTCAAGGTGCGGCATGAGACGCCCATTAAGAAACCACAGCGGGGGAGCCGAACATGAACGACAATGCTTTCCTGGGCGGCGGTGAGGAGTAAAGCGGGTGGCGAGAAGCGATCAAATCGCAGCGCTTGATATCGGCACGACAAAGGTCTGTTGTTTCGTGGCCGAGCGTGACGGCATCGACCGCGCACGGGTGGTTGGGATCGGCCATCACGTCAGCGAAGGACTGAAAGCCGGCACCATCGTCGATATGCAGGCGGCCGAGCAATCGGTGCTGGCGGCGGTCCATGCGGCGGAGCAGATGGCGGGGACGACGATCCGCGAGGTCATCGTCAATGTTTCCTCCGGCGAGCCGTTGAGTCAGTTTGTCGATATCGATACTGATCTCACCGCTCAGGCAGTTGGCGAGCGCGAATTGGGGCGGTTGTTCAACGACCAGAAGCTCTCGGGCCTCGCGTCATCTCGTCATCTCGTCCACGCCATTCCGATTGGCTACGAAATCGACGGCTCGAACGGTATTCGCGATCCGCGTGGCCTGTATGGACATAGTCTGGGTGTGCGGGTGCATGCGGTAACGGCGGCACCGTCGGCGCTGCAGAATGTGGTGAACTGCGTCGAGCGTTGTCATCTTGGATTGGCCGATTTCGCCGTTAATCCATATGCGGCCGGCGTGGCCAGCGTGGTTGAGGACGAACTCGACCTAGGTGTGACGGTCATCGATATGGGCGGTGGCACCACGTCGATCGGTATTTTCTTCGAAGGGGCGCTGGTTCATGTGGATTCCTTGCCCATCGGCGGTGGACATATCACCAGCGATATCGCGCGGGGGTTATCAACACCGATGCAGCATGCGGAACGATTGAAGACGTTGCATGGCACCTGCTTGTCGTCACCGACGGACGAGACGGAAATCATCAGCGTGCCACGGGTCGGCGAGGAAGACGACTCGCAAGCACCAACGATCCCGAAGTCATTCTTGGTCAGCATCATCGGGCCTCGGGTCGAGGAAACTTTGGAATTAGTGCGAGACCGGCTGGCGGCGAGCGGTCTGGACCGCAAGGCGGGCCGCCGCGTCGTACTGACGGGCGGTGCCAGTCAGCTTCCCGGCGTCCGCGAATTCGCCGGGCAGATATTGGACAAACAAACGCGGATGGGTCGCCCGATTAAGGTCGCCGGTCTCGCGGAAGCGACATGCGGTCCGGCCTTTTCAGTCTGCGCCGGTCTGTTGTCGCTCGCGGTCGACAATCGGGGCGAGGCATGGCCGCCGCCGCCCCTGGAAGTAGCGAAGACGAACGGCGTCTTCGGCAAAGTCGGAGGATGGCTTCGTGCGAACT
>Ga0055584_100007507_pt1 | contig 10691 bp, 7 predicted proteins | sample OSDHelmetaG_FD_58716 | JGI IMG/M metagenome (GOLD analysis project Ga0055584, IMG submission 58716) | Pelagic marine sediment microbial communities from the LTER site Helgoland, North Sea, for post-phytoplankton bloom and carbon turnover... | ecosystem: Environmental > Aquatic > Marine >...
CGGCTTATTTCGTCGGGTATTTCCTTGATATTGCGCAGCAGTAAGGCGCCGAAAGCAGCCACCAACAGGCCTACAACGATCGACACGGGCACTGCGTTGGCAAAATTGCTACCCAGGCCGAGATCCATATCCAGTCCCACATGCTTCAGCCCCTTGAGCAGCGTCACCATGGAGATCATGAAACCTACCATCCACATATACACCGGGATATACCGCTTGGCCCGGTGGAAGGGGTCGTCGGTGTCCAGGATCAGTCGTTTAACGCTTATAAAAAGTGCAAAAGAGATGCTGCCTGCCATGACCGGCGATACTACCCAACTGGCCACAATACCGCCGACTTTGCCCCAATGAATGGCGTCTACCGAGATTCCAACGGAGGCAAAGCCAACGATGGCGCCGACGATGGAGTGGGTGGTAGATACGGGCCAGCCTTTTATGCTGGCGATTAATAGCCAGGTGCCTGCCGCCAGTAGTGCCGAGAGCATACCGTACACCATAAGCTCCGGGTTATCGGCCATCACATCGGCATCGATAATGCCCTTGCGAATGGTGGAAGTAACCTCGCCACCCGCCAGGTAGGCACCTAAAAACTCGAATACCATGGCGATGAGGATGGCTTGCTTGATAGTGAGCGCGCGCGAACCTACGGAAGTTCCCATGGCATTGGCGACATCATTGGCCCCTATGCCCCAGGCCATGAAAAAGCCGAATATACAGGCCATGATCAGGAAGGTATTGCCGTATTGAGCGATAATTTCCATGCGGAGTCTTCTCTTACTTGGCCATCAGAATTTGCAAACGGTCGCCGACAGTTTCGGCATCATCGGCAACCGTACCCAGCAGGGTCAGCACGCGATAATAGAACATCACGTCTACCGGGGGCAGGTCAGCTTCCATTTTGAACAAGTTACCACGCAGCGAGACGGCGAGTTTGTCCGTGCGGCGCTCCAATTTGTCCAGTTCCTTGAGCATGCTCTCTACCCGGGTGACCTCGCGGCCGGTGAAGCCAACTTCCAGCAACTCGTCCAGTTCTTGAATGGCTACGAGGGCCTGCTGCGCGGTGTCCGCGCAGGCCTGGGTATACTCCACGATGCCCTCCTGAAGTTTGTCCGGGAAGCGCATTTTTCGTCCGAGCACGACCATCGACACGTCCTTGGCGGTATTGGCCACATTGTCCTGTATCGAGAGCAGGCTCAGCAGGTCAGTGCGCGGGACTGGCAAAAACAGACTCTTGGGCAAGTGACGGCGCAATGCACCCTTGAGCTTATCGGCCTCTTTTTCCGCTGCCAATATGGCCTTGTGCACCAGTTTGGCGCGCTCCCAGTCATTGTCTGCCGCTGCCGTGAAAAGCTCTGGCAAGTGCTGTGCCGCCTCGTTGGCGACGCGCATATGTTCTTGTATGGGTCGAATTGGCGAGCGGCCGAATAAGTTGGCCAAGGGGTTTCTGCTAGCCATATCAAAACTCCGGTAATTATGGGCAGCGCTAGTGTAGATTTTGTGGCTGCCGTTGTCATAATTTTGTCACAGGATTGGATAAATAAATTGCCTGGGCAGGTTTAGTTGTGATGATGGAAATCAAGGGATAGGGATTTTGTCAGCCGGGCACTGTGTTAGCATGTTTGCTTATAAGATTGAGGGCCGGGAGCCTTGCGGACTGCGGTATGGCAACAAACTTTGGTGAACAATTGATGGAGCACCGCCTCAACCTGTCCACGCTGGCACGGGAACTACACGAGGATGGTCGACTCAGTGCCCAGGAGCTGGCCAGAGTGGGAAAATCCAGCATCGTGCGCGTTCACCCACTGGTTTTCCTGGCGGAGCAAAAATTACCGGATGCCGCAGCGTCGGGTCAAGTTCTGGATATGGACACACTGCTGGCCTGGCTGGGAGGCCGCGTAGATCAGGGGGTGTACCAGATTGATCCACTGAAGATCAATGTAACCGCCGTGTCCGATGTGATGTCACAGGCCTTCGCTGAACGGCACCGCATTCTCGCGGTGGAAGTGACCGACGACGAGGTGGTGATTGCCAGTGGCGAACCCTATATCCGCAGCTGGGAGAGCAACCTGGAGCATGTGCTGCGCAAGCCCATTCGCCGGGTGCTGGCTGATCCCCGGGCGATTGCCCGACATACGGCTGAGTTTTATACCATGGCCGGTTCAGTGCGCGGTGCTCGCGGCTCTGAGCGCCCTGAAAGTAGCGCCGGCGTGGGCAATCTGGAGCAGATGCTGGACCTGGGCGCCATGGCGGAGCCCGACGCCAATGATCAGCATATTGTCAATATCGTCGACTGGCTGTTGCAGTATGCCTTTGAGCAGCGCGCCAGCGATATCCATATTGAACCCCGGCGGGATGTCGGCAATGTCCGATTCCGCATCGATGGCGTGCTGCACAGCGTGTATGAGCTGCCGCAGCAGGTCAGTGCGGCGGTCATCAGCCGGGTAAAGATACTGGGGCGCATGGATGTGGCGGAGAAGCGGCGCCCCCAGGATGGCCGATTAAAAACCCGTGGCCCTGAGGGCAACGAGGTGGAACTGCGTCTGGCAACCCTGCCTACTGCCTTCGGCGAGAAGATAGTGATGCGTATTTTCGACCCGGATGTGCTGCAACGCAGCTTCGCACAGTTGGGTCTTGAAGATAAGGACCTGAGCAATTGGCACCAAATGACGGCGACCGGCAATGGTATCGTGTTGGTGACAGGCCCTACCGGCTCTGGAAAAACCACGACCCTGTACTCCACTCTGCGCCAACTGGCGACCCCGGAAGTGAACGTCTGCACTATTGAAGACCCCATTGAGATGGTTGAGGGTGCGTTTAACCAGATGCAGGTGAATCATTCCATCAACCTGGATTTTTCTTCAGGCGTGCGTGCCCTGATGCGACAGGATCCGGACATCATTATGGTGGGCGAGATACGTGACCTGGAGACTGCCAATATGGCGGTGCAGGCTGCACTTACCGGACACCTGGTGTTGTCTACCCTGCATACCAATGACTCGCCCTCATCGATTTCCCGCATGCTGGAGTTGGGTGTACCCGCTTATTTGATCAAAGCCACTGTACGTGGCGTTATGTCACAGCGTCTGGTGCGTATTCTATGTACGCACTGTAAGGAGTCGGCACCTCTGGATGTAGACGCCTGGAAGCAATTGACCCAACCGTGGAAGGTAAAGCCCCCGGCAGAGGTGGCCAGGCCCGTGGGTTGCCGGGAATGTCGCGATACCGGATATATGGGGCGTCAGGGCATCTATGAAGTCCTGGTGAACAGTCCCGCTGTGCAAGCGTTGATAACACCAACCCTGGAAACGGTAAGCATCCGCAAGACCGCCATGCAGGAGGGCATGCATACGCTGCGGCTCAGTGGCGCGGCCCGGGTAGCTCGCGGACAGACAACAATAGAAGAAGTGATGAGAGTTGCACCCCTACTGGACGCATGAAGCTAACGGGGAAGCGATAGATTTTTATGGATTTGGATGCACATAGGCTGCCTGAAACCCTGGCAGTACAGGCGCAGAGTGCCTGGGAGAATATTCTAGAGCGCGCCGGGAAGCCCCTCGGAGAGCAGCTGTGTGGGGCCTTTACACAAGAGCCGGAGGCGTCGCAGCTTGCTCGTGTGCTGGCTTGTAGCCCTTTTGTCGCGGAGCTATGTCGACGCAAACCGGCTTTGTTACTAGAGCTGGCGCAATCCGGTGATTTTCAGCGCAGCTTGTCCGAACCAGAATTCCGTGAATCCCTGCATACGCATTTGCTGGAAGATCAGGTCGAACTGGGGCCGGTGCTGCGCTGTTTCAGGCAGCGGCACATGTTGCGTATTGTGTGGCGCGACTTTTGTCGTCTGGCAGATACCCTGGAGACAGTTCGCGATACATCTCTGCTAGCGGAGGCCTGTATCGCCGAGGCACTGGCGCATTGCCAGAGTACTCTGGAGCAGCGCTTTGGTGTCCCGCGCGGTCGCGATAGTGGTCAGCCTCAGCAGATGATTGTCTTGGCCATGGGCAAGCTGGGTGCGCGGGAACTCAACGTTTCTTCGGATATAGACCTGATTTTTGCCTATCCCGAGTCCGGCACCACCGACGGTAGCGACAAGCAACTCAGCAATGAAGAATTTTTCACCCGGGTGGGTCGCGGCGTTATCAACGCGCTGGACCAGATTACTGCGGAGGGTTTTGTATTTCGCGTGGATATGCGCCTGCGACCCTACGGTGAGAGCGGTGCTCTGGTGCACAACTTCGCCGCCCTGGAAGAGTACTACCAGGACCAGGGTCGGGACTGGGAGCGCTACGCGCTGATCAAGGCGCGGCCGGTGACCGGGGATCCGCAGTGTGCTGAGGAATTGATGGCAGCGTTGCGCCCCTTCGTGTTTCGCCGCTACGTGGACTTTGGGGTGATTGATAGTTTGCGCGGGATGAAGCAAATGATCACCTCTGAGGTGCGCCGTCGCGGGTTGCAAGCAGACGTAAAACTGGGGCACGGCGGTATTCGCGAGGTGGAGTTTATCGCCCAGTGTTTTCAGCTGATACGAGGCGGGCGTGATCTCGGCCTGCAGCAACGTGAGTTACTGCAAGTATTGGATGAGTGCGCTGTATTGGGCTGCCTGCCTCCGCAAGTAGTGCTTGAGCTGCGCAGTGCCTACCTGTTTCTGCGTGACAGCGAGCATGCCATCCAGGGTTACCAGGACAAGCAGACCCAGGCCTTACCGATTGATCCGCTGCCACAGTTGGCGATGGCAACCGTGATGGGTTTTGTTAGTTGGGATGCTTATCTGGAGGCGCTGGAGATTCATCGGCGGCGGGTAGCAGAGCATTTCAGTGGCTTGATCGCGGCGCCCGGTGAAGGTGACGAGGACGGCGACGAGGATGAGTTACCCCTGTGGGGAGATGAGCTGAATGCGGCGAGCCTGTCAGGGCTGGGTTACCAGTGCGAGGAAGAGTCTTTGCAGGCATTGCAGGAGCTACAGCACAGCTCCCGTGTTGCCACTTTGCAGGCAGAGGGGCGCGAGCGGCTGGAGCAATTTATGCCGCAATTATTGCGAGCCTGCGCCGAGATAGATGACCCCGACCTGACCCTGCAGCGGGTATTGCCGCTGGTGGTTGCTGTGTTGCGGCGCAGTGCCTACCTGGCCTTGCTACTGGAAAACCCCCCGGCGCTGCGGGAGCTGGTGGTGTTGTGTGGTGCCAGCCCCTGGATCGCTCAGCAGATGGCGCGGCACCCAGTGTTACTGGATGAATTACTCGACCGTGCCAGCCTGTATACAGCGCCTGACAAGGCCCTGTTGCAGAATGAATTGCGGCAGCAGGTGGCGCGTTTGGCACTGGATGACCTGGAAGCGCAGATGGACGCCCTGCGCTATTTCAAGGCTTCAAATGTGTTGCGGGTAGCTGCCAGCGAATTGGCGGGGCGCCTGCCGCTGATGCAAGTCAGTGATAATCTCAGCTGGATTGCTGAGGTCATTCTCGAACATGTGTTGGCGGTGGCCTGGGCTGACCTGACGCGAAAATATGGCGAGCCGCAGCGTGACAGTGAAGGTTATGGTTTCGCCGTATTCGGTTACGGCAAACTCGGGGGGATAGAACTGGGTCACGGCTCTGACCTGGATCTGGTGTTTGTCAGTGATGCAGTGCGCCAGGGCTCCACGGATGGCGAACGCAGTATCGACAACACGGTTTTTTATACCCGGTTGGGGCAGCGCATGATCCATATCCTGGACACGCGCATGGCGCTGGGGCAGTTATATGAAGTGGACATGCGCCTGCGTCCCTCGGGGGAATCCGGCATGTTGGTCACTACATTCGCCGGTTTTCGCAGCTATCAGCAAGACTCGGCATGGACCTGGGAACACCAGGCTCTGGTGCGAGCGCGTTTTGTTGCCGGTGATACCACGGTGGCGGAAAAAGTAGGGCGGGTGCGTGAGGAAGTTCTTTGCCAGGAGCGTGAGGAAGCCCAGCTGGCGCAGGAGGTGCAAAAGATGCGGCGGCGTATGCGCGAGCATCTTTTGCCGGCAACTGGCAGCGACGACGGCGAATTCAACCTCAAGCAGAGCCCCGGCGGTATCGTCGATATCGAGTTTATGGTGCAGTACGCTGTGCTGGCCTGGTCCCACCGCGTACCGGAGTTGGCCCGTTGGTCAGACAACGTACGCATACTGAAAACCCTGAGTGATCACGGCCTGTTCCAGGCTGAGGAATGCCAGTTGCTCACTGACGCTTATCTGGCGTATCGCTCTGCCGCGCACCAGCTGTCATTGCAGCAGTTGCCCGGCAGCGTGCCCGCCGACCGCTATGCTGCGCTGAGGCAGGTAGTACTGGATAAGTGGCAGCAATTATTTTCGCCTTACCCCTTCGATGGTGGCGAGAGTAGCCCGGGCGTGAGCGGTTAAATGTCTGACACAGCAGGGCGGGTGTTAGTTGTCGGCCCCTCCTGGGTGGGTGATATGGTGATGTCGCAGGTACTCTACAGGTATCTGCAGCAACTTCGCCCGGGGCTGCAGCTCGATGTATTGGCTCCGGCCTGGAGCGCTCCCATCCTGCAGCGCATGCCTGAGGTTAATCAGGCTATAGCGCTGCCCTTCGGGCACGGGGAAGTCAAACTGAGGGAGCGTCGACAACTGGGCGTCAAATTGCGTGCGACTGCTTATCAACAGTCCATCGTTCTCCCTAACTCATTGAAATCGGCTCTGGTTCCCTTTTTTGCCAACATTCCGCTGCGCACTGGCTGGCGTGGAGAAATGCGTTATGGCTTGCTCAATGATCTGCGGTTGCTGGATAAGCAGACGCTGCCGTTGATGGTGCAGCGCTTCGCAGCTCTGGGGGTGCCAGTCGGCACGCCGATGCCTGAGGTGCTGCCGGTACCGGCTCTCCAGGTGGATACGACAGCTGCACGCCAGGCCGCAGAGAAATTCTCCCTTGCCGTTGGACAGCCTGTATTGGCGCTGTGCCCCGGGGCGGAATTTGGTGCTGCCAAACGCTGGCCTGCCGAGTATTTTGCCCAATTGGCAGGACAGTACGTGCAGCGGGGGTGGCAGGTGGTTTTATTTGGTTCTGACAGCGACCGATCAGTATGTGCCCAGATCAGCGAGGCCCACAAAGCGTGTACCGACCTCGCGGGCCGTACATCCCTGGCGGAGGCGCTAGACCTGTTATCCCTGGCCAGCGCGGTGGTCAGTAATGATTCTGGGTTGATGCACATCGCCGCCGCTTTGCAGCGGCCGCTGGTGGCTATTTATGGTCCGACATCTCCAGGATTTACACCGCCCCAGGGTACACGCGCGGCGTTGCAGGTGAGTGACATTGGCTGTGCACCCTGCTTCAAGCGGGAGTGTCCGCTGGGCCACCACCGTTGTATGCGCGACATGTCACCACAAGCAGTTGTCGACGGCCTCGAAGCCTTATTGCTGGAGTCCGGCTGATGCGTGTGCTGGTGGTAAAAATGTCGTCTCTGGGAGATGTTGTGCATACCCTGCCGGCATTGACGGATGCTGCTCGCAGCCTGCCCGGTATTAGCTTCGACTGGGTAGTGGAGGAAGCTTTTGCCGAAATGCCCGGCTGGCATTCGGCGGTGGCGACAGTCATTCCTGTAGCATTGCGTCGCTGGCGCAAGCATCCACTGAAAAATTTTCGCGGTCCCGAGTGGCAACAGGCACGTAAAGCGCTGAGTGCTGAGCGCTATGATGCGGTGATCGACGCCCAGGGGCTGGTTAAAAGCGCTTTCATAGCGTCGCGCGTGTCTGCGCCGCGCTATGGCATGGATCGCAAATCGGTACGTGAGCGCCTGGCTATATTGGCCTACCACCACAAAATAGCCGTACCCAAAAACCTGCATGCAGTAGAGCGCACGCGATTATTATTTGCCAGGGCGCTTAACTATGAGCTCCCTAATACGCGCGGTGATTATGGTATTCGCGATGGCCTGATTGGCTCCGCCCAGCCTCCGGCGCCTACCCTGTTATTTTTTCACGGCACAGCCAGAGCCGAAAAATTATGGCCGCAGTCACATTGGCGCGATTTGCTGGAACAGGCGTTTGCTGCGGGCTATAAGGTTTGGCTACCCTGGGCCAGTGAGCAGGAGCGGGAGCGCGCCCAGCGCATCGCGCAGGACAGTGCAGGCGCTGAAGTTTTGCCGCGACTGAATATCGAGGGCCTGGCAGACAGATTGCTGCAGGTGCAGGCGGTGGTGGCTGTGGATACCGGGCTGGGCCATCTCAGTGCCGCATTGGACGTGCCGACGGTGTCCTTGTACGGTCCTACCAGTACCCGTTTGGTGGGTGCCTATGGTAAAAACCAGGTGCATATTCAGTCACCGGTAGGTGTTGGTGCCACCCGCGACCCGGCTATCATGATGGCATCAATTTCAGCCGCTGCAGTGTGGAACGAACTGCGCGCCATACTTGCCCGGAGAGAATAAGCGTGCGCCTTGCCCTGTTGTTATACAAGTACTTTCCCTATGGCGGAATGCAGCGCGATTTCCTGTCCTTTGCAGGTGAATTGCACAAGCGTGGCTGTGAGTGTCGTATTTATTATATTTCCTGGCAGGGTGAGCCGTTGGCGGGTGCTGATCTGCGCCGGGTACCGGTTTCAGCTATCAGTAACCACCGGCGCGATCAGCGCTATCTGGAATGGGTACAGGCGGATCTCGCGGCGGACCCGGTGGATGGCGTAATAGGGTTTAACAAAATGCCCGGGCTTGACGTCTATTTTGCCGCCGACAGTTGTTATCTGGACAAGGCTGGGCAGCGCAGTTGGTGGCATCGGCGCGGCGCCCGGTATCGCCACTTTGCCGCGTGGGAAAAAGCAGTTTTTGGTGCGCAAAGCCACACCCGAATCCTCAGCATCGCGCAGAGTGAGCAGGATAAATTCCAGCGCCACTACCAGACGCCTGCTTCGCGTTTTTATCTGTTGCCCCCTGGCGTGGACGCAAAGCGGCGTGCACCTGAGGATGCTCTGGCGCGGCGCAGGGCCAAGCGCGAAGAGCTGGCAGTGGAACCGCAGGAGTTACTGCTGCTGTTGGTGGGCTCCGGGTTTGTTACCAAGGGCCTGGACCGGGCTATACAATCGCTGGCCACATTGCGTGAACAGCAGCCCACTCAGAAGGCCCGTCTGCTGGTGGTAGGTCAGGATAAACCGCGACACTTCCAACGACTCAGCAAGCGCCTGGGCGTTGAAAAAGAGGTGATATTTTTGGGTGGTCGTGAGGATGTGGACCAACTGATGCTGGCGGCTGACCTGTTGCTGCACCCGGCGCGCAATGAAGCGGCGGGCGTGGTCTTACTGGAAGCTATTGTGGCCGGGCTGCCCATAGTGGTTACTGATGTCTGTGGTTACGCGCCTTATGTCAAGGCGGCAAGGGGCGGGCTGGTGTTGCCATCGCCTTTCAATCAGGACGACCTGGATCGAGCCGTGATGCGCAATATAGATGGGGTTTTTCGGGCTGATTGTCGCGAGAGTGCGCTGCTCTATGCGCGCCTTACCGACCTATACTCAATGCACAGTGCCGGCGCAGATTTGATCGTGGAATTCATTCGACAGAAGCGCAAGCACCAGGGTGGCTGAGATGTTCCTGCGCGAGGATCTGTGCAGCACGGAAATGCTACAACAGGACTCGCCTGAGGCTTTGCTGAGCTGGGCCGCTGCTTGTGCGCAGCAAGCTGCTCCGGCGGATATTTACCGCGATAAAGAAGGCCGCAAGACCTTGCGTCTGCACCTGGCTGAGCGCTCATTCTTTCTCAAATATCACGCTGGTATCGGCTGGCTGGAGATCTGCAAGAATCTGCTGCAGCTGCGTCTGCCGGTGACCGGTGCAGGCAGTGAATACCGTGCGGTGCGCAGGCTGCAGAGTATCGGTGTTGATACCCTGGCGGTAGCAGCCTATGCCAGTAAAGGACGAAACCCCGCAACAGTTGCGTCGATGATCCTGACGGACGACCTGGTGCACACCGTCAGTCTGGAAGATTACTGTGCCGATTGGGTAGTCAGGCCGCCGGCTTTCCGTATACGCAAGCGCCTGTTGCTGAAGTTGGCCGACAGCGCCAGGCGCATGCATGGCGCAGGCATCAACCACCGTGATTTTTATATATGCCATTTTCACCTGGATGAAGCGAGTCTGGAGCAGGACGCTTTACGTTGTTATTTAATCGACCTGCACCGTGCCCAGTTGCGTCGACAGGTACCTTTGCGCTGGCGTGTTAAGGATCTGGCTGGCCTGTATTTTTCTGCCATGGATTGCGGTCTGTCGCAGCGCGATCTGCTGCGCTTTATGCACCACTACACCGAGGGTGGTTTGCGGGTTGCCCTGGGGCAGAACGCGGGCTTGTGGCGTCAGGTCGCGCGCAAGGCCCAGGCCCTGTATCGCAAGGGGCACGGGCGGGCGCCCCCGGGACTAGCGGGAGTCGCTGACCAATGAGCGCTAGTTACCGTGTGCTGCGTGGACAGGCCTGGGCGAATGTATTGTGCAGCGCCATCGGGCCTGCAAGTGAAGATATCGGCGGTTGGCTGAGCGAGCATACGCAGGTGTTAAAACAGGATGAGCATAGTCAGGTGGGTCTGTTGCAGTTAGCTGGCGAGCTCTGTTATCTGAAACTCTATCGACCCAGATCTACCTTGCAGCAACTACGCTTTCGCCTCGGACGCGGCCGGGCAGTGCAAAACTTCGACAGCACTGCCGCTCTGCTTACTGCTGCTGTACCCGTACCCGAGGCC
>Ga0055584_100007508_pt1 | contig 10690 bp, 11 predicted proteins | sample OSDHelmetaG_FD_58716 | JGI IMG/M metagenome (GOLD analysis project Ga0055584, IMG submission 58716) | Pelagic marine sediment microbial communities from the LTER site Helgoland, North Sea, for post-phytoplankton bloom and carbon turnover... | ecosystem: Environmental > Aquatic > Marine >...
CCTCCGTTAAACGGTGGAATACACCTTAGATCACTGTCCGGTTTTCTGGGACCACCTCAGGTTCTGCGGCCAAGACATATTGTTGGGCTATAGCGGCCTCAAACTTCTCGCCACGCTGTCTGTGATGATCACGCAAGCGCCGTTTATAGCGCCGTAATCGTTTGCTCACATGTTCCGATGCGACATCGAACGATGTGCGTGCGTCGCCGGCGCTGGAATGGCCTTGAATGACAATTCCTTTACCCACGTGTACGCTAATATCGCTCCGGAAGGTGGCAGCGCCTTCCTTGGAAATAGTAACCTGCGCGTCAGTGGGGTTCTCAAAATACTTGGTTATGGAAGCCGGCAATTCACGTTCCACATGTTCGCGGAGAGAATCACCGATATCGATTTGCTTGCCGTTGATTGATAATTGCATGGTTATCTTTATTTTTGTTTAGGTTGGTAGCGCCCGTCCACTGGAGCATGTCACAGATGGCATCGAATTTCGAGGGCCGGACCATAGGGATGGCGGAAATCACTGTCAACAAGGGCGTGCTAGTGACTTGCTTTGGGCCATGGAAGCAATCCTGAATAGGGCGTAACCGCCTTATAACTGTTTGTTTTTGTCGCGTCGCCGTTGCACGGAAGAGGGTATTTTTAAAGCCTCGCGATATTTTGCAACAGTACGTCTGGCAATATCGATTCCATCGCCTTTCAAGATTGCCACGATACCGTCATCAGAGAGAATTGCGTTTGGTAATTCTTCATCTATCAATGACTTAATACGATGTCTTACCGATTCGGCAGAATGGGACTGGCTGCCACCAACGCCGCCAATTGCTGAGGTAAAAAAGTATTTTAACTCGAACGTGCCCCGTGGCGTATGGATGTATTTGTTGGAGGTTACGCGGCTGACGGTACTTTCGTGCATCTCTATCGCTTCGGCAATATCGCGCAATATCAAAGGCCTGAGGTGTTCCACGCCACGTGAAAAGAAATCATGTTGCTGCAAGACGATTTCTCGGGCGACTTTAAGGATGGTCGTCGCGCGCTGATGTAGGGATTTAACGAGCCAATTCGCCGATTGAAAATGCTCGCTGATATATTCTTTTTCGTCCTTGTTACGGGCCTCCTTTGCAACGCGGGTGAAATATTCCGTGTTGACGAGGACGCGAGGCAGCGTATCGGAATTTAGCTCGACGATCCAATCCCCGTCTGGGTGGGGCCGCATGAAAATGTCCGGCGTTACAGTTTGTAGAACTTCTTGTTCAAAACTTTGTGCGGGCTTGGGGTCTAGGGCGCGAATTTCGGCGACCATTTCAGTCAAATCTTCCTCATCAACATCGCAGACCTTGATCAACGCAGATTTATCCTGCTTTGCCAGCAAGTCGAGATTTTCGAGCAGGGTAGCCATGGCGGGGTCGAAGCGGTCCCGGTCTTGTAGTTGCAGTGCAAGACATTCCCTAAGGTCACGCGCGAACACGCCGGGCGGATCAAACTTTTGTAAGATGTGTAAAACGGTTTCGACACGCTCTGTGGGGCATCCTAACATTTCGGCGATCTCTTCTAGCGGATTGCTTATCCACCCTGATTGATCCAGGGACTCGATCAAATGCCTGCCGATGAGGCGATCTCCGGCATCATCGAGGTCTACTTGCAGCTGTTCAGTTAGGTGTTCGCGTAATGTCTTCGTTTCGCTCAGCGTTGCCTCTAAATCATTAATCGGTGCGGTGAAGTCGGTCCGCCCGCCGGCACCGCTACTAAATCTGTCGAGACCGATATTTTGATCCAACCCGGAGGTGTCAGCTGATGATTCGGGGCCGTCGTTAGGGCCGTCACCGTCCCAAACGTCACTGTGATCTATATCCAGGGGGCTTTCGCCTTCGCTGGAGGCGGCGGCGCCAGTAGCGTGTTCCATACTGTCCGGGGTAGCGGCATCTTCGTGCGTTTCTGACGCTGTCGTATTTGAGACGGAAGTCCCCGCATCTTCGCGTGCGCGGTCTTCAGTCCCCCTATTATCGCCGGACGATTCGTCGCGCTCCAGCATCGGGTTTTGCTGCAATTCGCCTTCGACGAACTCGCGCAATTCTACACTGGAGAACTGCAACAGTTTAATCGCTTGTTGCAGTTGCGGCGTCATCACAAGGCTTTGCGATTGCCGCAGATCGAGACGCTGCGATAGGGCCATGGCTAAAGGCGGTTGCCGTTAAAGGCTGAACCGTTCCCCAAGATAAACGCGGCGAACTTCGGTGTTCGCTACGATTTCGTCCGGGCGGCCTTCCATCAACAACCGTCCATCGTGAAGAATATACGCGCGGTCGACCACATCTAGCGTTTCTCGCACATTGTGGTCGGTGATCAAAACTCCAATGCCCCGATCCTTTAAGTGAATGACAAGCTCTCGAATATCGCGCACCGCGATGGGATCAATGCCCGCTAGCGGTTCGTCGAGCAGTATGAAATTCGGTTGGGACGCCAAGGCACGTGCTATTTCCACACGGCGACGTTCGCCACCGGAAAGCGCCAAGGACGGGGTGCGGCGTAGGTGCGTAATGGAAAACTCGGCCAGCAATGCTTCCAGCATCGCTTCGCGCCGGTCGCGGCTTTTTTCGACCACTTCTAATACGCCACGGATATTTTGTTCCACATTGAGGCCCCGAAAGATCGATGGCTCCTGCGGCAGGTAGCCGATTCCGAGCCGGGCGCGTCGATACATAGGCAGCGTGGTGATATCTTGTCCGTCTAGCAGGACAGCGCCGTAATCTGCAGCGATTAACCCGGTGGTGATATAGAAACAGGTCGTCTTGCCCGCGCCGTTCGGCCCCAACAGCCCGACCGCTTCGCCGCGTTGGAGAGACATACTGACGTCACGGAGGATCGGGCGTTTTTTGAATTGTTTGCCGAGATTGCGCACCACCAAGCCAGAATTCGCCGTAACCAGCCGTGGTCCTTCCGACGACGGATTTATGGGTGGGGTCGGTGGTGGCGGATTATGGTTCAAGGTGTTGGCACGCTTTTCGCTTAAAGTTTCCTTATACCCATTACTATCGCGTCCTGCCCGGTGTTATCAAACCTTTTACGCGCTTGCCGACCAACCGATAAATACCGGTTTTTAGGTTTACGCGTGCAACATCGCCGTTTAGCTGATTTTTGTTGCTGGTAATTTTCACGTTGCCTCTTAGCGTGGCAACGTTTTTGCCGGGGTAATACTCCCCTTTGTCGCCACGGATGATCGCGTTGGGCACGGAAACATGGACATTGCCAAAGGCATCGACGCGGTTGACCCTTTGCGCGCCTTTCTTGGGTTTCCCCTTCGCTTGTGGCTGTGAAATGTAGGCGGTAAGAACATCCGCATGTAATCGTTGTTTCCCTTGGGACACCACCGCTTTCCCTCGCGCGACGGCGGTCTGGCGTTTATCCCAATATTCCAAACTGTCCTTTGCTGTGAGCGTGCCTTGAGGGGATACGAGTTTGAGGCGTCTGCCGTTCAAGACGAATACAGACTCCTTCACATGATAAACCGCTACATCTCCGGTCGCGGTGGTTTTAGCCTTCCGGCCTTTTGCATCTTTGTTTATGGAAGTGATTTTTACGCGGCCTTTCGCATCGAGGCGTACCATCTCTTGGCCGGAACCGCCTTTGGTCTCGCGGTAATGGGCGACGAGTTCGTCGGCGCGCAGGGTTACAGTGCCACGACTGGCGCGTGCGTTGCCGCGCGCAATGTACTTGCCTTCTTTGGGTATCCACTCAAGCCCTTCATCCGCTTCAATCACGAGCGGCGATGCGTTCGACCCGTCGGTCAAAGGGAAATTGACGGACTGCGCAATGGCGGTGCTGCTCAATACCCAAAAGAAAATGCCGAAAAATGCAGCCGTAAGGCTATTCGTCATCCTTTTTTCATCCGGTGTGGAAATAACGTTAATTTCGCACGGCCCGTAAATATGACCCGTTTAGTTTTATAAAAGAGCACGAATCCTTCCGCCTTTAAATTACCCAACGGGCCTTGCCCTTCGATAGGATCGACACCCCGCGCGTCGCCCGCCTTAAGGTCGACGACAGCATTCTTGGTGCGGAACTCATAGCCCGTATCGTGAAAGACATTTACACCGCCCGAAAGCTCTAAAATTTGCTTTTTATGGTCATAGAATCCGTCTTGCGCGGTTATGGCGGCCCAGGAACCATTTTGCATCATGATATCTACTTTGGGTCCCAGGAGTGAAAATTCCATATCTGCGGCATTTTTTTGATGCGCTTTGGTGGCGGTAATGGTGAACGGTTTTTCTTCCAGCATGCCAGCGTAACGGCCGTTTAGCATGGTGAGGTTTTTGGCGGCATTTTTGTCGATTTTCGCAGGGCCTAGGGTAAAACGCCTTTGTTGATCCTCAAATTGAGGCCATACCAGAACAAGTAGCAGCAAGCCTGTCGCCACGGTCGGCAGCAACACACGCATGGTGCCGACGAATCTGCCGTAAAAAGGAGACATTTTGACATTTTGGCGCGCGGAAATGGCCAGGTCGCGCTGGGCGCTCCGCGACTGTGATTCCGTCGCTTCCGGCGGCGTCGCAGTGTTGCTCATGGTTTATACCACGCCGGCGCGCAGGCAGTCGTGAACATGCAGCACGCCAACAGCCGCGCCTGTGGCTTCATCAACCACGAACAAATTGGTGATCGATTTTTCATTCATAACGGCCAAAGCTTCTGCCGCCAGCGCTTGTGGACGGATCGTGCGCGGCGCTGCGGTCATGATGTCATGTGCCGTGAACGCGCGAAGATCGTCTTCGATATGCCGTCGAAGATCGCCGTCTGTGACAATGCCGATAAGCCGGCCACCATCAACAATCCCAACGCAGCCGAAACTCTTGGCCGTCATTTCTAATATTGTTTCGCTCATCGCCGCTGTCGGCGAAACCGTGGGAACCGCATCGCCCGAATGCATCAAATCTGAAACCCGCAATAGGCTACTGCCCAATTTGCCGCCCGGATGCAGGACGCGAAAATCGTTTGTCGAGAAGCCCTTTCGTTCCAACAAGGCAACGGCGATGGCATCGCCGATGGCTAGGCTCGCGGTGGTCGAGGTGGTGGGCGCCAACCCCATGGGGCACCCTTCCGGCACATTTGGTAGTTGCAGGACCGTGTCAGCCATTTCGCCAAGTGTACTATCGAGGCGGCTCGTGATTGCGATGAGTGGAATGGAAAATCGTCTCGAATACTCCAAAAGGTCGCGAAGCTCTTCGGTTTCGCCGGATTTGGAAAGGGCGATGACCGCATCTTCACTGGTGATCATGCCCAAATCGCCATGGCTTGCTTCGGCGGGATGAACATATTGGGCCGGGCTTCCGGTGGAAGCCAATGTGGCCGCAATTTTACAAGCGATATGGCCGCTCTTCCCCATACCGGTAACGATGATCCTGCCTTGTACCTTGTGCAGCAGATCGACCGCGTTGCTAAACGCACCGTCAAGCCCGTCGGCTATAGCCGAAATGGCTTCAGCCTCCAAACGTAAGACACGCGTTGCGGCGGCTACAGCTTGCTCGGCCTGTTCGGTCTGTTTGGCCTTGGGCACGCTGGATCGCGGTTGGTTTTTTCTTTCCAGTGCCGTCATTTAACCATTACCAATCGGGCTGTTCTGCTTTTGGAAGCGTGTGAATTTATTCTAGTGATGGGTAAAAATTTCGTCGTTTTCGAAGCCGGCAATGTCCAGCGCCGCGCGATGAGGCAAAAATTCAAAAGCGGCTTCTGCTAACTCGAGCCGGCCCTCGCGAATGAGCATTTCTTTCAACTTTTCCCATAATTCATGCAAATGAAGCACGTCGCTTGCGGCATATTCCAATTGTGCTTCGCTTAAATCAGGGGCGCCCCAGTCCGATGATTGTTGCTGCTTCGATATGTCGATATCGAGAAGATCCCGACATAAATCCTTGAGCCCGTGTCGATCTGTAAATGTGCGTACCAATCGAGACGCAATTTTCGTACAGCAAATTGGCTGGCAATCACAATCTAGATAAAACTTTAGAACCCCAACATCGAAGCGGGCGAAATGAAAAAGTTTGATTGTTTTTTTGTCCGACAACAACGAAACCAAATTCGGCGCACCGTCATGGTCTTGCGGAATTTGCACCACATGTGCGTCTCCGTCGCCGGAAGACAGTTGTACAACGCAAAGCCGGTCACGCGACTGTTTCAGTCCCATGGTTTCTGTGTCGACCGCGACAATGTTGCCGAGATCGATATCTTTCGGTAGGTCACCGCGATGAAAGTAAACGCTCAAAGGCCCGTCTTCCTAACTAGTTAACCGTGGAGGTTGGAACATCATACCGCCCAGAGGGGCCGAAACGCTACTCTAAAGCCATCAGCGCCGACTCTGCGCCGGCAGAGCGGAAATCGCCTTAAAACTATGGTGCCCAGGAGAAGACTCGAACTTCCACGAGGTTTCCCCCACAGGTACCTGAAACCTGCGCGTCTACCAATTCCGCCACCTGGGCTAAGGCGGCGAGAGTGTTGGCCGGGCAGGGGGCGAATGTCAACATCATTTCCGCTGGTTTTGCATGGCAGGGCTTTGTATATCTGACAATGCTAATCGTGGCATTATGAAGGTCTAACCCGAGGAATAACATGGCAGCGAAGCTGATTACGGTATTTGGCGCGTCCGGCTTTATTGGTCGTCACGTTGTGAAAAGATTGGCCGCACGCGGATATTTAGTGCGCGCTGCCGTACGCGAACCTGAGAGCGCGTTGTTTTTGAAGCCTATGGGTGATGTGGGACAGGTCACGCCGCTGCAAGCCAATATACGCGATGAAGCGTCTGTTGCCGCAGCCCTCGAAGGTGCTCACGGTGTTGTCAACTTGGTCGGAATATTGTTTGAGAGTGGAAAACAAAAATTCGATGCGGTGCACCGGGACGGTGCGGAGAATATTGCAAAGGCCGCAAAAAATGCGGGCGTGCAAAAACTCGTTCATTTGTCCGCTCTCGGTGCGTCGGAAAATGCGCAGTCATTGTATGCACGTAGCAAAGCAGCAGGTGAAAACGCGGTGCGCGCTGCGTTCGAGTCGGCGGTCGTGCTTCGCCCGAGCGTTGTTTTTGGACCGCAAGATGATTTTTTCAACCGCTTTGCGAAAATGGCCTGCGTGGCACCGGCACTGCCAGTTTTTGGTTGCCCCTTTCCGGCCATTCGGAATGGCGGTCTTGATTGCTATGGCGACGGCGGGACTAAATTCCAACCTGTTTATGCGGGCGATTTGGCCGATGCGGTGGTCCAGGGGCTCGAAAGCGATGACACTGGGGGTAAAACCTACGAGCTCGGTGGCCCGCATGTTTTTAGCTTTAAAGAAATTTTAGAACTGATTCTGGCGGAAACTGGACGGCGCCGTCTGTTGGTGCCGGTACCATTCTGGGTCGCCTCCGTCGGTGCATTTTTTACCGGGCTCTTACCCGTACCGCCGTTAACCCGTGACCAAGTTACTTTGTTGCGGTCCGACAATGTGGTGAGCGACGGTGCTTCCGGCCTTGCTGATTTGAGGATAGCTGCCACTTCCGTGGAAGCAATTGTGCCCAGTTATTTGGATCAATATTGCAAGGGCGGCCGCTTTAGCCGTTTCAGCACCATTTGATCAGCTGTAGACCCAGTAAAGTAGAAACGCGCCTAAACACAGCCGATATATTACAAATGGCGTGAAGCTCGCGTGGGTCAGCCATCGGAGCATAAGTGTGATGGCGATTAGCCCTGAAATAAATGCCAGTCCCACAGCGATCATCGCTTCTTTTTGCACGGTCAAATTTCCCTGCTGATAGAGATCCAGGCCTGCGAACACGGCTATACCGGCAACTGTTGGGATTGATAGCAACATGGAAAACCGTGCGGCGTCTGAACGTTCCATACTGAGCAGACGGGCTGCGGTCATGGTAATGCCGGCCCGGCTGGTGCCCGGGATGAAGGCGAGCAGTTGGGTCAGACCAATAAAAAATGAATGCAAAACGGACAGATGTTCCATGCGATGAATGGTCAAGGTCATTTTATCCACGACCCACAGCAAAATACCAAAACCAAAGGTGGCCCACGCAACGACTTCGACACTGCGAAAATACGCTTCCACTTGATCTCGCGCTGTGAAGCCTAGAACCGCCACCGGTATGGTTGCGATTAATAGGTTAAGGGCGAGCTTGGCGTCTTGGCTTGGCTTCCCGACAAAAACCCGGCCGACTCCGATAAGCATTTTCCATAGATCACGCCAGAAATAGACCAGAACCGCTCCCAGCGTGCCGAAATGGAGCGCGATGTCGATGGTGAGGCCTTGGTCCGGCCAATCCAGAACTTTCGACGCGACCACCAGATGACCCGATGAGCTGATCGGTAAAAACTCAGTGATGCCTTGGATTAAAGCAAGAATTGTGAGCTGATAGAGCTCCATGTAACGCACCCACTCCCATGCGAAGAATTGATAGATAACATACTAAGATAATTGCGTTGTTACGCTATTATCAGTGCATAAACCAAATTTCCCGTTCGGCCCCATCAAATTGTATAGTCATTCAATGCGCACGCTTTACCATCTTTGGCTTTCTCCTGCCTGTCGAAAAATTCGCATTGCCCTTGCGGAAAAAAAACTTCAGTTCGATATGAAACTTGAGAAAACGTGGGAACGCCGGGCAGAGTTTTTGGCCCTGAATCCGGCCGGATCCGTGCCGGTGTTATTCGAGTCGGACGGTGAAACAATTTGCGACGTTTACGCCATCACGGAATATTTGGATGAGAAATATCCAGAGCCCATGCTGCTCGGCGCGGAGCCCAAGGAACGGTCTGAAACGCGACGGCTCATTTCGTGGTTTGACGAAAAGTTTCAAAAGGAAGTTACCGCTAATTTGGTGGACGAGAAAATTTTAAAGCGTTTCTTGAATATGGGAGAGCCGAGCTCTCAGGCGATTAGAGCTGGCTCCGCCAATATTCATTATCATTTGGATTATATCGGCTGGCTTATGGAAGAGCGTCAGTGGTTGTCCGGAGATTCTCTAACCTATGCGGACATTACAGCTGCTGCACATTTGTCTTGTATCGATTATTTGGGCGATGTGCCGTGGGACGAGCATCGGCCCGCAAAAGATTGGTATGCAAGATTGAAATCGCGCCCCAGCTTTCGCGAGATTTTGGGTGACCATATACCCGGTTACCCTCCACCGAAACATTATGCGGACCCCGATTTTTAATCGTCGAGGCCTTGCGGCCTAAATCAACAATTAGCGAATTTTAACGTCGAGTTTTTCGAGGTTGCGTTTTGCCGTTTCCGCAGCGGGCGAACCCTCATGAAGTTCAATTAATTTAAGCCAATCTTGGCGCGCGCCGTCTTTATCGCCTGCAAGTCGCATCAAAATGCCGCTTTCCAACAGGCCCCCCGCGTGGGCTGGGTCGATGGACATGGCTTTTACGACATCTTGGCGTGCGGCAGCCATATTGCCGGCATAGCGGTGTGCGCTTGCACGGAGCGTCCACGCATCTGCTGAATTGGGTTGTAGGTTTAATGATGCGCTTAAATCTTTGACCGCTTCCTTATACCGTCCCCTGCTTGCATGGGTCGTTGCCCGGTCAACCCAAAGGTGAGCAGATTTGGGATTGAGCTTTATCGCGGCGGACTGAACCGTGAAGGCGCGGGCCGGATCATTGGCATCTAGCCATGCTTGCCCGGCTTGGGCGAAAACTTCAGCACGCACTGCATCCGGTGTGAGTTTTGGCATTTTCTGCGCAAGCGTCTCCAATCGGGTTGCCGCTTCCTTAAATTGTTTTAGATGAATGAGGGCTACAGCGGCGCAATGTCGCGCCGCGTCGGCGCCGCCATGGTCTTGCCATCTGAGCGCTTCTTCGAAACCTTTATCGGGCGAGATACGCGCCGTTCGCATGCATTTTCGATAATTTTCACTCTCGCCGAGAGGCGCATAGACAGGGGGGGGCACTTGTGCGCGGCTCAGAAAAGGGAGGCAAATAATGGCGGCGGAAAAAACCGAAAAGAGGAGATGCGTGTGGCAGGTTCGGACCATTATGTTACTCCTGTCATTCGATCTTTAAGGTCGTTCGTCTCGTTCGTCTTTGCAAGAGTGGAAAATTGGAAATCACATGAGCGGTTCTCAAAAACGCCTGTTTTGTTTTGGGCTCGGTTATTCGGCCGAACGGTTGGCTCGCGATCTTATTGATGACGGCTGGACCATCGCGGGTACTTTTCGGAATGCGGAAAAGGCGTCGACCTTTGAGGAGATGGGCGTGGAGACCGTATTTTTCGATGGCGACCATCCGATCTCCGGCGTCGAGAAAGTGCTTGCGGGCGCCACTCATCTACTGATCTCTGCACCTCCCGGCTCGAACGGCGATCCGGTGCTTCGGCATCACAAAGACGATATTGCGCGGTTAAGCGACCTCGCATGGGTTGGCTATTTGTCCACGACCGGTGTTTACGGCGATAGGAAAGGCGAATGGGTGGACGAGGGGGGTGAGCGAACACCGTCAGGCACGCGCGGCGAACGCCGGGTCGTGGCCGAGGATGGCTGGCTGGACCTCCGGCGTACTCATCAAGTGCCGGTGCATCTGTTTCGCCTAGCCGGAATTTATGGGCCAGGCCGTAATGCATTAGAAACGGTGCGGTCCGGACGCGCACGGCGGGTCGACAAACCTGGCCAGGTCTTCAGTCGCATTCATGTGGATGACATCGCCCAAATACTCAAAGCGTC